>Ga0068855_100000876_pt1 | contig 37392 bp, 17 predicted proteins | sample KBSCornC52_FD_66592 | JGI IMG/M metagenome (GOLD analysis project Ga0068855, IMG submission 66592) | Corn rhizosphere microbial communities from Kellogg Biological Station, Michigan, USA - KBS Corn C5-2 | ecosystem: Host-associated > Plants > Roots > Rhizosphere > Soil ...
CCGGGATGAGCAGGGGGTCGTCGAACACATCCCGAAAGCGGCTCAACTGTGCGCTCACTGCTGGCTGGCTGAGGTGAAGTCGCGCGGCCGCCTTGGTCACATTCCGCTCGGCCAGAAGGGCTTCAAGAGTCAGCAGCAAATTGAGATCGAGGCGTCCGTTATCCATGGCGCGGATAGTACGGTAGAACACAATCGATTTCACATATACCGCGGCAAAGGCCACGATGCAGCCATTGCAAACCGCTTGGAGAGCCGCACCGTGGCCAAGAAGGTTCTCATCGTCTACGCCCACCCGGAGCCGACCTCGCTGACGCGCCAACTGGTCGACGTCTCGATCGAAGCCCTTGCCGCTCAAGGGCACGAAGTCATTCAGTCTGACCTCTATGGCATGCGCTGGAAGGCTGTCTTCGATGCAGAGGACTTTCCGAGCAGGGCGGATCCTGAGCGGCTTTCGTACATCATGGAATCAGGTCATGCTTATGCAACTGGCCAGCAGACAGCGGATGTCGCCGCGGAGCAGGCGAAGCTGCTGGCTGTCGATGCGGTGATCTTGCAGTTCCCACTCTGGTGGTATGGCTTGCCGGCCATCCTCAAAGGCTGGATCGATCGTGTCTATGCCTTTGGGTTCGCCTACGGGTACAAGAACGGCACCAACGAATATCGCTTTGGGGACGGCATCCTGAAGGGCAAGCGGGCGCTGGTCAACGTCATGACGGGCGGGCCGGCTGCGGACTATGGTCCGCGCGGCATCAACGGCCCGATCGATCAACTCCTCTTTCCGCTCACCCACGGCGCGCTCTTCTATCCAGGCATGGACGTGCTCCCCGTCCATCCGGTGTACGGCGCCGCCCACGTCAGCAAGGCGGAAGAGATCGAACCCATCAGGGCGGCGTGGCGTAGTCGCGTCGAACGCCTGTTCGACGACGCGCCGATTCCGTTTCGCTCGCAGAACGGAGGCAGCTTTCCCGATCCCACACCATGGCCGACCATGCCTCGCCAGGCCAAACCGGCCTCGTCGCGCACATTGCCGATCTGCCCGACGCATAAGGAGATGGAAATGGATGTAGCACGCATCAGGCTTGTCATGGCCTGTGATCGCTGCGCGCGAATTGGGCAAGTCCGCATGCAAGGTGTTCTTATGGATGTCGGCCAGCATTTGCCCGAGCCCGATGCGTGCCACGCGCTCAGAGTGCATGCTGCAATTGCAGCTTGATCCCGTAGTGCCAGGGCGAATTGGTCTGCTGGGTCAGGTCCAGCGTCGAATCGGCGTATCGACTGCGCTGGCCGTCGTCGGGCCCAAGCAATCGGCTGAGCGTCGCTCGCAGCTGCGTGCGGCGATCGAACTTCCAGAGCGCGTAGACATCGAACGTGTTCTTGCTGGCGTTGGTCACGGTCTGGGTCGCTGATTCGCGCGTGGTATAGCGCTGCTCATGGACGACGCCGATGCCCCACCAGAACTCGCTGCGCGGCCGATGGTCAATACCCAGCGACACGGTAAGTGGCGCCTGATCGTCCAGCCGGTTGTCAGGCCCAGGAACGCTGTCCACGCGCGACCAGTTGCGGTCGATGCTCAGGCGCAGGTCGCCGTCGGGCGCGCCGGGCACCAGGTCGGCAAACTTGGCCTTCAGCTCCAACTCCACGCCCGCGGCTGTCGCGCGCCCCCCGTTGTACGGCGTCGTCGTCCACGAACCATCGTCGCGGCGGAAAAGTTGCTGCAGCACGACATCGTCGATGCGCTTTGCGTAGCCGCTCAGGCTCAGCAGGCCGTCGCCGTGGAAGTAGTGCTCGTAGGCGATGTCGAAGGCCCAGGCAAGTTGCGGTCTCAACGACGGGTTGCCCTCGAAGTCAGGCGTCGTCGCCGAGTTGTCCGGCGCCAGCCACAGGCGCGGGATGAGGTCCTTGGCCGTGGGTGCCTTGTAGGTGCGGCCCAGCGACGTACGCACTTGGTCGGACTTCGACCCGGGGATCTTCCAGGTGAGCTGCATGGTGGGACTGAACACGCTCGCCTTCTGCGCCACCGGCGTGAAGTCCTGCCCCGTCACGCGCGTGCGCAGCGTCTCCCAGCGCACGCCGCCGTAGAACGACACGCCGTTCGTCTCAGCCACCTCGTCCTGTGCGTAGAGCGCCAGGCGCTGCACCTGCGCCGTGTAGCCCTGCGCGAAGTCGTTCGTGGGATAGCCCGTGGGGCTGGCCTCGACCTGCACGCGGTCCTCGGTGCGCCGCGTGAGCTGCCCATCCCAACCGGTGCCCAGCGTCTGCGAGTCGCCCAGGTCGAGCAGGTACTTTCCCGTCCAGGTGCCGCTGCCGTCACGCAGTTGCGAGGTGACACGGCGATCCAGGATGTCCTGGCCGGGGTCGTCGAAGAAGCGACGCAGGCCGTCGGAGCTGCGGTGATTCACCGAGCCCGTGAGCTTCTGGTCCAACTGTCCGGCGGTGGCCCAGTCGGACTTCTGGCGTCCCGTCACGCGAATCAGCAGGGAGTCGCTCGGCAGGTCCAGCGAGTCGCCGGCGAACACCGGCGGCGTGCCATCCAGCGTGCGCCGCGATTCGATCTCGCCGAGGCGGGAGTGCTGGTATTGCACCAGGCCATCCAGACTCAGCAACTGCGTCTCGCTCCATTTCCAGCCCACGTGCGGCGCGAGGCTGGCCGACCACTGCGAGGTCGTGTCCACCGTGCGCGTGCTGCGGTCGTACAGCGACACGCCCCGGCCGTCGGTGACGCGCTGCGTGGTCGTGGTGGGCCGGCGGTCGCGGTCGACCGCCCCGTTGGCGGAGATCGACCAGGTCGCCGCGCCGGCCTGGTCGCCGACATCCGCCGCGACCGAGCCCGAAGCGACCCCGTCAGTGGCGCCGGTCACCAGCTTGATGTTGCGATCCTTGCGCCTTGCACTGTGCTTCAGGACGATGTTGACCGTGCCGGCGATCGCCTGCGTACTCTGGTCGGCGGTCGCGGTGCGGATGACCTCGATACGTTCGATCAGGTCGGGCGAGAGCGAGTCGATGGAAAAGCCCGGCGGTGCTGGTTCGCCGTCCAGCAGCAGTTGCGTGTAGCCGTCGCCCAGGCCGCGCAGGCGGATGGCGCTGCCATCGTCCTTGGACTTGCCGATGGTCACGCCGGGCACGCGGCGCAGCACGTCGAGCAGATTGCTGTCGCCAAAGCGTGCAATGTCGTCGTGGCTGACGATCGTCTTTGCAGCATTGGCCTCACGGCGGTCGTCATTGATCGCGTACGAGCCGTCGATCGTCACCCGCTGCGGCGCCGGCGCACTCGCCGGGACCGACGCCGGCTCGACAGCGCCCGCCGAGGCGGCGGCCATCAAGGTCGCGGCGCCCGCCGCGCGCGTCGCCCAATCCATGCGGCCAGCCTTCATGCGAGCCCCTTTTCGAAGCACACGGCCTCGGGACGTCCCACGTATACGCCGTAGTTCGCCCGCTCGCGATACCCGTGCCTTGCGTAGAAGTCGACTGCGACCGTGTTGACGCGACGCGTCTCCAGCCAGGCCTCGCGATATCCGATTGCCGCCGCCTCGCGTTCGAGGTACCGCAGGATGTGGCTTCCCACCCCGGCGCCTGCCCGACGTGCGTACATGCGCTTGATCTCGCAGACGTGCCCGTGTCCGTCCAGATCCAGCGGCCGGAGCGCGCCGCAGCCCACGGGCTCGCCGTCCAGGTACGCAACGACGAAGCGTGCGCGCGGCGACTGCACGCTGCCAGCCGAGAAGTTCTTGCGGCCGTCATCGCCGGTGATCGCGCCCAGACGCAGGGAGAGTTCGTGGACGAGCGTGAGCGCCTCGGGCGCCTCGGGAGAGGTCTCGATCAGTTCGAGCTTGAGGGTGGACATGGCGTAGGGGTTCATTGGTCGAGATGCAGCACGCTGCGGGCATGGGCCGCCACTTCGGCCTCCGTGAACGGGAGCGCAGGCAGCTGCGAGTTGGCGAAGAGGGCCATCTGGTCGTAGTGGTACGGCGACTTGGGGTCGGACGACTGCCCGTACACGAGCAAGCCCAGGGCATGCGGACCATCCTTGGAGAATCCCACCGCCTGGATGTAGCTGCTGCCCGAGTACGGGTGATAGCCGTCCGGGGCGAGCGCGCCGACGTCGATCTTGTTCAGCACGCCTTCCCGCTCGTCGCCACCAGGTATGCCGATACGGCCTGCCGGCGTGGCCACGGCCTGCACCTGGCCGACGGGGACGTCCGGCGCGAAGCCCTTGGCCCGTAGCGCGCGCACCGTCTCGGACAGCGCCGCCGAGCCGGCCTGGAGGACGGCCGGATCGGCCACGTTCAGTCCGCGCGGCGTATGAACGGGATCAGCAGGGTCGAAGGGCACGCGATACAGCTGCTTGAGCGTGCGCACCCGCAGCCACCACTCGTGGAACAGCACCGCGCCGCGGCTCGCCACCTGATCGCTGCGATCCCAGGCAGCCAGTGCGTCGAGGCCCGCCTTCAGGTCGGCATCCTCGCCAGCCTTGGCTGCCCCAAGGAAGTCGCCCAGCACCAATTGCGCCGCGAGGTTGCGGTCGGCGAAGAGCACGTCGCGCAGGCCCTCGGCGGTCAGCGCGCAGCCCGCTGCCTGCGCACGGCAGCTGGCCAGCCGTTCGATCTCCGTGAGCGACATGCGCGTGCGAAGGCTCTGCTCCACGCCGCGTGGGCCGATGATGGGCGCGTACTCGTGCGCGGCATCGTTCGGGTTGGCGAGCCAGTAGCTGTCGTTGCTGTTGGCCACGAAGTCGCGCCGTTCCAGCAGTGGCAGGTCGCGCGCCGGCAGCAGCCCGGGCACGGCCGATGCCTCGTCCCGGCGCCAGGCACAGGCAGCTCGCGCGCCATCCAGCACCAGGAGGCCGGCGCGCGCAAACAGCGCGGCAGCCTGCGGCGAGGCCGCGCAGTCGACCATCTGGCTGGCATCGACCGCGGGCACCGCCGACACGTCCGCGTACAGCGCATGGCCGGCGCGGTCGGTGGCGAGCGTGTTCACCCACGGGATGCCCAGGTTGCCCAGTCCGACCTTCACGTCATCGATCGAGCGCGCACGCTCGAAGGCGAGCCAGGTGTCCAGCAAGCGCGCGTTGTCGAGGTTGGCGTCGGCGATCGCGTAGGCGTGCGTCGAATTCCACGGCAGGCCCGCCTGCGGCAGCGACAACACCGGGCCGAAGCTGCTGGAGTAGAACATGCGCGACACCTGCGCAAGGCTGCCGTCGGCCTGCAGCGTCGGCACGCTGACGGTACGCGCGGTCATCTCGGCCACGTGGCCGTCGACCACGTAGCGGGTCGGATGCCCCGGCTCCAGTTGCAGCGCATACAGCGTGAACCGACGTGCGGTGGACACGGTGTGCGTCCAGGCCACGTCGTGGTTGAAGCCGATATTGATCACGGGGAACTGGCCCAGCGATACGCCCATGACGTCCAGCTGACCGGGGATCGTGAGGTGGCTCTGATAGAAGCGGTTGCTCATGGCCCACGGGAAATGCGGGTTGCCCAGCAGCACCCCTCGCCCCTGCGCGCCCAGCTCGCCGCCGAATGCCCAGCCGTTGCTGCCGATGGGCGGACGCGCCACCTGCAGTTCGGCGTTCAACGCGTCCAGGTCAATCGTGCGCGCGCTGGTCTTGACGGGGTCTGTCCCTGTCTCGGGTGGATGGGCGGTGGCGAGCGCCTGCGCGAACGCGCCCGAACCGGCCTGCGTGGCCTTCTCTTCGAGCAGGCGATAGACGTCGCCCTCCGACAACGGCCGCACCCAGGCCGCGTCGCGGCATTCGACGGGCAGGGAGGCGCGCGGCGTATCGCGCAGGAAGCGGTTGACGCCTGCGACGTAGCCCGCCACCGATGCCCGCGCCTGCGCACTCGCCTGGGCGTATGCGCGGCGCAGCGCCTCGTCATCCATCGTGAGCGCGAAGAAGAAGTCGCTGTCGACGTTGGCCACGGGGTGGAACGACACGGTCGTCGTGCCTTGGGCGCCAAGGAAGCGCGAACGCTCGCCGCGCACGGTCAGCACCTGGTCGAACAGCAGGCAGGCATTGTCCTGGGCGTACGCATATCCCAGGCCATAGGCAAGGCTGCCGTAGTCGCCGGCCTTGATGTGCGGCACCCCGAAATCGGTGCGCCGGATCTCGACGCTGTAGGCGGCGGGCAACGCCAACGTTGCGGTGCTGGCTGCGCAGATGGCAGCGGCCACCAAGGGGCAGGCGATGAAGGATCGATGGGAAGTCATGGAGGTCTCTCGTAAACGTCGGATCGAGGCTCAGACCTCGGCGGCCTCGGGCGACGCCGCGCGTTCGGGCCGGAAACTGTTGGTCATCGGATAGCGCCGCTCGCGCGAAAGCGCGCGTTCGCTGAGCTTGACGCCCGGCGGCGACTGGCGCCGCTTGTATTCGGCACGTTCGAGCATCGCGTGGACGCGGGTGACGGTGGCCGGGTCGAGTCCACGCGCGACGAGCTCGGCGTGCGGCAACTCTTCCTCGACCAGGCCGTGAAGGATCGCATCCAGGACGGCGTACGGCGGCAGGCTGTCCTGGTCGACCTGACCGGGCTTGAGCTCGGCCGACGGCGGCTTGGTGAGCACGCGTTCGGGGATCGGCGCGCCCATCGGGCCCAGTGCCTGGCTCGGCCAGACGCGATTGCGCCAGCGCGCGAGCTCGTACACGCGGGTCTTGTACAGGTCCTTGAGCGGGTTGAAGCCGCCGCACATGTCGCCGTACAAGGTCGCGTAGCCGACGGCCATCTCGGACTTGTTGCCCGTGGTCAGCAACATGTGGTCCATCTGGTTGGACAGCGCCATCAGCGCGACGCCGCGCGAGCGCGCCTGCAGGTTCTGCTCGGTGAGGTCGGCCAGCGGCTGGGCCAGCACGTCGGCCAGCATCCCTTCGAAGGCGCGGTGGGCGCGGTCGATGCCCAGGGTCAGCAGCCTGATGCCCAGCGCCTTCGCGATGGCCGCGGCGTCCTCGTTGCTGTCGGCGCTGGTGTGCCGCGACGGCATCGCCACCGCCACCACGCGATTCGCGCCCAGCGCGTCGACCGCAGCCACGGCCACCAGCGCCGAGTCGATGCCGCCCGACAGGCCCAGCAGCACGCCCTTGAAGGCGTTCTTGCGCACGTAGTCGCGCAGGCCCAGCACCATGCCAGCGTACATCTCGCCCGCGCATTCCGGCGCCGCCGACGGCTCGACGCGCGCAGCGATGCGGCAGGCGCCACCCGTGCGTTCCAGCAGCACGCTGCCCACGCTCTCGCGCCAGGCAGGCAACGACACCGCCAGCGAGCCGTCGGCGTCGAGCGCGAATCCTGCGCCGTCGAAGACCAGCTCGTCCTGCCCGCCCACCAGGTTCACATAGACCAGCGGCAGGCCGGTCTCCGCGCAGCGAGCGCGTGCCACCGCAAGACGCGCCGCGCGCTTGTGCTCGGAGAACGGGCTCGCATTGAGCATCAGCAGCGCCTGGGCACCCTGCGCCTTCAGCGAGGCCGCGACGTCGCCTTCCCAGCCGTCCTCGCACAGCAGGACGCCCAGGCGCGCACCGCGGAAATCGACCGGCGCGGTCGCGCGGCCCGGCGCGAACACGCGCACCTCGTCGAACACGCCGTAGTTGGGCAACCGCTGCTTGGTGACGACCGCGCGAATGCGCCCACCGTCCACCAGCAGCGCGACGTTCTCGCGCCGGCCGTCCACCATCCACGGCGTCGTGAGCAGCGCGCCGCAACGCAGCGCGGTCGTCTGGGCGACCAGGCCGGCCACCGCCTCGTGCACGCAGCGCATGAAGTCGGGCTTGCATACCAGGTCTTCGGCGGGATAGCCGGACACGGCCATCTCGGGCAGCAGCAGCAGGTCGGCGCCCTCGCCATCGGCCGTGCGCCAGGCCTGCAGGATGGACGCGACGTTGCCGCGCACGTCGCCGACGCACGGGTTGATCTGCGCGCAGGCGAGCTTCAAGGGGGTGTTCATGGAGTCGGTTCCTTTGGTGGTGACCGGGGCCGCGCTCATGCGGTCTCGCCGGCGAGCGCAGCCGCCAGGTCGAAGCACTTGCGCCAGGCGCCGGCATGCGAGGTGATGAAGAAGTGGCCGTCGTCGAGCCACATCTCGATGAAGCGGCCGGCGGTGAGCGCGCCCCAGTCCGTGACGCCCTGCACCGTGGTCTGCGTGTCGCGCGTGCCGGCGACGGCGACGATGGGGCAGGCCAGCGGGTCGCCGGCCGCATGGCGGTACTGCTCCACGAGGCGGTAGTCGTTGCGGATCGCGGGCTCGAAGCAGGCGAGCACGGACAGGTCGTCCAGCACCTCGCGCGGCGTGCCACCCAGGCGCGCGAGGTGCTCGCGCAGTCCGGGCAGCGGCCGGCGGTGCACGTCGCCGTCGGTGGGCAGGCGGTGCGGCGCGTCCAGCGCGCAGACCACGAGCGCCCGGGGCGGGCGGCCCAGCGCCTGCAGGCGGCGCGCGGTCTCGTAGGCCAGCAGCGCGCCCAGGCTGTAGCCGAACAGGATGGGCGTGGCGGGCAGCGCGGCCAGGGCGGCGACGGCTTGCTCGCACAGAGCGGGCAAGCGATCCTCGGACGGCTCGCGGAAGCGCCGCCCGCGGCCCGGCGGCACGAACTCGTGCAGCGCGAGGCCCTCGGGCAGGTGCGCGGCCAGCGGCTTCAGGGCACCCGCGTTGGCGCCGGCGAACGCGAAGCCCAGCACCGGCAGCGCGCCCGGCCGATGGCAGTCCAGCACGCCGGCGCGAGCCCGGTGCGGCGGCATGGCGATGGCGGTCACCTGGCCGGCCCGCCCGCGCGTTCCAGCCGACGCCGCAGCACCTTGCGCTGGATCTTCCCGATGGAAGTGCGCGGCAGGTCCTGCGGGCGCAGCGCGGTCACCACGAAGGCCGCGCCCGGCAGCCGGCGCCGCAGCAGTTCCTCGATGCGCGACTGCAGCGCTGCACCGGCGTGCTCGGCTTCCGGGCAATAGAACACGGCCAGCGTGCGCGTCCCCTCCAGCGCGGCACTGCAGACGGCCGTGTGGCCGCCCAGCACCTCGGGGATCAGCTCGATGGCCTCCTCCACTTCGTGGCCCCGCATCGGCAGGTCCTCGATCGCATCGCCCTCGCGGTCGGTCAGGAACAGGCGGCCGCCGTCGATGAAGGCCGAGTCGCCGGTGTCGAACCAGCCGTCGGCCAGGAATTTCTCGTCGGGCGGCACGCGGAAATAGCCGCGCGTCACCGACGGGCCGCGCAGGTGCAGCCGACCCACCTCGCCTTCGCGCAGCGCCCGGCCGTCGGCGCCGACGACGCGCATCTCGGCGCCGGGGATCGGGCCGCCCAGGTCCACGTGGCCGTCGACGTCGTGCAGGCCAGTGGCCCAGGTGATGCCGGAGCACGTCTCGGACATGCCGAACGCCGGCCGCACCGCGTCGTCGCGCAGGCCGCACGGGCGCAGGCGCTGCACGAACAGGCGCACCAGCGCAGGGTTGATGCTCTCGCCGGCGTTGACCAGGAAGCGCAGCGCCGACAGGTCCCAGTCGCGCCGGGCCTCGCGGTCGAGCCGCTTGGCGGCGATGTTGAAGATGTGGTTGGGCACCCACCCCACGCTCGCGCGGGTGCGCGACATCAGGTCGATCCACAGGAACAGGTCTGCGCGCAGTCGCGGATAGGCCGCCACCACCTGGTCGGCCGCCACGCAGGTGGGCAGCACGGACAGGAACGCGATGGCGCCCACGTGGTCGGTGGGCATCCAGTTGAGGAAGACGTCGCGGCTGTCGAACGCGTTCATCTGCGCGCTGCCGGCGGCCATGGCCAGCAGCGCGCGCTCGGTCTGCGTGACGGGTTTGGGCGTGCCGGTGGAGCCCGAGGTGGGGAAGATGATGGCCACGCGGTCGGGGTCGTCGACGGTGCGCAGTTCGCCAGCCGGCGCGGCCAGCAGGTCGGCCAGCGTCACCACCGCCAGGTGCGCCCAGCCATGCGCGTCCTTGAGCGCCCGCGCCCGCCCCTGCTCGGCCGCCGACACGATCAACGCCGACGGGTCGAGCACCTGCAGCGCGCCGGCCAGCTCGCGGCCGCCGGCGGCGTCCTCGGGCAGATCGTCGAGCGCATAGGTCGAGATGGCCACCAGCCCGCCGATGAAGCAGGTCCACAGGCCCAGCACGAACTCGTGCGGATCGGCCAATCGCACCACCACGCGGCTGCCCGGCAGCACGCCGCGCGCGTGCAGCGCCGCGGCCGCGTGCCGGGCCTGCTCGTTCAGGGAGCGGTAGGTCCAGTGGCGCTCGATGCCGTCGTTGTCCACGCAGGTGATGCGGCCGTCGCCACGGACCCGCGCGGCGTGCGCGAGCGCGTCGGCGAGCGAGCGGCGCTGCCCGATGTCATGCCCGATCGCGGGCGCGACGACGTGCGCCGGCGCACGGGACGTCGACGTGGGAGCGGGTGTGCAAGTGTGGGCCATGGGCGTGTCGGATGAGGTCAGAGGAAGGTCTCGAGAATGACGGCGTCGTCCAGCAGCGCCAGGGCGCCGGCGTGGCCCGTGACGGCCTCGCGCACCCGCCGCAGCCAGTCGCGGTCGGGCAGCACGGGGCGGCAGGCGCCGGCCTCCAGCGCCAGCGCCGCCGTCGCCACGCGCCATTCGCGCTTCCAGGTGAAGTCGATGCGGCGATCGAAGTCCAGCGTCACGTGGCGATGCAGCTGCGATGCGGGCAGCAACGCCGCCTCCTGCTCCGACTGGTGGATGACGGGCCGCGCACCCTTGGCGAACGCCCATCGGCGGTCGAACAGGAAGCCCAGCGGCGCGTAGTTGATGCCGAACTCGCCTGACAGCAGCTTGGCCGACAGGGCGAGCGGGACTTCGGTGAAGGCGACGACGCGCGCGTCGCCGAGGACGTACGGCGGCTTGTCGCTCTCGATGCGCGCGTCGCGCAGCGCCTGCACGAACTCGCGCTCGACGTCGGCGCCGGTGGGCTTGAGCCAGTAGGTCAGGGATTCGGTGAGGTCCAGGCGAAGTCGTCGATCCATGTCATTCATCTCCAGTCGAAGGGTGGGCGGCGGGCAGGCGGAATGGCCGCGGCGAGCGGATCTCCACCGCCACCGTGCAGGCGGCGACGGCGACGAAGACCAGCAGCCCGGTGCTGACCAGGCCGACGCGGTCCGATAGCCAGCCGCCCAGGTAGATCACCGCCACCATGCACAGCGTGGCTGCCGACAGCGCCAGCGAGGACACCAGCCCCAGCTGCTCGCGCGGGCACAGCATCACGACGTTCTTCTGGCAGAAGACGAACGCCACCTCGGAACACATCAGGTACGCGCAGTAGGCCGCCAAGCTGGGCGCGCGCTGCGTGGTCAGCACCGCGGCCAGCATCAGCACCGCCGACGCGGCGCACAGCATCCAGGGCTCGGCGCGGCCGGCGGCCTGGCGCGACTGCATCAGCAGCGTGACGACGATCGCGCCGCAGAAGAACGACACGCTCGCCAGCGCCTGCAACAGCATGACGCCGCTCTCGCCCATGCCCAGCCGCGTGATCGGAAGCAGCGCCCGCGCGATGTTGTGGAAACCCTGGAAGAACGCGGTGACCACGACCATGTACGCCACGTTGCGGGCGAGCGCGGGGTCGGCGCGAACCGCCGCGAAGCCGACGCGCGCGACGTCGCGCAGCGCCGGCTGCACCGCCGTGGCCACGCGCCGCACCGGGCCGGACAGCGACAGGTAGAGCCCCGCGCCGACCACGAAGGTGCCTGCGTCGATGAGCGTGACCTGCGCAATTCCGATCACGTCGATCAGCACCGCGCCGGCCAGCGAGCCCACGGAGATGCCGATGAAGGTGGCCGTTCCGATGAGCGAGGCCGCGCGCTCGATGAGCTCGTCGGGCACGTGGTCGCGCATCGCCACCACGCGCGCCGACTTGCTCACGCTCTCGGCCAGGCCGCGCAGCAGCAGCAGGCCATAGACCGCGGGCAGCGAAGCGATGCAGGCGCCGATCAGCAGCGAGGCGCAGCCGCCCGCGATCTCGCAGGTCGCGGCCAGGCGCGCCGAGCGCAGGCGCGCCGTCAGCCAGCCGCCCAGCGACGCCGAGAACATCGTGGCGAGCCACTGCGTTCCGAACACCGCCGCCGCGGCGAAGTTGTCGCCGGTGCGGCGGTACATGTAGACCGACAGCGAGAGCATCAGCAGGAAGTTGCCGATCGTGCTCACGAAGATGGCCATCCACAGGCGGGCGAAGTTGGCGGTGCGCAGCACGCTGGTCACAGCTCGTACCTCGACAGGTCGATGCCGTGGCCCTGCAGCAGGCGCTTGCCCTCGGCGCAGGTCCAGCCGCCGAAGTCGCGCACCAGCGCGGCGTGGGCGTGCGTGTCGGCATCGGGAGCGATGGCCCAGCGCAATGCCCGTTCGCAGTCGCCCGCGCGCTCGGGGTACCACTTCGAGAACGTCGACCAGCACGGGTACAGGTCGCGCGTATAGCGGCCCGCGCGGTCGATCACGAGGTCGAAGGCGGCGCGCACCAGCGCCTTCATGATCCATTGGCAGGTCAGCGTGGACTGGTGCTCGTCGGCGTCGCTGGCCACGCGCTCGGCGTAGGCCTCCAGGCGCGCCGGAAGGTACATCGCCTCGGCCATCAGGTGCGGGCCGACGCGATACGGCTCCAGCGCGTCAGCGAGATCCTCGCCGTGGATGCAGGCCGACTGCGTCTTTACCAGGAAGGCCCAGGTGCTGAAGTAGTTGCGCACGACCTCGTCGCGGGTGCACACGCCGAGCTCGAAGTCGGCCAGGTGGGGCGCCGCCGCGCGCAGGCGCGCCAGCGTCGCATCGGGCAGCAGGCTGCAGGCCACGGGCGTGCCGTCGGCGACCACGGCGAAGGCGTCGAGGTCGGACACGCCCGCCACGGCCGTGCCACGCGCCACCGAGCCGCGCACGTAGATGGAGCGCAGTGCGTCGCCGAACAGCGCCTGGAAGTGTTCGAGCAGCGCCTGGCGCAGCGCCGCCGGCACGTGGTCGGCGCGGCAGTCGTTGACCAGGCAGCCCTGCGCGTCCAGCGGCAGGAACGAGCCGATCGGCAGGATCTGCACCGTCGCGGCGGTGACACGAACCGGCGCGGTCATGCCGAGGCCTTCTCGAAGGCGGCGATCGCCACGTGCATCGCGCGCAGCGCCGCCGGCCGGCCCGCGTAGGCGGCCACGAGCTCGAGCACCTCCACGACCTGGTCGCGGCTCCAGGCGGCCTTCAGCGCGGCGCCAACGTGGAATTCGACGAGTCCGTCGTCCGCCGCCTGCCCCGCTGCCAGCGCGAGTGCGACCAGGAGCTTGGTCCGCTCGTCCACCAGCTGCTCGCCCGCGAACTGGTCGCCGAACGCCGCGATGGTGCTGCTCTTGAAGCGCGGCGCGTGCACGCGCATGCCGTGCAGCAAGCCGTGCTGGTTGCCCAGGTCGAGCTCGATGCGCTGCAGGACGCCGAGGCCGGCGTCGGTGCGCGCGTCGCTGGGAAGGGAATGGGACATGGGATCCTTCACGACTTGTGCGGGGTGCGCGCGTGCAGCGCGGCCCGGCGTTGGAGGTGCGCGCGGCGGCCGGCGACGGCCTCCGCGCTCGGTGCGGCCGGTTCCGCGGCCAGCACGGGCTCGCCGCGCAGGCGCTGCGCGAGCGCGGCGATGCTGGCGTGCTCGAACAGGTCGACGACGCCCAGCGACGCGCCGAAGCGCTCGGCGAGCCGGTCGCGTGCCTGCACCATCAGCAATGAGTTCGCGCCCAGCTCGAAGAAGTTGGCGTCGCGGCTGGGCAGCGTTTGCAGGCGCAGCAGGTCCATCCAGACCCGTGCGACCTCGCGCTCGACATCGTCGTACGAGCGCTCGTCGCCCTGCTCCAGCCGGGCCAGGAACGGCGCGACTTCCGGCAGGCGACGGCGATCGACCTTGCCGCTGGACGTGAGCGGCAGCGCCGACTGCTCGATGAACAGCGCCGGCACCATCGCCGCAGGCAGCCTGGCGCCCATCGCCCGCTTGAGCAGCGCGACGTCGACCTCCGGCCCCGAGGCCGTATAGAACGCGCACAGCCACTGGCGGCCGGTCGCGTCCTCGTGCAGCGTCGTGGCGCAATGGCCGATGCCGGGCTGCTGGCCGAGGCAGGCGTCGATCTCGCCCAGCTCGATGCGATGGCCGCGCAGCTTCACCTGGAAGTCGACCCGGCCGTGGAACTCCAGCACGCCATCACTGCGCCAGCGGCCGAGGTCGCCGGTCCGGTAGAAGCGCTGGGGCGCCGGCCGATGCGCCAGGCGAGCGGCCACGAACACCGCGGCCGACTGCTCGGGCATGTTCGCGTAGCCATCGGCCAGGCCGGGCCCGGTGATCCAGATCTCGCCGATGCCGCCCTGCGGCAACGGTTGGCCGTCCGCGTCCATCACGTGGAGCGCCGTGTTCGCGTTGGGCACGCCCAGCGGCACGGTGAGCGCGTCGAAGTCGCCCTCGCCCACCTCGTGGGTGGCGCTGGTCATCGTCGCCTCGGTGGGCCCGTACTGGTTGACCAGCCGCAGCCCGGCGCCGAAGACCCGCCGCGCCTGCGCGCAGTCGTCGCCGCGCAGGCGTTCGCCGTTGAGCATCAGCACGCGCAGCGCCGATGCCAGCGGCTCGCCACGCAACTGCGCGAGCAGCGCCCGCAGCATCGTCGGCACCATCGACAGCACATGGGTGACGCCCGCGCCGACCAATCGTTCGACGATGCGCGCGGGATGGCGGGCCGCCTCGTCCGCGATCGTGACGACGCACGCCCCAGCGCCCAGCGTGGCGAACAGGTCGCGCACGGATGGGTCGAAGCTGAACGACGTCAGCTGCAGCACGCGGTCGCCCTCGCCCAGGCCCAGCTTGCGGATCAGGAACACGAGGTCGTGCGCGACGCCGCCGTGGCGAATCAGCACGCCCTTGGGCACGCCCGTCGAGCCCGACGTGAACATCAGGTAGCCCGGATCGTGGGCGGTGACGTCCACGTCGGGCGCGCCCGTCGGGCCCGCGGGATCGAGCTCGCGTGGAGGCGCGACGAGCGTGGTCGACGCGTCGGAGAACTCGCCGCGCAACGCCTCGTCGATCACCGCAAAGCGCGTGCCTGCCTGGCCCAGCACCAGGTCGCGGCGCGAGACCGGCCAATCGGGATCGATCGGCAGGTAGGCGGCACCCGCCTTCAGCACGCCCAGCAGCGTGACGACGCGCGCGACGCCGCGGCCCTGGAACACGGCCACGGCCTCGCGCGGCCGCACGCCGGCCTCGACCAGGCGATGCGCGAACTGGTTCGCGCGAGCGTCCAGCGCAGCGTAGCTCAGGCCGGGCTCGCCGTCGCCGGCGACGGCCAGGGCGTGCGGCGTGCGCGCGGCCTGGCGCTCGAACAGGCCGTGCATGGTCGAGGCCAGGGGCATCGTCGGGTCGATCCGGCCGACGATCTGGTCCAGTTGGCGCAGGTCGGCCGGCGCCAGCAGGCCCAAGCCGCGCAGCGGCGCGTCGGCGCTGGTGGTGGCGCGTTCGAGCAGCCCTTGCCAGGCCCGCACCGCCGCGCGGACCGAAGCCTCGCGGTGCAACGGCTGGCGGAAGTCGACGTAGCCGCCCAGGCTGGCGCCACGCGCGACGACGTGCAGGTTGATGTCGGCCTTCGCGCTGACGGCGACGCCGGACTCGCCGTGGCCCAGCGGCGTCGCCTGGATGTCGTCCAGCTCGAACGCGTCGTCGCCGTCCGGGTCCATCACGAACTGCACCTGGAACAGCGGCGCCAGGTTGAGGCTGCGCGGCGGGCTGATGGCGTCCACGAGCTCCTCGAACGAGATGTCGCGCCGCTGGCGGGCAAAGGCCAGCGCCGCCGACGTCTGGTCGACGAGCGCCGCGAAAGTGTCGGCCCGCGCGCAGTCGATGCGCACGGCCAGGGTGTTGAGCAGCGGCCCGATCACCTCGTCGTCGCCGGGGTGGTCGCGGCACGCGATGGGCACGCCCACCACCAGGTCGTCCTGCCGGCGCAGCCGCGCCATCGTCCAGAGCCAGCCCGCCAGCAGCACGTTGAACGCGGTCGTGCGCCGGGCCGCGGCGAGTCGCTCGACGGCGGCGAGCGCGGCCCCGGACAGCTCGAATTCGACGCGGCCGGCCGCGCGGCCCGCGGCGGCGGCGCGCGGCGTGTCCACCGGCAACGTCGACTCGGGTGGCGCATCGGCGAGCGATTGCACGAGCTCGGCCAGCGCCTGCCGCCGCGCGTCGTCGCCGCGAACGACCTGGGCGGCCCGCCACGCGGCGAGCTGCGCGAACTGCAGCGGCGCCGGCGCCGTCCAGGCAGCGCGGCCGGCGCGCCGCGCCGTGTAGGCCTGCGCGAGGTCGCGCAACAGGATGCGCAGCGACAGGCCGTCGCAGGCCATGTGATGGATGTTGGCGAGCAGGACGAATCCGCGCGTCTGCACGCTCAGCAGCTCGAAGCGCGCCATGGCATCCGACGCCAGGTCGAAGGGCGCACCAAGGAAGGCGGCGATGCGCGCCGGCGCGGCGTCGGCAGAGCACTGCGCCAGCCGCACCGGCACGTCCTCGGCCGGCCCGACGGCCAGCATCGGCGGCTCGGCCACGCCGCGCTGCACCACGCGGCTGCGCAGTATCCAGTGGCGCTCGACGACGTCCCGCAACGCCGCCTCCATCGCGACGTCGTCGACCTCGCCCTGCAGGCGATACGCGCTCGCCATGTTGTATGCGGCGCTCGGCCCTTCGAGGCGGAAGTGGAACCACTGGCTGCGCTGGATGGGCGTCAGCGGCACCACCTCGGACTCGGGCAGCGACGGCAGCACGCGGGCCGGGGCGTCGTCGGGCGCGTCGGCCAGCGCCGCGGCCTGCCGGCGAAGTGTCGAATGCGTGAACACGCGGTCGACCGCCAGCGGACGCCGCAGGCGTTCGCGGACGGCTCGCACCAGTTCGATGGCCAGCAGCGAATGGCCGCCGAGCGCGAAGAAGTCGTCGTCGCGCCCCACGCGCGGCACGCCCAGCACCTGTTGCCAGATCTGGGCCAGCGCGCTCTCGACCGCACCGTCCGGCGGCGCGTAGTCGGCTGCCGCCAGGGATTGCGCGTCGGGCTCCGGCAACGCGGCGCGATCGAGCTTGCCGTTGGTGTTCAGCGGCAGGCTCTCCAGCAGGACGACGGCCGAAGGCACCATGTATTCGGGCAGGGCCTCCTGCAGCCGCCGGCGCAGTGCGGCCGGCTCGAGCGCCTTGCCGCGCGGCACGACGTACGCCACCAGACGCTGTTCCATGCCCGCGGCGGCGCGCGCGATGACGACCGCTTCGGCGACGCCCGCGCAGGCGAGCAGCGCCGCCTCGATCTCGCCGAGCTCGATGCGGAAGCCGCGGATCTTCACCTGCGCATCCTGCCGCCCCAGGATCTCGACGACGCCGTCGGCGCGCCAGCGGCCGAGGTCACCGGTGCGGTACATGCGCGCGTCGCCGCCCACGAACGGATCGGGCACGAACGCGGCGCGCGTCAGGTCGTTCCGGCGCAGGTAGCCGGCGGCGAGGATCGCGCCCCCGAGGTGGATCTCGCCCGCCACCCCCGGCGGCACGGGCTGGCCCTGCGCGTCGAGGATGTACAGGCGCGCGTTGGCGATCGGCCGGCCGATGGCCAGGTGCTGTCCGGCCGCGCCGGCACGCAGCGCGTCGGCGTCGGCGGGCACGCGCAGCAGCGTGGCTGTGATCGTCGCCTCGGTCGGGCCGTAGGCGTTGAGCAGCGTGATGCGGGCGCCGAAGCGCCGCTGCCACGCCAGGGCGGCATCAACGCGCACGGCCTCGCTGCCCACGACGACGAGGCGCACGTCCCCGAATACCGTGTCGTCCGTCGTGGCCAGTGCGCCGAGCGCGTGCCAGTAGGCCGCGGGCAGGTTCAGCACGGTGAGGCGCTCGCGACGCACCCAGCCGGCGAACTCGACCGGCTCGTCGGCCACGGCCGCGGGACGCAGCACCAGCGTGGCGCCGGCCGCGAGCGTGGGCCAGACTTCCTCGCCGAGGACGTCGAACGCCGGCGCCGCAAATTGCAGCACCCGGTCGCCCGGCACGAGGGCGAACGCGTCCACCATGGCAAGCGCGTGGTTGGCCAGCGAAGCGTGACCGACCATGACGCCCTTGGGACGACCGGTCGACCCCGAGGTGTAGATCACGTACGCAAGCGGGCTCGCGGCCGCGCCCGCATCGGGCTGCGGTCCGACGGCCGCGCTCGACTCGCCCGTCGCCAGGCCGGCCGCGTCGAGCCACACGGTGCGCGGCGCGTGGGCGGGCAAGCGCTCCGCGAGGGCGCGATGCGACAGCACGAGCGCGGGGAGAGCGTCGTCGAGCACCAGCGCGATGCGCTCCGCGGGATAGGCCGGGTCGACCGGCACGTACGCCGCGCCGACCTTCAGCACCGCGAGCATCGCCACCACCAGCGCCGGCGAGCGTTCGAGGCACAGCACGACGGCGGCGCCCGCACCGGCGCCTCGCGCGCGCAGGCGCGACGCCAGCGCGTCCGAGCGCGCGTCGAGCTCGCCGTAGGTCACCTCGCCGCCCGCGTGGCGGATCGCGACCGCCGCGGGCTGCATCGCCGCACGCGACGCGAATAGCTCATGGACGCCGCGGCCACCGGCGGCCGGTGTCGTCGGCGGATTGAAGCCCTCGACCAGCGCCGCGCGCCCAGCGTCGTCCAGCAGCGGCATCGCGCGCAGCGCGTCGCCGGGCCGCGCGGCCATCGCCTCGAGCAGGCAGACCAGATGGCCGGCCCAGCGGGCGATCGTCGTGGCATCGAACAGGTCGGTGGCGTACTCGAGGACGCCCTCGATGCCGCCGCCGTCCGCCTCGGCCAGGCTCAACGACACGTCGAACTGCGCCGAGGGCTGGGCGACGTCCAGCATGCGCAGATCCAGGCCGGGCAGGCACAGCGTGGCCGACGGCACGTTCTGCCAGGCGAACAAGGCCTGGAACACCGGCGCGTGCGCCAGGCTGCGCGGCGGGCGCACCGCGTCCACCACGCGGTCGAAAGGCGCCGCGCCGTGCGCGATGGCCTGCAGGACGCGGTCCTTGGTCTGCGCGATCGCGCCCGCGGCATCGACGCCGCCGGCCAGATCCACGCGGACAGCCAGCGTGTCGACGAACAGTCCGATGAGGCCGTCGAGCTCGGCGTGGTCGCGGTTGACGAGCGGCGTTCCCACCACCACGTCGTCCTGGCCCGACAGCCGCGACAACAGCGCCGCCCAGCCCGTCATGAGCGTCATGAACAGCGTCGCGCCGCTGGCGCGCGACAGCTCGCGCAGCGCGTCGGCGACAGCCACAGGGATGCGCACCGGCAGCGTGGCGCCGGCGTAGCTCTGGACGGCCGGACGCGGCCGGTCGGTGGGCAGCGCCAACAGCACCGGTGCCCCGGCAAGCGCCAGGCGCCAGTAGTCGAGGTGCGCCCCCAGGTGCTGGTCGTCCAGGTGGCGGCGCTGCCAGGCGGCGAAGTCCGCATACTGGAGGGCCAGCGGCGGCAGGGGATCGGGACGGCCGTGCAGGAAGGCGTCGTAGAGCGCGCCGAGCTCGCGCACCAGCACGGCGACGGACCACCCGTCGGACACGATGTGGTGCATCGTCACGAGCAGCACGTGGTCGCGCGCGCCGAATGCCAGCAGGCTCGCGCGCAGCGGCGTGCCCGCCGCAAGGTCGAACGGTTCGGCCGCTTCGGCGGCGCCGTGGCGCTGCAGCGCCGCCTGGCGGGCCGTCGCGTCGGTGCCGTCGGCGCGCAGGTCGACGCGGCGCAGCGCGAAGCGCGCCTGTTCCGGCGCGATCACCTCCTGGGTCACCGCGGGCGTGGTGCCCGCCACGAAGCGCGTGCGCAGCACTTCGTGCCGCACCACGATCGTCCGCAGCGCGCGCTCCAGTGCCGGGACATCGAGCTCGCCCGCCAGGTGGACGCCCCCGCAGATGTGGTAGGCCTTGCCGGCGCCCTCGAAACGATCCAGGAACCACAGGCGCTGCTGCGCGAACGAGAGCGGCAACGGCAAGCCGCGATCGGCCGGCACCAGCGGCGCCGGGCCGTCCGGGGCCGTGCGGCCCCCGGCGGCGAGCGCGGCCAGCGTGGGCATCTCGAACACCTGCTGCACCGTCCAGGCCCGGCCCAGGCGCCGGCGCGCGTGCGCCACCATCTGGATGGCGAGCAGCGAGTGGCCGCCCAGCGCGAAGAAGTCGTCGCCGGGCCCGGGCAGTCGAGCGCACCCGAGCAGCTCTTGCCAGAGCTCGGCCAGGGCCTGCTCGTCGGCGCTCAAGGCACGCGCCGCAACGGGCTCTGCCTGGCGGCTGGCCGGGAACCCGGCAGGCAGCGCGTTGCGGTCGATCTTGCCGCTGCGCGTGAGCGGCATCTCGGCCAGGCCCACGTAGCGCGACGGCACCTGCCATGCGGCCAGCCTGCGCGCCGCGGTGCGACGCAGGTCGTCCTCGTCCACCGGTGCGCCGTCGCGCGTGACGACGTAGGCCACCAGTGCCGCGTTGCCCCGCTCGTCGCGGCGCTGGGCCACGGCCACCTGCGCGAGGCCGGCGTGCGCGAGCAGCGCGGCCTCCACCTCGGCCAGCTCGATGCGATGACCGTTGAACTTCACCTGCTGGTCGCGGCGGCCCAGGTAGTGCAGGCGACCGTCGGTGCCGCGCTGCACGAAGTCGCCGCTGCGATAGCGCGTGCCGCTGATCCCCGCGCCCCCCGGCATGAAGGCTTGGCGCGTGAGGTCGTCGCGGCCGAAGTAGCCCAGGCCGACGCAGTCGCCGTCGATGCACAGTTCGCCCACCGCGCCGACGGGCAGCGGCTGGTCGTCGAAGTCCAGCACGTCGAGCAGGCAACCGGGCACCGCGCGGCCGATGGCCACGGGCGCGGTGGCGGTCTCCAGGTCGTCGGGCAACGCTTCCCAGGCGACCACGTCGGAGCACTCCGTCGGGCCATAGCTGTTGATGATGCGCACGGCTGGCGCATCGGCGCCGCGCGCGCGTTGCCAGCGGCGCAGGGGCTCCAGCGCCACGGGCTCGCCGCCCAGCACGACCGTGCGCAGGCTGGCGAGCGCCGCGTAGCCGTCGGCCTCGGTGGACACCAGCAGCGCCTGGAAAGCCGTGGGCGTGCAGTTCACCAGCGTCGCGCCGTGCGCCGCCAGGGCCTCGACGATCGCCTCCGGCTCGAAGCGCTCCGCGACCGGCCACGCCACCGACGCCCCGCACGTGAGCGGCGCCAGCAGGTTCTTCTGCGTCAGGTCGAAGCTGGGGTTGCTCACCACCAGCACGCGCGTGGAGGCATCGACACAGGTGTCGCGATACCACTGCAGCAACTGCGCCAGGCCGCGCTGGTGCACGCGCGCGCCCTTGGGACGGCCGGTGGAGCCGGAGGTAAAGATCAGGTAGGCCGGCGCCTCGGCGCCCGACAGCTGCGGCACGAGCGGCGGAGCGTCGTCCGCTGCATCTGGAAGTTCGTCCAGCGACAGCCAGCGCGCTTGGCCGACGCGGGGCGCCGAGGCCGGCGCGAACACCACCCGGGGCCGGGCGTCCTCGAGCATCTGCCGCAGCCGGTCGGCCGGCAGCGCGGGATCGAGCGGCACGTAGGCCGCGCCCACCGCGAGCGCCGCGAGCAGCCCGACGACCAGCTGCGGCCCGGGCGGCAGGAGCAGGGCCACGTGATCGCCGGGCCGCACGCCCGCGTCGGCCAGCGCGCGCGCGGCGACGCCGACGCGCCGCCAAGCCTCGCGATAGGTGACCTGCCGGTCGCCGTGGCGCAGCGCCACGGCCTCGGGCGTGCGCGCGACCTGCGCCGCCACCTGCTCGATCGGCGTTGGAAGATCCACGCACCGCGCCGCCGCCGCCGCGCCGGACGGCGCGAGCGCGACCTGCGACAGCCGACCCTCCGGCGCGGCCACGGCCTGCTCCAGCACGCCGATCCAGGCCTGCGCGAAGGCGACCATGTGTTCGGCATCGAAGACGGCGTGGCGGAATTCGAGCACCGCGGTGAACGCGTCGCCCCGCTGTTCGACGGTCAACGTGAGGTCGAACTTGGCCTGGGCCGGCACATGGCGCAGCACGCCGATTCGCAGGCCCGGCAAGGCGAGGTCGTCCTCGGACACGGTCTGCAGGCTGAACATCGCCTGCGCTGGCAGGACGATGCCCTGCGCGCGGCAATGCCGGGCCACGTGCTCGAACGGCACGGCCTGGTGCACGAGCCCCTCGCGCGTGGCCTGGGCCTCCTGGCGCGCCAGCGACGCGAAGGTGGCCTCGGCCTCGATGCGGCCGGGGCTTGGCAGCGTGTTGGCCAGCAGGCCCACGGTGTCCACGAGCTCGACCTCGTCGCGGTTGGCGACGGGCACGAGCAGCGACACCTCGCGCGAGCCTGCGACCTTGGCCAATGCCAGGCGAAACGCGGCCAGCAGCCAGTGGTAGGGCGTGATGCCGCTGGCGGCCGACAGCCGCCGCAGCGCCGCGCCCAGGGTCTCGGGCAGCGCTGCGACATGCACGCCGGCGCGCCGGTCGGACGGGTCCGCGTCGGGGGCGCCCAGGCGCGCCGGATCCTCCAGCGCGCCCAGCCGCGACTGCCAGTGCGCAAGCGCGGCCTGGGTGGCGAGCGTGTCCTCCCGGCGCTGCTGCCAGGCGGCGATGTCGACCAGGTCCAGCGCGGGCGGCGCGTCGGCGGGCACCTCGCCCGCCAGCAGGCGCGCATGGTCGCGGGCCAGTTCGGCGAGCAGCACGGACAGGCCCTGGCCGTCGATGGCGGCGTGGTGGATGGACACGAGCAGGACGTGGTCGCATGGGCGCAGGCGCGCAAGCGCGAAACGCGCCGGTGCCTCGGCTGCGAGGTCGAAGGGCCGGCGCGCGAAGTCGGCCAGGAGCGCCCGCGCCTGGGCTTGGGCATCGCCGGAAAACGGGACGTCCAGGCGCGCGAGCGTGCCGGGCACGCCGTCGACCACCTGGCGGAGCTGTCCCTCGCGTTCCACGAGCCGCGTGCGCAGCGAGACATGCCGCGCCAGCACCGCGGACAGGGCGACTTCGAGCGAGTCCGCGTCCAGCGTGCCCTCGAGGCGCAACGCCGCTGCCACGTGGTAGGCATCAGCCGCACCCTGCTGGGCGAGCAGCCACATCGCGCGCTGGCCGTGCGTGGCCAGGGCCGCGTCGCGTTCGGCGGATGTCGCAGGCCGCAACGCCGCTGCGGACTCCTCCGCGTCCAGCCGCTCGATCACCGCGAGCACCTCGGCCTTGCTCTCGCGCAGGCGCTGCACCGCTTCCGGCGCGAGCGCGCCCTTCGGGGCCGTGATCTTCAGTTGGCCGTCGCGCGCGGCCAGTTGCACGCCGCGGGCGCGCAGGCCGCGAACCAGGGAGACGATGTCGGCGTTCACAGCTCGATCTCCTCGAGCTCGGTGGAGGCGCCGGCTGCAGCAGGATCGGCCTGCCGTACCAGCTCGGCCAGCAGCGCCGCCTGCTCGCCCAGCACGGGCATCACCAGCAGCGCGGCCAGCGGGAAGTCGACGCCGAACCGGCGACGGACGGCGGCGCGCAGTTGCACCGCCGACAGCGAGTTGCCTCCCAGCTCGACGAAATGCGCGGCGGGCGTGCGCGGCAGCGTGCCCAGCACGTCGCCCCACACCTGCGCCAGCGCGGCTTCCAGGCCGTCCGCCAGCGTCGCCTCCTCGGCCGCCGGCGGCGAGGTCATGTCGACCGCGGGCAGCGCGCGCCGGTCGACCTTGCCGTTGAGCGTGCGCGGCAGGCGCGCGAGCGTCACCACGAAGGCCGGACGCATGTAGTGCGGCAGGCGGCTGGCCAGATGGGCGTCGAAGGCGGCGCGCGTCGCGCCGTCGGCCTCGCCATCGCGCCACGCGACGTAGGCCGCGAGCGCGGGTTGCTGGCCGGCCACGCGCACGACCTGCACGACGGCCTCGCGCACGGGCTCGCAGCTGGCCAGCGCGGCCTCGATCTCCTGCAGCTCGATGCGATAGCCGCGAATCTTCACCTGCTGGTCGCGTCGGCCCAGGTAGACGATCTCGCCATCCTCCGCCAGGCGCACGATGTCTCCGGTGCGGTATGCGCGCGTCTCCAGGTGCGCGAGCGCCGGCGGCAGCACGAAGGCCGCGCGCGTGAGGTCGTCGCGCCCGCGGTAACCCAGGCTCAGGCCGGCACCGGCCAGGTGCAGCTCGCCCGGCAGGCCGACCGGCACGGGCTGGCCGTGCGTGTCCAGGACGTAGGCGCGGGTGCCGGGCAGCGGACGGCCGATGGTCTCGCGGCCGCGCAGGCGGCGCTCGGCGCCGGTGGAATAGACGGTGTCCTCGGTCGGGCCGTAGAGGTCGAGCACGCGGCGGACGCGGCTCTCGCGATACAGGCGATCCACCAGCGGCTGGCGAAACGGCTCGCCCGCGACGAGCGCCGTCGTCACGCTGGCGGGCAGCGCGCCGGCGCCGAGCAGGGCCTCGATCGCCGAGGGCACGGTGTTGATCATCGTCACCGCGTCGGGCGCAGCGTCGACCAGGTCGAGGATGCCCGGCACCACCACGCAGGTCGTGCCCAGGCACAGCGGCACGAAGAACTCGAACACCGACAGGTCGAAGCAGATCGACGTGGACGCGAGCACGCGCGCACGCTCCGTCTCGTCGAACGTGTCGCGCGCCCAGTGCAGCAGCGCGGCCACGTTGCGATGCGTGACCTGCACGCCCTTGGGCTGGCCCGTGGACCCCGAGGTGAACAGCACGTAGGCGACGTCGTCCGCGCGCGCCTGCAAGGGCGAGGCGTCGGGCGTCTCGGCGTCGCTCGCGAATACGCACAACGCGCCGGCACGCGCGAAGTCGCCGGCATGCGCAGGCAGCGTCAGGACATGGCGTGCCCCACTGGCCTCGAAGATGTGGCGCAGGCGCTCGCCGGGGTAGTCCAGATCCAGCGGCACATAGGCCGCGCCGGCCATCAACACGCCCAGGATCGCCGCGGGCAGCATGCGATCGCGCGGCAATGCGACGCCCACGCAGTCGCCGGGCCCCACGCCGTGGCGCGACAAGGTGGCGCGGATGCGTTGCGCGGCCGTGCGCAACTCGGCGTACGACCACGCCGCGCCCGATGAATCGACGACCGCCTGTGCCGACGGCTGCGCGGCCGCGGCGTCGAGGAACAGCGTCGCCAGCGTGCTGCCATCGTGCGCCAAGGGCAGCGCCTCGCGACCGCCGGTGTTCCAGCCCAGCCACTGGCGGCGCAGTTCGGGCTCGGGCAGGTAGGCCAGCGCGTGCAGCGGCGCGTCGGGGGTGCGCAGGAAGGCCTGCAGCAGGCCGACGTAGTGCGACAGGATGCGGCCGGCGAACGCCTGCGGCACGCGGGCGCGGTCGAACTCCAGCGATAGGCGGGCTGCGCCGTCCAGCGACGGGAACACCAGCAGCGTCAGCAAGGCCTGAGCGGCCGTCGACGCGATGCGGCGCGAGCGCACGCGCAGCCCGGACCAGCGGTCGGCCGCGAGCCAGGCGTCGCTGCCGGCCAGCAGGCGGCCAGCCTCGGCGTCGTCGCCTCGCGGCTCGGCCTGGCAGATGAACACGGCGTCGAACAGGCGCTGCCGTCCCGGGTCGCGGCGACGCACGCCCTCGGCCACCCGCGTGAGCGGCAGGAAGCGATGGCGCAGGCCCAGTGCGACGCCCTGCATCGTCCGCCTCACGAGCGCGGCGATGTCGTCGCCGTCGCCGAACTGCAAGTCCACCGGCACCATGTTCACCGCGCTGCCGGGCCAGGCCGCCAGCTGCAGCGGGCGCACGGAGAATGGCATGCCCAGGCACAGCGACGCCTGGCCGCTGTAGCGATGCAGCAGCGCACCGAAGGCCGCCGCGAGGAGCACGTTGAGCGTGGCGCCCGTGCGAGCGCAGGCCTCGCGCAGGCCGGCCATGAGGTCGGCGTCCAGCATCCCGAAATGCTGCGCGTCGGCCTCGTGGTCGAGGTCGTCCGCGCCGGCGAGCGAGACGCCGAGGTCGATGCCGGCGGAGGCGGACGCCAGCCGATCGAGCCACGCGTCGTCCGCCTCGGCCGCGGAGGCGGCAGCGGCGGCCAGCTGGCCCTGGGCCGCCCGCGCGTCGACCGTGGGCGCGACGCCGGCCGATGCGACCTCGCGCACGAGCTCGTCGACGAGCGCCGTGGCGCCGGCGAAATCGGTGGCCACATGGTGCACGCACAACGCCAGCAGCGGGCCCTGCCCGGAGCGCAGGAACACGCTCGCGCGCACCGGCGCGGCGTCCTCGAGCATGAAGGCGGCGGCGCGGAACGCGCGCAGGCCGGCATCGAGGCGCGCCTCGCTCCACGCCGCGGCGTCCACGCGCAGCGCGCGCGGCGGCTCGGCGTCGCGCCAGTGCGGCGCGCCGTCGTCGTCGTGGCCCACGCATTGGCGCAGGTGGCGATGGCGGGCGACCAGCGCCGCGAAGGCCTGTTCGATGCGCACGGGCTCGACGCCGGCGTCGAACTCCAGCGCAACGGCCAGGTTGTAGATGGGTTCGGGCGTCTGCAGCTGGCGCAGCCAGATCGCCACCTGGTACGGCGTCAGGGCGTCGCTGGGCGGGCCGGCCGGCGCATCGGCCTGCGGTGTCGCGGCAGGCACGTCCAGACGCGCCGCCAGATCGGACAGCGGCACCGCGTCGAAGACCGCCTCGATCGGTGGGGCGCTGCCCAGCGCGCGGCCCAGGCGCTCGTGCAGCTCGACGAGCCGCAGCGAATCCAGGCCCAGCTGGTAGACGGTGGCTTCGGGCACGATCGCGGCGAGCGGCACGCCCAGGCCGGCGATCGTGTCGCGCAGCACAGCGAAGGACGACGTCGTCCCGGCGGCGATCGGCGCCGGAGCAGCGTTCGGGGACGCCGCGTCGACGCGCGCCAGTTCGCCCGCGCGATACGCGTCGCGCGCGGCGCCGCGACGGATCTTGCCGCTCGAGGTCTTGGCGAGCGTGGCCGGCCGGATCGCCACGAGTTCGGCGAGGGCCAGCCCGTGGTGCTCGGCGATGGCCGCCCGCGCCAGGCGCCCGGCCTGCGCCGCGTCGTAGCCACGCAGCGCGGTGCGCGTGACCTCCTGCACCAGCACCAGCCGCTCGCCGTCGAGGAAGGCCGCGCCGCCCGACCGTTGGAAGCCGGGCCACGCGGACTGCACGCTGGCCTCGATGTCCTGGGGATAGTGGTTGCGTCCGCGCACGATCAGCAGTTCCTTCAGGCGTCCCGTCACGTGCAGCTCGCCGTTGCGGAAGAATCCGAGGTCGCCGGTGCGGCAGTGGCGACCGGAGCCCGGCAGGTCCTGCGGCTCGGCGAACAGCGCGGCGTCCGCGTCGGGCCGCCGCCAGTAGCCGGCGCTGATGCTGGGACCGTGCAGCCAGAGCTCGCCGACGCGGCCGTCCTCGCAGGTGCGCTGCGTCTGGGGATCGACGATGCGGACGTCCTGGCCGTTGGCAACCGGTCCGCAGGACACGATTTCCTGCGCCGACGCGCCCTGCGCGGACCGGGCCTGGCCGGCGGCGAGCGCGTCGCCATCGACGGCCAGCGTGCGGAAGCCGCCGCCGGCCTGCGGCCCCGAGACCAGCAGCGTCCCCTCCGCGAGGCCGTAGCACGGATAGAGCGCGCCGTCGCGCAAGCCATGCGGACGGAACGCATCGGCGAAGCGGCGCAGCGTCTCCGCGCGCACCGGCTCGGAGCCGTTGTAGGCCACGTCCCAGCGCGACAGGTCGAGGCCTGCGCGATCCTCGGGTGGGATCTTGTCGACGCAAAGATCGAAGGCGAAGTTGGGGCCGCCGGTGCAGGTCACGCCATGGCGCGAGATGACGTCCAGCCAGCGCCGCGGCTTCTGCATGAACGCCATGGGCGGCATCAGATGGCAGGACACGCCCAAGTACAGCGGCTGCATCACGTTGCCCACGAGCCCCATGTCGTGGAACAGCGGCAGCCAGCTCGCGAAGACCGTGTGGTCGCCGTTGCCCATCGCCCGGCGGATGGTCTGCTGGTTGTGCATCAGGTTGCCGTGCGTGATGACGACGCCCTTGGGGTCGCCGGTGGAGCCCGACGAGTACTGCAGGAACGCGACGCCGCTGGCGTCGATCTGGTCGTCGACCCAGTCGACGGCTGCGGCGAGGTCGATCGTGTCGGTGCGCAGCAGCGGCATCGGCGAACCGTCGAGGTCGCGTTCCAGGTCGGCCGCGGTCGCCGCGTCCGTGAGCACCGCGCGGGCGCCGCAGCTGGCCACCAGCGCCTGCAGGCGGGTCGACTTCGATCGGTTGTTGGTGGGCGGATAGGCCGGCACCGCGATGGCGCCGGCGTACAGGCACCCGAAGAACGCGACGATGAAATCCAGGCCGGGCCGGTACTGCAGCAGCAGCGGCTCTCCGCGCCACCCGCGCGCCTGCAACACGGCCGCGAGCGCCCGCGCCCGCGCGTCGAGGTCGGCGAACGACAGCACGCCGGAGACGGACTCGCCGTCCGGCATGAAGTGGAACGCGACGCGATCCGGACGCCGCTGCGCCCAGTGGCGGACGACGGCGTGGAAGTTCGGCAGGTGGTCGACCAGGTGTGTCATGCGAGTGAGGTGTCGGCGTCCGCGCGCGGCGGCTGGTTCGGGAAGGCCAGCAGGGCCGGCTCAGCGTGGCGCGACGTCCGGCGGCAGCCGGCGTCGCAGGAGGTGCTCGTCGAAGCGAAGGTCGACCGGCGCCGCGGCCGGGCCGCCGAACGCGCGCCGGAAGGCTTCGATCCGCGCCGCGTCCAGCCGGTAGGTGCCCAGGTGAAGGTTGGCTGCGCCGAAGCCGTGCTTGACCAGTCCCGACAGGTGCACCTGCGCGTCTTCCTGGTCGACATAGCCCAGCGTGGACGGGTAGCCAAAGCGCGCCGACAGCAGGCTCGAGAAGATGCAGCCCGTGATGTGGTGTGCGTTGTCGTCGTCGACCGGGTATTGCAGCGCCCACTCGAATTGCTCAGGCAGGTAGATGCGGTGATGGATGACGTCGGGAGCGCGCAGCGCGCCGCCCTCGGTGAACAGGATGTCGCCATCGCGCTCGAGGCGCTCGATGGCGGCCTGCGCGTCGAAGCAGTGCGGATCCGAGTCGTCCACCAGCAGGGTGCCCGGGCGCACGCGCGAGATGTCCAGCACGTTCGGCGCGTTGGTGGCGCCGACGACGACGCTGGCGGCGTAGACCTCGTCCGGGCAGGTTCGCTGCGAGACCACGAAGCGCAGCTCGCCACGGAAGCCGAACTTCTCGCGGATCTCCAGCATCAGCGCATCGACGTCGGCGCGCTTGGCGTACACGTCGCACAGCGTCAGGCTGCGCGGGTGCTCCAGCGTGGCCAGCATCAGGCGCAGCGTCGAACCGCCGATCGAGCCCAGGCCGATGAAGCACATGTCCTCGTCGGGCAGGCGACGGCCGGTGTCCTGCAGCAGGCGGCGCAGCGCGAGCACGACCGAGGAGATCGTCGTCGCATGTCCGGTGGTCATCGCCGGCAGCCCCGGCGCGTGGCGCACGGCCCGGCCGTAGTCGGTGGCCGACGGAATCAGGCCGGTGAGCGACACCGCCTTGGCGCCCAGCGTGGCGGCCATGCGCAGGCTCTGTTCCACCAGCCGCACGACATCGTCGCTCTGGGTGTAGATCTGGCCGTAGGTGCGCGGCAGCGTCAGGGTGGCGATGCGGCCGATGGACAGCTCGCGCACGTTGGTCAACAGCGGCATGTCGCCGCACACCTTGTGGGTGATGTCGGTCAGTGAATGGCCATTGCCCACCACGCCTTCGGTCATGCAGGTGATGGACACCGCGTCGACCGGGGCCTCCTCGCCGGCGGCGAACAGGTTGAGCAGCGGGCGGCGATCCAGCACGAGCCACTCGGCCGGATGGCGGACGAGTTCCTCGGGGCGCTGCGCCACGCGGGAGCGCTGGGCGAGCTTGGCGAGCAGCAGCTCACGGACCTGCGGCGAGAGGCTGTCGACCTGCGCCATGCGTTGCGATGTCTGGTTCATGCGATTTCCTGGGGGCGAGCGGGTTCTGTCGCGGCGCCGCGGGGCGCGCCGGCGGGGACCTGGCCGAGCTCGGCCAGCAGTTCCAGGCTGGCGAGCACGTCGTCGTCGTCGACACCGAAGTCGACGAGGCAGGCGATCTCGTTGACGCCGACCGCGGTGAGCTTGTTGATGAGCGCCTGGCACTTGGCCTGCGGGCCGAGCAGCGAGGCCTGCTCGAAGTAGCGCTCGAAGGCGAAGTCCAGCAGCGCGTCCTTGTTGGCGAGCACCTGCTGCTGCACCGAGGCGTCGGCCATCACGTCGTACTGGCGGATGTAGTCCTCGAGATAGGACTGCAGCGGGCCGCGCGTGCGGGCGCGCGCGCGGGCGCGGTCGTTGTCGACGTAGGTGTGCAGCATCACGCTGACCGTGCCGCCGGCCTCGGGCAGGCCGGCCTGTGCGCGCGCCTGGCGATAGGCTTGGACGCACTGCGCGAGGTGACTCGTGGACGGGCCCATCATGCACAGCACGTTGGCGCCGCTGGCGCCCGCCGCGGCCCAGCCGGCGGGCGAGCTGCATGTCAGCCAGTGCCGCAGCTCCGGCTGGATCGGCCGCGGGTAGGTGACGACCTCCACGTTCTCGCCATCGACGCCGGGCACGCTCACGCGCTCGCCGCGCCACAGGCGGCGGACGGTGTCGATGCCTTCGGCCATGGCGTCGCGGCGCGTCGCGTAGGCTTGCGGCCTCAGCGCGAAGTCGGTCTTGTGCCAGCCGCTCGCGAAGGCCAGCGCGACGCGGCCATTCGACAGGTTGTCGACGACGCTCCACTCCTCGGCGATGCGAATCGGGTTGTGCAGCGGCAGCACGCAGCTGCCGGCACGGATCTCGATGCGTCGCGTGCGCACGGCGATCGCCGCGGCGAGCACCGACGGGTTCGGGTACAGGCCGCCGAAGGGCGAGAAGTGGCGCTCCGGCGTCCAGATCGCCTTGAAGCCGTTGGCATCGCCGAACTCGGCGCAGCGCAGCAGCAGCTCGTACTTGCTGCGTGACTCGCTCGTGCCGTTGGCCGAGAAGAAGAACAGCGAGACATCCAGCGGCAGCCCGTTGGAGGCCACAGGCTCCTCGGCCGCGAGCTGGCTCTTCAGGCGTTCGCGCTGCTCCGGCGTCAGCGCGGCGAGGCGGGACTTCAGGTCGGTCATGGGCATTCTCCGGGTTTGCTCGTCACACAGGCTCGGCGGCGGCCGCGGCCGCGGCCGCGCCGCCGTCGCCGGGTTCGGCGAGCAGCCGGGCGATGTCCTCGTCGGACAGGTCGCCGAGTTCGTCGAGCAGCGCGCCCAGCTCGCCGTCGTCGACGACGCTCAACAAGCGCTTTTCCACCAGCGCGGCGAGCTCGTTGACGGTGGCGGCGTTCAGCAGCTCGGAGAGGTGGATCTCGCAGCCGAATGCCTCGTTGACCTGGCTGACGATCTGCAGCGCCCACAGCGAGTTGCCGCCGAGGTCGAAGAAGTTGTCGTCGAGTCCGACGACCGGAGTGCCGAGCACTTTGGCCCAGATCGCGCGGATGCTGCCGCGCACGTCGCCCGCGTCGCTCGCGGGGGAGGTGATTTCATCGGTCATGGTCGTCTCAGGTGAAGGTTCCGTGTCGGGAAGGATCGGGCGCAGGTCGGCGGCATGGAGTGCGCCGTCGCCCTCGGCCAGCGCGCTCAGCAGGTCCAGCAAGGCACGCGGCGGCATGCGGTCGAGCGCGCCGCGCGCGGCGACCCACGCGGTATCGAGCACGCCGGCGGCGCGCAAGTGCGCGCGCGCGGACAGGAGGCGGGACAGGCGCTCCGCCGGCGCCAGGTCGTCGCTGTCGATCAGGATCCAGGGGCCGGCGCTTGCGCCGATGCGGCCAAGGTGGCCGGCGATGTCGGCGGCGGCGCCCGTGAGCCAGGCCAGGTTCAAGGGCCGCGCGGCGTCGGCCGCCTCGGCGTGCGCGCGCAGCAGGGTGCCGCTTTCACCGGAAAGGCCTGCGAGCTCGCCCGGCGCGATGGCCGGGGACGGGCCGCCCGCGGGCTCGCGCAGCGCCAGGCCGAAGGCCCGCCCTTCGAGCAGCACCACGACGCTCGACGCCGGCAGCGCGGCCAGCAGGCGCTGCAAGGCGTCGACATTGCGAGCGGCCTCGAAGTCGGCCGCGATGAAGCGCTGCGCGTCAGGGACGCCGTCGGACTGCAGCGCCAGGAGCGCTTCTTCGACGGGTTGCGGCGAATGGCGAACCCGCACCGCCAGCCCCGCGCCGGCCGGGTGCGCGGCCAGCGCGGCCAGCGCCGGCGGGCCATCGGCCTCGAGCCGCACCGATCCCGCGCGCTCGCCCGGGCGGCCGGTGGCGAGGGGCACGAGCTCGACGCGGCGCAGGGGCGTCGTCGGGCGTGCGGCGATGCCTCCGGCGGGGCTGGCGTCCACCCAGTGGCGCACCTTGTCGAACACATACCCGGCCAGGTGTTGTCGCGACCCGCCCGCGGGGCGCGGCGCCAGCGCGTCCAGGTCGACCGGCACCCCGATCGCCCACAGCTGGCCGGCCGCCTGGAGGAAGGCCCGGTCCTCGGGGCGGGTCGTCTTGTCCAGCGTGGCCGGATGCGGCTGGGACGCAACGACCGTCGCCTGCGGCAGCTCGCCGCGTGCGAGCGAACTCAGCGTGGTGCCGGGGCCGACCTCCAGCAGCGCCTCGATGCCGCGTGCCTGCAAGGCCTGGAGGCCACGCTCGAACTGCACCGGCTCGCGCAGTTGGCGCGCCCAGTAGTCGGGCGACACGGCCTGCTCCGCCGTCAGCCACTCGCCCGTCACGTTCGAGACGACCGCGATCGCCGGCGCGCGCGGCGACAGTGTCCGCACGACATCGGCCAGTCCGCGGGCGGGTTCGCGCATCGAGGCCGAGTGAAACGCGTGCGACGTGTGCAGCAGGCGCACCTGGATGCCTTCGGCCGCGAGCTCGGCGTGCAGGCGTTCGATGGCCGGGACGGGGCCGCTCGCGACGCAGGACGTTCGGCCATTGATGGCGGCGATCTCCAGGTCCGGCCCCAGGCGGCTCGCGAGTGCTGCCGCCTCGAGCGGCACGGCCAGCATCGCGCCACGCTCGGCGGCCTGCATGAGGCGGCCGCGCGCGCACACCAGGCGCACTGCCTCGTCGAGCGTGAACACGCCGGCCACGCAGGCCGCGGCCAGTTCGCCGACGCTGTGGCCGAGCAGCGCCTCGGGCTCGACGCCCACGGCCTTCCAGGCGCTGGCCAGGGCCACGCTCGTGGCAAACAGCGCCGGCTGGGCGACATCGGTGCGCGTCAGGTCCTCGGCGCCGCTCGACGTGAGTGCGGCGACGAGGTCGATGTCGCCATGGCGCAGCACGAGCGCGGCCGTGGCGTCGAAGGCCTCGCGGAACGCGGGCCAGCGCGCGCGCAGCGCGAGCGTCATCCCGCGATGCTGCGAGCCCTGGCCGGGAAACAGGAACGCCACCCGGCTGCGCGCACGTGCCGGGGCGAGCGGCGCCGCTGCCGCGCGCCACGCGACAGCCAGTTGTCCGGCGTCCTGCACGACCGCGAAGCCGCGCCACGGCAGGTGCGCGCGCCCGGCCGCCAGCGTCGCAGCCAGCGCGTCGGGGCGCGCATCGGGCCGCGCAGCCAATCCCGTGGCCATCGACGCGGCCGTGGCCTGGAACGCCGCGGCGCTGCGCGCCGACAGCGCGCACAAGTGCCAGTCGTCGGCCGCCGCGACGTCGTCGGAGCGCGGCGCCTGCGGCGGCTGCTCGAGGATCGCGTGCGCATTGGTGCCGCCGATGCCGAAGCTGCTGATCGCGGCGCGGCGCGGCGACTCCTGCGCCGGCCAGTCCGTCGTCGACGTCGGGATCACGAACGGCGTGGATGCGAGGTCGAGCTCGCTGTTGGGCCGCGTGAAGTTGACCAGCGCCGGGATGCGACCATCGCGCACCACCAGCGCGGCCTTGATGAGGCCCGCGACGCCCGCCGCCGCGCCGAGGTGGCCTACGTTGGCCTTGATGGAGCCCAGGCGGCAGTAGCCGCGGCGATCGCCGAAGCGTCGCCAGGCCTGCGTGAGCGCGCGCACCTCGATCGGGTCGCCGAGGCGCGTGCCCGTGCCGTGCGCCTCGACGTAGCCGATGGTCTCGGGCGAGATGTCCGCCAGCGCGAGCGCATCCGCGATCACGCGCGCCTGTCCGGCCACGCTGGGCGCGGTGTACCCAGCCTTGTCGGCGCCGTCGTTGTTGACGGCGCTGGCCAGGATGACGGCGTGGATACGGTCGCCGTCCTGCATCGCGTCAGCGAGGCGCTTCAGGCCGACGACGGCGACACCCGCGCCGTCGATCGTGCCGTCGGCATCGTCGCTGAACGGGCGGCAGCGGCCGTCGCGCGACAGGATGCCGCCCGGCACGTAAGTCACGCCGTCGGGGCCGAACGACGAGATGGCCGCACCACCCGCGAGCGCGACATCGCACTCGTATGCCAGCAGGCTGCTACAGGCCAGGTGCACGGCGAGCAGCGACGTGGAGCACGCCGTGTTGACGCTCACCGCAGGGCCGCCGAGGTCCAGCTTGTAGGCCAGCAGCGTGGCCGCGCTGTCCTTGCGATTGATCATCTGCAGGTAGTCGCCGCCCAGCGAACGCGTATGGCGCTCGCTGGCCATCAGGTGCTCATTGAGATAGCGGCTCTCCCGGATGCCTGCGAACAGGCCAGCACGAAGCCGGCGCGCGCTGGACGTCGACCCGGACTCTTCGAGCGCGTGGTAGGCGCATTGCATCAGCAGGCGCAGTTGCGGATCGAGCGCCTCGGCCTCGAGCGGGCTGAAGCCGAAGAACGCCGCGTCGAACTCGTCGCAGCGGTCGATCACGGGCCGCCTGCGCACGAAGTCCGCGCGGGCTGCGATGTCGGCAGGCACGCCCGCGGCCACCAATTCGTCGACCGTGAACTCGCGGCCGGATTCGTGGCCTGCGAGCAGGTTCGCCCACAGCGCATCCACCGACGGGGCGTCGGGGAAGACGCCCGCCATCGCCACGATCGCAATCGCCTGTTCCTGCATGTTTGTATCCTCGTCCGTCGTCGCTCGCCCGAATGGGTCGTTGGCGCGTCATTCGCTTGTCATCGACGTGCACCTAATATGGAGATCGGGTCGGATTCCACGCACATCGATATGCCCAGGTAGCCGCTTGGTCACCGCGCCCGATGACACACATCCCTTACATTTGCTTCGCACACGGCCAATGTTTCAAATGGAATGCAAAGGCGCGCAAGTACTCCGCGCACTGAATTGCGCCGAGCAAGCGAATGCCCCTCGAGATTATTCGTTCAAGGCACGGCTCCGCCATGCCGGCGCAAATTTGCGCCGGGCGAGATAACTCCTCCAAGCAGGATTCAACGAGCTTTTCGAGCTCAGCCGATGACCCGACTTTCTGGAGGACGTTGCAGCGAAGCACGGCTAGGCCCCACGTCTCCGTGGAACCCGGTTTTCTTAGCAGATCATGTGGTTAGCGCCCATTCGGTTCGTTGCGGGCAATGTATTCCGTCCCTACCCGCATTCGTTTGTTTTTCAGTCTCCTTGGCACCAAATCAGAGCATGTGTCGGTTGAAGAGAATCAATTGCTGATGGCCCCTTCGTCAATTCTAAAGTCTGACTTTCGCGCCAGGATAGGCATATTGGAAGGAAGATTCTGCATGCGACGCCTGGCCTGCGCAAGACATCAGGATGCTCACTTTGGCCGATTTGAGAGAATCCCCCAAAATTGAAGCGAACCCACCTTTTTGGGCAGAAACAAAATACCTCGTTTTGGGGATGACGGGCTACCCGGCATTGACAGTATGGGAATGGATGCGACGGCGATTCGACACAGGCAAGGAGAACCGGGGCAACTCGGCAATAGCCCTCGAGGGGTGATCGCCGAGCAGGCCGAAAATCGGGAATCGACCTGCGACCGACCCTGGGGCCCCCGATGAGCATCGCCCCCTTCGTGAAACGAGTGCGCCCCGCCTCCCTGGGCCCACGCCTCACGGACGCGCTCGGTGACATCGCACCGCGACTCGAGCCGTACTTCCAGCCAGCGCAGCATCCCTGGCCAAGCGCTGCCCGCACGACCGCCGGCGCGAGCCTGCCTCTGGCCGATCTTGCATTCGCGCTATCCGGCCTGGAACTCGACGCGCTGCTGCCTCGGGCGTTGCAGAACGCAGTCAGGCATCGACAGATCGCGTGGATCGGGGGGCGCTTGTGCGCCGAGCGAGCACTCGATCGCGCGGGCGCACCAGGTCAGGCAGTACCGCGCGGCGATCACGGAGAGCCCGTGTGGCCGGCAGGTGTCGCGGGCTCCATCACGCACACCGACATCACTGCCCACGCGCTGGTCACGCGTCGCGCGGACGGCGCCGGCCTGGGCATCGACTCCGAGCACCTGGTCGACGCGGACGCGCAGCGTGCGATCGCGCACGTCTGCTGCTCACCCCGCGAACGCGCCAGGTGGCTGGAGGGGATCGACTCGCGCCTGCGCACCACCCTGCTTTTTGCCGCGAAGGAAGCGATCTACAAGGCAGCATGGCCTGCTGTGCACCGCTTCATCGACTTCGACGAGGCGACGGCGCTTGACTGGAATGACCCTGCCGCGACCATCGAGTTTCGTCTCGGCCCGGCCCTCGCAGACGCCTGCGCGGTGGCCCACTATCGGATCGACGAGCCGGGCCAGGCGGTGCACGCCTGCGTGTCACTCGACGAAGCGCTGATCGCGAGGCTGAAGGCGCTTCGCAGCTGACATGCCTGCGCGACTGGCTCGCCGCTGGCGGGCATCGCCGGACTGCTGGCCTCCGTGCCGGGCCAGGACGGCACGAATGACAATTCGACTCCCGGAGGACCGCTCCGGCAGGCACTCAAAAGCGATCGGGCCTCATTGTCGGCTTCTCGCCGGCATCAATCAGGTCGCAGCACGGGTTCGTTGATCACCGCCTCGATCCGATGACCTTCCGGATCAACGACGAAGGCCGCGTAGTAGTTCTGGCCGTAGTGCGCTCTCAGACCGGGCGCGCCATTGTCGGTACCCCCATGCGCGAGCGCTTGGGCGTGGAACCGGTCAACGGCCTCACGCGATTCCGCGCCGAACGCGAGATGAAAGCCCGCGCCGGGTGCATGCGCCCCAGCGTCTCGAAGATTGAGCAGGAGCTTGTCCCCCTGGCCGGGAAAGCCATAACCTATCGACTGGGGGCCGTCCCAGACGCGCACCTGGCCCAGCGGCGAGAGCGCCGCATCGTAGAAGCGCGCCATGGCCTGCAAGTCAGCGACGCCGATGGAGATGTGGTGCAACAAGGGACGCGGCATGGTGTCGGCTTTCGAGGAGCTGGCAATGTAGCGCAAGCGCACATGGCCTCGCGTCCGCTTCTGGCCGCCTGCCGCGATCGTGCAGCTTCAGGCGCAACAGTCGTTTCCTTGACGCCTAGTCGAATGGATTCAGGTCGTCGATGACCGTCTTGGTGACGTCGCCGACCTTGTGCATGCCCGACTCGACGACGTCGCCGGTCTTGTCCGCCAGGC
>Ga0068855_100000878_pt1 | contig 37283 bp, 28 predicted proteins | sample KBSCornC52_FD_66592 | JGI IMG/M metagenome (GOLD analysis project Ga0068855, IMG submission 66592) | Corn rhizosphere microbial communities from Kellogg Biological Station, Michigan, USA - KBS Corn C5-2 | ecosystem: Host-associated > Plants > Roots > Rhizosphere > Soil ...
CGGCCGAGCACAGTGACGGCTTCTTCATGCAGCTCAGCGGCGGCAGTTTGGACATTCGAGACCGCATCGCGCGCCACTTGGACCAGGCGCTGTTCGACTCCGTGATCGCGGCGGAGGTGCGCGCGCTGGCAAGCGCTGGCTCGTTCGAGCGATTGTTCGACGCATTCTCGCAATTTTTGCCACAAGTGATGAGCTATCGCTGGATGGCGCTCTTGACCAATGACGGAAGGCAGTTTGCGCTGCATCACAGTCCGAAAGACATCGCAACGGCAGAGCAGCAAGCGCGCGAGGCGCTGCAGGTGCCCGCGAGCACGAGCCTATTTCGCATCGAAGACGAGGACGCGCACGGCGACACGCCCGCAGCCGAACCGATCGCCTTCAACATCCCGTTCGGCTTGACCCAATTGGGTAAACTCGTGGTCGCACCGAACCTGGGTAGCGAAACCGAAAGCGCCGCGGTCGCCGCGCTCGTCGCGCGCGAACTCGGCGGACCATTGCGCATGACCGCGCTCATGGACGAGTCACAACGGCTTGCAACCACTGATCCTTTGACGGGTCTGTCGAACCGGCGCGCGCTCGCGAACGCCCTGCGCATCGAAATCGCGCACGCTCGGCGTCACGGCTCTCCTTTGGCGATCGCGCTGCTCGACGTCGACCACTTCAAGAGCGTCAATGACGTTCACGGACACCCGGCAGGCGATCAGGTGCTGGCCGCGATTGGGCAGTTGCTGCGCCACGAGCTGCGCAGCCCGGACGTCCCCGCCCGCTGGGGCGGAGAAGAGTTCGTCGTGATTTTGCGGCACACGGACGCGAAAGGCAGCGTGGTCGCCTCCGAGCGCATTCGCAAAGCCATCGAGGAGCTCGTGATTTGCGTGGCTGACAAAAAAATCCCGATCACCGCTTCGATCGGCGCGACGGAGTTCAGCCCGAGCGACACCCTCGAGCAACTCGTCGATCGCGCCGATCGCGCCATGTATCGCGCGAAGACCGGCGGAAGAAACCGGGTCGAGCTGGAACCGCGTCCGCTGCTCGAGCCCCCGATCAACGGCACGAGCCTAGCTCGCGATGTCAGCGACGCCCCAACGCAGTTGGGGTGATTGAAAGGACCGAGACACGGCGAACGGGCACGGCAACGGTCCTTTCACGACCATCAAAGCTCGAGCTCGAGACATTCGAGTCCCGTTCAAGTGGGAAGCGCAACAGTGCTGCCGGCCGCGATCTTCAGCCTCAGGCTTCTCGGCTCGAGCCTCCGTGATTTCGTCTCGAGGTACGACGGCCGAAACGGACCCTCCGGGTCGGTTTGCGCTAAATAGCGGCAAATTCGGCCATGTGCGCGCCAGCCGGCGGGCACGCGAATTGTGTGCCCGCCGGCCGCCAGTGGGCCGCGCAAGCGCCGGTAAGCCGCCTTGGGGAGCGCCCTTTACAGATGAATCGGCCCAGGTTCTGAAAAGCTCTGGGCGAGCGCGCCCCTCTATCTAGTGTCGCTATACACACGACTTTACACGGCGAATGCGCACCCCACGACACGTTCACGGCAGGAGCGGCTCCGCATGACGGAGCGTCTGCGCGGTCGTTCGATGGGAGACGCTTGGTTCCAATCCGCAGGCGTGCGCTGTCCGCGTTCTCGGCCTCGGCTCCGACAAAGGTAGATCTCATGTCCAGCAAGCGCCCGCCCGTTTCATTGCTTTCCCTCGTTGCGCTCATCGGTTCGGTGGGCTGCGGAACTTCGAACGGCCCGGCGGGGGCCGGCTCCGGTGGCGTGAGCTCGAGCGGGGGCGCAGGCTCCTCCGGCACGGCAGCGACCAGCGGAGGGAGCACAGGCAGTGCGGGAGCGGCGGGCGGCGCGGGCGGCGGAACGATGGGGAATGGCGGATCGGGCGGCGGAGGCGGCGACCAGGGGGCTGCCGCTGTGCAGTGCGGGGCAGCCCTGTGCGGCGAACCCAAGTCGTGTTGCCAAACCTGGACTGGCGCTGCCGCATCGGGCACGCCGACCTGCGTCGTCGCGTGCGATGAGACTCAAGCTCAACTCTGTGGCAACGCGGCAGACTGCCAGCAAACGGACACTTCTACCTGTGGCCCAAACGGCTTTTGCGTCGACATGGGGCAAGTCGTGCTGGGTAACCCGATCGACGACGGCGGGGCCCCCGTCGGCCCCGGTCCGACTATGGCCGGTTCGGACGGCGTCGTTCCGGCAGGATACCCGATGCCGACGGCGGAAAATTTCGCGAAGTGCAAGAGCGTGTCCATCAGTGCAACTGCTTGCGCGGGCACCCCTTCCGGCAATACCTGCATCGAGTGTCTGTTCGGCGGCTCGAGCTACGACAACGCGGTCGATCCACCAGGATCCGCGAGCGCCGTCAGTGAGGCCGGCAACTACGTCGTGACAGTGGAGCTCGGCGGCGCAGCGGCCGCTCAAACGCGGATCTGGAGCGAATCGAGCCGCGGCCTCTTGGCGCCCGTCACCACCGCTGCGGGACAGAAAGTAACTTACGGCTTTGCCGTCAACGTGCGCAGCATGGAAGGTCAGCCCAATCACTCTGGCGGCCCAGGCGGCTATCCCGGGCTCGACCTTTTCTTCACAGGGCCTACGGCCACGCCGCCCGTGATCAGCGGCATCGGCTACGCACTCGCTACTCCGGCAACCCAACCGATCGTGGTCTATGTCGCGAGCGACTCCACGACCTGCGATCAGACTGGTGGGGCGTACGGCGGCTGGGGTCAAATGCTGCCCGAGTTCTTCAACCCGCCGATCGAAATCGCCAACTACGCCAATAGCGGCGCAAGCTCGGCCTCATTCATCGGCTCGAGCGCGCTCTGGGGCGGCATCACCTCGCACTGGAAGGCGGGCGATTACCTGATCGTTCAGTTCGGCCACAACGACAAGACGGCGACCGACGCTCAAGTCGAGGCGAACCTCCGCAAATACGTGACCCAGGCAAAGGCGGCGAATGTCATCCCGATCCTGGTATCCCCCCCGGCGCGCGTGCAGTTCAGTGGCACGATGGAGGGTTCTCAGACGGGCCTGCACGCTGCAGCAGCCAAGGCCGCCGCGGCGGCGGAAGGCGTCGCGTACGTCGATCTGACGGCCCTCTCGACCGCTTGGTACAACACGCTCGGCTCGCAATCGGCCGCGCTGAAGTATCACGCGAACAATTCGGACGCGACGCACACCAACCTGCCCGGTGCCGAGAAGCTGGCGAGCCTCGTGGCAAACGACATCAAAGCGCAGCAACTTCCGCTCGCGAAGTACCTACGAGCGGAAGCGCTGAAGCAGTAAGGGTCGCGCTTCGACCGCGATCATCGACCGACTCAGTCATTCGCCGGCCCTAATCAGGGCGGGCTCACGACCACCTGTGTGCCGTCGTACTTGACCACGCGATCGGCCGTGGCGGTCGCGCCGACGCCGCTGCCATGGTCGGCGGCGACCCACACCACGTTGAAGGTCCGCGTTGCCAGCATGCCGGTGTAGCTGCCGGTGCGCGCGCCAATCGTCAGCTGGTGCTGGGCGTCATTCCAGGTGAACGGGATTTCCGCGTGCTTGCCGATTTCGTACTCGTAGGTGTCGCCCGCGTCTTCGTAGAGCGTGAACGAGCCATCTTGACCCTTGTACACGCGGATCTCGATCGGGTCGGCACTTTGCGTCGCGTATTCGATGCTCGGACCGAACGGGATGATCGAGCCCGCCTTGACGAATAGCGGGATTTTGCTGAGCGGAGCGTCGGCGTTGGATTTGGCCCCGCCGGCCACCGTCGCACCGGTCCAGAAATCGAACCAGGTTCCCGCCGGCAGGTATACTGAGCGGCTGGTCACTCCGGCGCTCGTGATCGGGTTCACGAGCAGCGCCGGCCCGAACATGAATTGGTCTTTGATGTTGAAGACGTTGGGATCGGCCGGATAGTCGAACACCAGGTGACGCATGGTGGTGTACCCCTCATTGGTCACGCGCCAAGCCAGCGAGTAAATGTACGGCATCAAGCGATAGCGCAGGGTATCGATGGCGAGGAGATTGGCCTTCGTCGTGGCGCTCCACTGATTGCCATACAGCTCTCTCGCGCCCTGCCCGTGGACGCGGAACATCGGACAGAACGCACCGAACTGGAACCAGCGCGTGAACAGCTCATTGTTGCCAGCCGAGGACCAATCAGTGCTGCCGCCGAAGTAGCCGCCGATGTCGGTCGTCCAGTACGGCATGCCGGCGAGCGCGAAGTTGAGCCCACCCGGGATTTGTTTGGTGAACGTCGGAAAATCGCAGTTGATGTCGCCGGACCAGCAAGCGGCCCCGTAGCGTTGCTCGCCAGCAAAGGCGCTGCGGGTCAAGGTGTACACTCGCTTGGTGCTCGGCCCCACCTTGCGCCAGCCCTCGTACAGCGCCTTCGTGTGCTGCAGCGGATAAGCGTTGATGTACAGGGCGCCCTTGCCGAGCGCGGTCGTGACAGAGTGCATGTTCACGCTGTCCGGGTAGGCCTGCGGCTCGGTGTTGTCCGCCCAGATCGCGTCCCAACCGTATTTGCCAATCAGGCGATCGTAAATCTGCTGATAGACGAGCGTCCGCGCGTCGGCGTTGAACGTGTCGTAGAAGTGATGGCTGCCACCGCTCGGGTAGAGCGCGTTGATGGCGTTGAGCGCTTTGTAGTTGTCTTGGTCGGTCGCCGAAGGCGGTGAGGCAAGATACTGATATTCCGGCCAAATCGAGATCATGCCGTGGATGTTGGCCGCGTGCAGCGTGTCCATCAGCGTCTTCGGATCGGCATACCGCGCAGGATCCATGATGTGCGAGCCCCAGGAGTAAGGATCCCAATAATCCCAATCCTGAACGATCACGTCGACGGGGATGTGATTGTTGCGATAGCCATTGGCGACGTTCAAGATTTCGGTCTGGGTCGAGTAGTGATCCTTCGACTGGAACAAGCCGTAAGCCCATTTGGGAAACAGCGGCGCGGCGCCGGTCGCAGTGCGGTAGAGGGCGATGACGCGGTCGATGCTCGGGCCGTAGAACAGGTAGTAATCGACCATCGGCCCGGCCTCCGACGTGTAGCGATATTTCGTGCTGTTGCTGTCGTTGCCCGCAAAATCCGAGGTCGAATAGTTGTCCCAGAAGATGCCGTAACCTTTGTTGGAAACGAGCAGCGGCACGTTCATCCAGCCGTTGGTGTTGAGCAGATGCTCGGTCGCCCCCTTGAGGTTCATGACGCTGTCTTGGTGCTGCCCAAGACCGTAAAGCGCCTCGTCCGCCGGCGAGTTGAAAGCCGTCTGGATCTTGTACGTGCTGGTCCCTTCGACCGTCGCGGCCGTGGTGCTCTTGCTGTCCTCCGACACGACGAGCTTGTCACTCGTGTCGGCGTAGCTGACGAGCCCGCTGGTCAGGTTGACCTTCGCCTTCAGCTTCGCGGTGGTGAGCGTGAGGGTTCCCGCACTTTCCGCGACACAAAAGCTAGGCGTGCCCCAGGTGGCATTCACGGACAAGGAGGTCGTCGTCGGCAACGTCGCGGCGCTCGTGTATTGGACTCGAAAGATGTCGTCCTGGCAGACCTGGACGCGAAGATGCCCGGTGGCGAGCGTAAACGTCACACCGTTGGCGTCGATCATGTACGAGGTGCCGGTCGGCGGCGCCGGGCAAACCAGCGGCGCGCCGCCGCTGCCGCCTGCGCCTGCGCTGCCTGCAGAGCCGCCGGACGGGGCGCCACCTGCGGCACCGCCGGCGCTACCACCGCCAGAGGAGTTTCCGCCAAGACTGGCGCTCCCAGACGAGGCCCCCGTGCCGGCGGTTCCGGACCCGCCGTTGGCCGAGCCACCAGACGAGCTGCCTCCGGAGGGGCCGCCACTGGATGCCGATTGGGAGCAGGCCAGCGTGACCGTGAGCGTGGTGAGCAGGGTTGCGGATCCGCGAAGGAACATGTTTGCTTCTGTCTTCCGCGCCCGTTCTGTGTAACGAAAAATGACTGCACACGAAAATAGGCCGGGCGTGCTGCTATTGGGCGTCTCGCTCCTGCTGGCGACGCACCTCGCGCGGGCGGATCCCCCTGAAAGCGCTGCCCCCTTCACCGTGAGCTTGGACTATACCGTGCCGGACGGATGCCCCGAGGTCGACGTGCTCGAGCGCGTGGTCTCGAGCCGCCTCGGCTACACGCCCTTTTCGGCGCGCGCCCCCGCGCGCGTTCAGGTGCTCATCAGCCGCAGTGATACGGGCAGTGTGGGGCTGCTCGTGTGGCGGGACAGCGCCGGACACTCGACGGGACAGCAGAGCTTTCCCTCGCGCAGCAATGATTGCGCGGAGCTGGTTGCAGCTCTAGGTTTTGCGCTTGCAGTCCAAATTCAGCTGCTTGCTACGACGCAACCGGTACACACGGAGGCTCCACCCGCGCCGGCACCTCCAGAGGTACCCGAGAACAAGCCCGCCGAAGCACCGGCACCGGCGCGCCCCGCGCCGGTGCCGGTGCTTCGGCGCGCGCTACCGCGTCGGCCCGTTAGCGTTAGCGCAGGCGGCGGAGTCGGGCTCGGCTTCGGGATGATGGCACGAGCCGCGCCGCTCGGTCGGCTGTTCGGAGCCGTGGCCTGGCCACGCGTTTCGTTCGAACTCGGGGCTGAAGCAAGCCTCCCGGAGACCACTCGGCGCGCGGACGGAGCCGGCTACTCACAGCGCAACGTACTCGGCAGCGCCGCAGGCTGTGGCCTCTATGATCGCTGGAGCGCGTGCCTCGCGCTGCGAGCGGGTGCGGTGAACGTCATCGGCCAAACGATCGACGCGCCGCGCTCGGCGTCGTCAGCGCTGGTGCAAACCGGGCTTCGGCTGGCGCTCAAGCAAGGCCTGGGGCGCGGCGCCTACCTCAGCGCGCGCGCCGAAGGGCTCATCAACTGGACGCGCTGGACCGTCACCTTGGACCAGCTGAGCGTCTGGACCTCACCGCGGCTCGCTTATCTCGGCGGGCTCGATTTCGGCGTAGTCCTCTTCGACTGACGAAACGAGGCCTGATTGCGCGCGCTGAACCTTCTGAACCCGGCTTGCTCGCGGATCACGGGCACGCTCGCCATCGCTGGGCTGTGCCTGGGTTGCGGCAGCACCGCGCTCGACGCGGGCTCGACTCAGCCGCACGGCAAGCTGCCCGTGGACGAACGCAACCCAATCATCCTCAACAATGACGGCGCGTACGACAATTGGCAGGGGGAATACGCGATGCTGCTCGCCAACGGCGGCGGTCCGCCGCTCGCCGGCATCATCGTGAATAGCAGCGGCGCGTGGCCAATGCTGGACACGAACGTCGCCGGCTGGCGCGATCTGGTCTCGGCGGCTCGTGGCAGCGGCTTGCAAGGCATCCCCGATCCGCTCGCGAGCATCGGCGCGCCGCTGCAGCGACCGGCGAGCGGCGTGATCAGCGACACCACGCCCAACCGCTCGGAGGGTGCGCTTTTCATTTTGGACGCCGCCGCACGTCTGAGCCTGCCATATCGCCCGCTCGTGATCGTGACCGGCGGGCGCTTGACGGACGTTGCCGACGCCTATCTCGTCGATCCGACGGTCGCGGCGCGCATCGTGGTCGTCTCTTCGCTCGGCACGACGACCACGACCGGTGGCGCGATGGGGCAGCCGAACGGCGAGATGGATCCCTGGGCCGACGCGATCGTGGCGAGCCGCCTGCGCTTCGTGCAAGTGAGCGCGTACTATGACCAGCTCGCCGACGTGCCCGATTCGCGGCTCTCGCAGTTGCCGGCGAACCCGTTTGGCGCGTGGATCAGCGCAAAGCAGCCCAAGCTCATCAACCTGGCGCAGGGCTCGGATCAGGTCGCCGTGGTGGCCGTGGGTCTCGGCAGCTTCACGCTCGCGATTGAAAGCGTTTCGGCGACGAGCAATGTAAGTGCCAATGCGACCCAGGGCCCCGATCTCAACGCGGATCCGCGCGGGTCAGCTTGGCTCGTCACTCAGAGCGCCGGCGCGCTCGCCGCCGCGCGCTTTTGGGAGCTCTTGCTCGATCCGAGAACATTCAGCCATTGAGCGCACTTAGGGCCGGCGAATGAGCCCGCTTTTCTGCTCGCCGCAGCGCATTTTCCGCGCGCCGTGCGAATTTTATCAACAAGCCGGCGGCTCGGGACAATCATTCCCATTGGATGGGCTACCTCCGCCTAGTTCACTCGACTTCGCCCACGCCGGCCAACCCGGACGAGGACTGCGTTGCGGCGTTCGATCGCGAGCTCGACTACGTATTTTCGACCCTACGCCGACTCGGCGCGGCCTCGAGTGAGCTCGAAGATTTGGCGCACGAGATATTCGTGGTGCTGTACGGAAACTGGCCAGAGGTGGATCGGTCGCGCCCACTTCGGCCGTACCTGTTTGGGATCGCGTTTCGGATCGTGGCCGCGCACCGGCGGCGTCGCTCGCGCGAGGTGTGCGTGGCCGTTCCAGAGCCGGAGGACCTGGCCCAAAGCCCCGAGCTCAAATTGCAAGCGCGGCAATCGGCGGCGCTCGTGACGGGCGCGCTGAAGCAGATCCCGCTCCCGCGGCGGGCAGTACTCATCATGCACGATCTCGACGAGATTCCAATTCGAGACATTGCCGAGACGCTCTCCATCACCCGCTTCGGCGCGTACGCGCGGCTGCGCAAGGCACGCCTCGAGCTCCGCGCTGCGATCCAGCGGCAACTACTTGGAGTGCGGACATGACGCGACAACGCTCGCCGGAGCTCGAGGCGCTGCTCGAGCAAGGCAAACAGATCCCGGCCGTGCCCGCCGCGGTACGTGCGCGTGTTCTGACGCGTGCGCGCGCAACCGCCGCTCTAGCAGGCAGCGTGCGACCGCCGCGTTCGCGGCTCCGACCGGCAATGCTGCACCTGGCCGCGCTCGTGGCGGCGACGGTGTTCGGGATGGGGATCGCGGGCGCCGTCGTTTTGCTGCGCGATCGCAAGACGCCCGCGCCGCCCGCGGAAGCCAGCGCAAGTGCGCAGTTGGCGCTCCGCCCGGCGCTGAGCGCACTCGCGCCGCCGACTCCGCCGACTCCGCTTGCCAGCGCGCCGCTGGCTCCTTCTGCGCCTGAGCCGCACCCGAGCGCGAAGAGTGCCTCGCCGCGCGAGTCCTATGCGGCGGAGCTCGAGCTCCTGCGACGGGCCCAATCTGCCTACGCCGGCGGAGATTTTTCCGGCTCCCTCGTGTCCCTGAACGAGCACGCGCGGCAGTTCCCGAGCGGACGGCTAGCGGAGGAGCGCGAGGCGCTGCGCGTGAGCTGTCTGAGAGGCCTCGGGCGCAGCAGCGACGCGCGCCGCGCCGCCGCATCCTTCGCGCTGCGATTTCCGCACAGCGTGTTGCTCTCGCGCACGACCGCAGCGGAAACCTCGCCGAGCAACTGATTCATCGGCGTGGCTCCGGGCGCGCGCTCACGCTTTGCGAGCACCCAAACGAGCGATCACTTGCCGATGCCTCGTGCGGTGAGCCAATCGAACATCGCTTTTTCGGCGTCGGGCCAGGCGCTGGCCGGGGTGGTAAAGCCATGGCCCGCGCCTTGAACTTGGTGAATGCTCGCGTCAGCGCCAGCTGCGGCAAGCAAGTTGATCAGCCGGATGCTGTCGCCGATCGGCGCGGTGTTGTCTTCTGAGCCCTGCACGTCGATGACTGGCGGAATGTCCTTCCGCACGTAGGTCATTGGGCTCACTTGTTTGGCGATCGCGGCGCGGTTCGGCAGGCTCGGCGGGATCCAGCCCTTGGCCACCGCGTTGATCTCGGCCTCGATGTCCGCTGGACCATAGCCATCGACGATGGCCGCGATCTTGAAGTCGCTCGGCGACGTGGGGCCGAGCATCGCCGCCGGCGTGGTCATGCCGACCATGAGCGCGAGGTGGCCACCCGCTGACGCGCCCGTGACCACATAACGCGCGCGATCGCCATGAAAGTAGTCCAGGTAATCCCAGCACCATTTGGCGGCCAGCAGCGCATCCTGCACGGCGGCTGGCGCGACCGCGCCGTCGGCCGTGCCGTCGTTCACGCGGTACTCGGCGTTGCAGACCAGGAAACCATGCGCGAGAAATCGGTCGAAGAAGGTGGACATGTGATCCTTGCCCGAGCCGTAGTCATTCGTATACGAGTGAATCCACGCGCCGCCGTGGAACATCAATACGACGGGCAACACTTGGGTGCCCTTTGGTCCAGCGTTGGGTGGATAGATCACGTCGATGCGCTGCGCAGTGAGTGGGCCGTACGCGTAATTGCCCTCCACGGTGTAGCCGCTGGCATGAGAGATCGGCACCTTGGACGCAGTGTCGCGCATTGGCGGAATGACGAGGCCGGCAGTGACCCCTGCTCCCCCGCCTTGCGACGTGGCGCCGCCCGCACCGCCGCTCGCGCCACCACTTTCCGCACCTGCGCTTCCGCCGATTGACGAGGCCGTGCCGCCCGCAGCGAGCGGACCCGAACCTCCCATCCCGGCGCCGCCGCCGCCGAGCGCCGGAAAGCCACCCACTGCAGCTCCTGCACTCGTGGTCGCCCCGCCGGTTGCAGCTCCGCCGCGCGCAGGTTCAGCGTTGCCCGCGTCGCCGTTCAGCTCACCGGGCGAGCGGTTCTCGCTCGAACAAGCGGCGATGCAGGTGACCTGCGCGCCGGAAAATAGCAATGCCGCTGCCAGTGAGCATCGTGCGTTCACAGCAATTCAAGGGGCGGAACGCGCGCTAACTTTTCGCGGCGAACGAACACTCCGCCGAGCCGAGGAGCGCGCGGTCGCTCGACCCTGGTTGATGGTCACGCGCCAGTCGCGGCCCGGCACAGCCTTCGGCGTCGCGGACGACTTCCCGACAGAACGCCGAGAGCGCCTCATCCAGAGCACGTGAGCAGCGCGTCACCTCCGAGGCCGAAAGCTCGCGTGGCTTCGAACGCCCGCAATTCGTCGCTGCGGGATCAGTCGGATTCCCGATTCCCGCAGTCGACCAGCACCTGTACGACGTCGCTTCAACGACAGCGGGGACCCGCGAATAAGCGACCGCTTCGAGTGAAGAGTGTACCAATCGTCCGCGACGCCGAAGGCTGGGCCGCTCTCTGGCGGCTGCGTGACCATCAAAACCCCTGCTCTCATCGCAGCAGGCCTGACCGCTCGCCGACGATTTGGAAAAGCTCGCGCGCTGCTCGCCCATTTTTACCGTAAGAAACATGCGGTGGCGGCGCCGACAAAACCGTGAAAATCGGGCGCCCAGCCGAACCACCAGGGCCTGTCCACCTGACGGGGAGAGTAAGCGCGACAGGTTCGGTCAACGGCAGCGAAGCGTGTGTTCGCCTGAGCCGACGCCCGCAATCCAGCTGATACCGTCGGAGAGGGTCGGTTCCACTGCTTGGTCGTCGAGCAGCGGCGTGCAGGCGGGGCTGCTCGGCAGGGCGACATTTGCGCTCATGTTCGCCGGGATGGTGACGGTCAGCGTCAATGGTTGGGTGTCGACCACGACGTGGATCGGGCCGCGGATGGTCGCGACCGTGCCCTCCACGTGAGCCAGCGAGCCGGGCTGCGGTTGAATGGCCGCGAGCTCGAAGCCCGGCTTCAGTGGCCGCACGCCGAGCACGTAGCGCGGTAAGATATTGGCGGGCGCAGCGCCCCAGGCGTGGTTCCAATCGAGATTCGGCTTGTATTTGGCGTCCCACGCCTCGAGCGTGATCGTCGAGCCAACCTGACGCATGTTGTGCCAGCTGCGATCGCCGGTCGAGACGAGCAGGGCGAGCGCAAGATCGGGCTCGCCGGCTCGGTACAACCCCTCGAGCAAATATTGCGCGCCGTACACGCTGCAGGCCATGCCGCGCGACTTCACGAACGCGACCACGCGCGCTCGCCGATCGTCTGGCACCAAGCCAAACGCGAGCGGAAATGCGTTCGCGTGCAGCGAGTTGTGGCTGCTGCTTTGCCCATCTTGGTAAAGCCCCGTGCTCGCGTTCGACAGCTTGGAATTGAGCGCCGCGATCGCGGTCGCGCGCAGCGTGCGGTAGCGCGCTGCATCGCTCGCGTTGCCGAGCGCCTGCGCCATGTCCGCCATCAAGCCGAGAATGTGACAAAAGAACGCGTTTACCACGGTGTTGACGCCGGTGAGCACGTAGCCATCGCGTTCACCCTCGGGCCAATCGACGATATCGCGCATGCCCGTGGTATCGAGCAAGCCGTCCGCGTTCAGGTGCGATTCGAGCGTCTTTTCTTTTTTGAGCAGCGCGTACTCGTTGGCGAGCGATTCGGTGTTGCCCGTGTACATCCAGTCCGCCCAGGCGAGCATCACCGAGTGGAACTTCCATTCCGTCGGCCAGGTGGGGTTCACCATCAGGTACTCGTGGCTGTAGCGCGCGAGCGCGTAGTCGCGATCGATGGCGTAGTGACCCAACTGCTGAATGTAAGCGTCGGCCTCGTAGGGCGTGCGCTCGCGATCGCCGTCGAGGTAAATGCCGGCGAAGGTCGTCGCCTGCACGGTGTATTTCGAGATCTCGAACGCCTGATCGAGCGGGCTACTCGAGGAGCTGAAGCTGCCGCCTGCGTCAGCGAACGGGTAGCTGACGGCGATTTGTCGTGCGGAGTCAGCGCTGAGCGCGACGGGCGAGCTCAGCACTTCCACGTATCGAAACGGCATGACCACCCCGAGCGCCGCGGGCAAAGGCACGGCCGGCGGGCTCGTGTTCGTCGTGTCCCTCGGCGTATTCACGCGATAGGTATGGACGCCCTTTTGCAACGTGATTTGCGTGTGCGCTGCGCGGATCGACCCACCCGGAGTCAAAGCCACCGCTTGCCCGGTCGCTTTTTCGCCGAGGTTCACGGTCACGACTGCGCCCGCGCTCGGCGCGTCCAGCGTGAGCTCGACCCAACCGAATGCCGCACGCCCGAAGTCGAAAAAGTAGTGCCCAGTTCCGACCGTGACGGTGTTGACGGGCGCGACCGGCGTTTGCACGACACTTGGCGTGGGCGTGCTGTACTGACCCAGCGTCGCTGCCATCGTGAACTGTTGCGGCTCGGACCATGCGCTGACGGTATCGGTCGAATCCCAAGTCTGGACTTGCCAAAAATAGCTGGCGTTCGCCGTCAACGGCTTGCCCGCATACGGCACATCCACAGACGCGGCTGAGGCGACTTTTCCCGAATCCCACGCGTCGCCCATGCCGGCCGCAAGCTTATCTGTGCTCGACGCGACCAGCACGCGGTACGCGGTTTGCCGCTCGTTCGGGCGTGCCGCATTCACGATCCACGCGAACTCCGGCGTCGCATCCGTGAGGCGAGCTCGCTCTGGGTGACTCGTCAATTCGGTGAGCAGCCCCGTCGGCGCGAGCGGTGCGCCGGAATCCGGCTCGGTCGTGGACCCGGAATCCATGGGCGCGCTGGCGTCGCCCGGGCCAAGTCCAGCGCCTGCGGTGTTGCTGCCGCCGCCGCTCGGGCTCTCCGAACCGCCGCTGGCCGTGCCGCCTGCGCGCGCGCCGCTGCCTGCCGCGCCAGTGCTGCCGCCGGCTCCGTGCGTGCCACTTGCGGAAGGTTCCGACGCACAAGCCCACGCACATAGGCCAAACCCGACGATCAAGTGGCGACGCATTTGAGATGTCTCGATCAAGAAGGGGAAAGGGCGGCGTTTCCTTAACGGGACCGCGTCGATCCCGTGGTCATGCATGACGGCATGTCAATAGCATGCAGGCGGCCCCCTTCAGCGAGGGTCCTGCGATGCCGCACGTGGGAAGCGTGAGCAGTGCGGGCCCGAACCGGTTGGAAAATTCCATTTTTGCAACACTGCTCGGACGTGCCAGCTCGCGACGACCACTTGGTGTGAGCGACGGTTCCGGGCTTCATCAGCCCGGCTCCAGACGGCGAAGCGTAGTGACGTGAGACACGGTACGCCGATGAACGCGGGCAGGCTTGCGAGCGAAGTCACGCGCAAGGTTCGAACCGAAATGGCGCTGACGCGCGCTCGCTCGGCGCGGCGAACCTGGCCAGGGCGGCGCACGCCGTGCACTTCAGCTAGCGGCGAACTGCACGCTTTGCAGCCCGCGCCCGGCGCCCGCGAGCTTGCACGCGATCGCCAGCTCGAGCTCTTATCAGGGTCGCGAAACGAGCGTTGCATCCCGGGTATCTAGTGGGTTGGGTCCGGCTGAGTCGGCCGCCAGCCGTCGACCTGCAATGGATCTTGCTTTCGATTCTTCGTTACATCTGACCACCTCCGAGAAGGTGCTGCTCGTCGCTGACCGCGTGACGATCGAGACTGGCTCCGGCCTGGTGCTCGCGCGAGCCGGCTTCGACTTGATCCACGCCGCGACGGATGCCGAGGTGCACGCCGCTCTAGCACCGGGTCAGGTGGCAGTGGCCGTGGTCGACCTCGACCTGCCGGCTCTCGACGGCATCCGGTTGTTGCGCGAACTCGTGGAACTTCACCCGGGTGTCATCGTCATCTTGCTGACGCAGGCAGTCGATGATTGCGGTTTGCTCGAGACACTGCGCACGGGAGCCGCGAGCTTCCTGCGGAAACCGGTCGATCCGATCGTGCTACAAGCTCAAGTCGCATTCGCGCTGCGATCGTCCGAAACGAGGCGAAACTCGGGCCGACAATGCTCGCTGCTGCAAGGCTCACTCCGTCGCGCGCACTCGATGCTCGACGAGTTGCCGCGTCAGCTCGCAGAGCGATTGTGCGGCGCTTGGGATTTGCGCCATGTGGAGACCGGCGCCCATATTCGGCGCATGGCGGCGTACACCGAAGAGCTCGCGTTGCAGCTCGGCTTCGAGCCCGTCGAGGCGACCACGCTCGGGCAAGTCGCGATGCTGCACGACGTGGGTAAGCTGGCGATCCCCGATGCCATCCTGGCCAAGCCCGGAAAGCTGACCGCTGAAGAGTTCGAGATCATCAAATCGCACACCGAGATCGGCGCGCGCATGCTGCACGGCTTGACGCATCCATTCCTCGAGCGTGCGGCCCTCGTAGCGTTACGTCACCACGAACGCTGGGACGGCAGCGGTTATCCGGGCAATCTGCGCGGCGAAGCCTGTCCGAGCGACGCGCGCATCGTCGCGGTGGCCGACGTGTACGACGCGCTGGGCCACGCCCGCAGCTACAAACCAGATTGGAGCCACGACGAGATCGAGCGCTACTTCCGAGCGCAATCTGGAGTGCTGTTCGAACCGCGAATCGTCGACGCGCTGTTCGAATGCATGCCCCAATTGCGCGAGATCGACGCGAGCTGCCCAGAGGGAGCTAGCGATTTCGCGTCGCATCGTCGAATCAAAGCCGTGACCGCGGCTGAAACTGAAGCTGAAGTGAGCGGCGTCGCCGGCGGCCGCTGAAGTCTGCCGCTGGGGCTCGGGTGCTCTGGAAGGGGTTTCAGTGAGGGGCGTGCCCTGCGGGGTGTAATTGCTGGCCAAAGTGCGGATTGCGAGACGGAAACCGCGCGTTCGTGCCACTGCTCACCAAGCCTGCTCGCGGGCGAGCGAGGGCAACCTCACCTAGGCCAAGCATTTCGTGGCCGGCGTGCCACCGAGAGTTAGTCATTCATGATCCTTCATCGACCGACGCGGACTTCGCTGGCAACGGTGCTCAAGCTCTTGCTCTTCAGCGCTGCGCTCCTCGTGGAAGGTTGCAGTGGCTCCGGAGCCGGTTCAGCCAACGGAGGCGCGGGCAACGGGGATAGCGACGGCGGGCGCAGCGCCGGCGGTGTGGCGAACAATGCCGGCACCGCGGGCCAAGCCGGGTCGCTGAGCTCCGCTGGCGGCGCGAGCTCTGGGGGCTCCGCGGGTACCAGCGCGAACGGCGGACAGAGCGGCTCAGCGAGCGGGAGCGGTGGCAGCGCCGGGCTCGCTGGCAGCGGTGGGAGCGCGGTGGGCGGCGCTGGACAGGCGGGCTCGGCCGGAGCCGGCGGCGCCAGCGGAGGCTCCGGCGGCAGCGCTGGACAGGCGGGCTCGGCTGGAGGCGGCGCTTACAAGCCGTGCCCGACCGATGGTTCCGCCTGCAAAGTCCTGCCACTCGGCGACTCCATTACCTTTGGTGTGAATGATGAAGGCAACGGCGGATATCGCGGGCCGCTGTTTGCCTCGGTGGTTGCTGCTGGGCAGAAGCTCACCTTTACGGGTTCGCTCTCGAATGGTCCGACCAGCGTCTCGGGCCAGACGTTCCCGCGCAAGAACGAAGGCCACAGCGGCTGGGGAATTTCCGAGGTTACCCCGTACAGTGGCGGCAACGCCGGAATCGCGACGGTCGTCCCTATGCCCGCTTTCAACTCGGGCAACGGTGGCATTCCCAACATCATCTTGCTGCACATCGGCACGAACGATGCGAGCAGCTTCAGCGCCGCACAAATGACCGCCGATCTGTCCGGGTTCCTCGACAAGATCATTTCGAACGCGCCCAATGCCTACTTGGTGGTCGCGCAGATCATTCCGCTCGGCTACGGCGACAACGCCACCATCAAGACATACAATCAGTCGATCCCGGGCCTCGTGCAGCAGCGTGCCAACGCGGGCAAGCACATCGCGCTCGTCGACATGTTCACCGGCTTCACGCCAAATACGATGCTCGGCTCGGACAACATTCATCCGAACTCGGCTGGCTACAAGTTCATGGCCGACCACTGGTATTCCGTGATCGGTCCGCTCTTGCCTCAATAGCACGCTCGCTTCGCGAACCATGCTGTTCGGACCCGGGATCGGCAGCTGAACGCGCCGCTGCCGGAATGCTGCAGTTCGAAGCGCCGGAGCCCCTTGCCCGGCACATTCGCGACGATCCAAGAATGGCGCGCCACCTGCGACAGGGCACCTGGCATCTCACCACTGAGAACGGCAACATAGCCGTCGGATTCCGGTGGAAGCACCGCTGCCCGGCGCGGCACCGCGCAACCACAAAACGCGATCGCAGCGATGAGCAGAGCCAAAAAAGCGCGCCTGAGTCGCTTTCGACACCGAGTGAACGAGATCCCTTGGCGCTCGCGAAAAGACCTCATCCTCCTCAATCGCCATCACCTCGGCAGCCGAATTGTGCCGTGAAAGCCGTGCGCGCTCTCGACAAAGCCCGACCCGGCACGTATCCTGCTTGGGTGAGAGGGAACTGGGTAGGGATGCAATACTTGCTTTGCGGATTGGCGCTTGGGCTCGCGGCCTGTTCGGGCTCGAATAGTGTGGGCTCGGGTGCAAGTGGCGGCGCGAGCACGAGCGGCGGCTCCGCTGGCAACTCCAGCGCCGGCATGTCGAGCGGAGGGAGCTCAGGCGGCAGCTCGAACGGCGGCACGGCTTCGTCGGGCGCTGCGGGAGCGAGCGGCTCCGTCGCGGCCGGCGGCGGCGGCGACACGTTCGTCAGCACGTTGGTCAACGCGCCTACGCAGCTGCGCGGGGACCTCGGCATCGATCAATCGAGCGGCGACGGGGTGAGCTTTCTGGTTCGCAGCTATTTGGAATTCGGGAGTAGACGCGGCGCATGGGACGGCTGCACGCGCAACCAGCTCGGTGACTGCTGGTACTACGACTGCCCCGTGGGTTCGAACGCATTGGGCTCGGCCAACGTGCCGCCCGTCTATTACGACGCAGGCTCGGTCACCGTCGCGAGCGGCCCAACCAGCCTCGCGCCGACCTTCGACACGAGCAGCGGCGCGTACAACGGCCGCATCAGTCAACAGCTGTGGCCCGTGGCCGGCGGAACCGTGACCTTCACCGTCAGCGGGAGCAGCGTTGTCCCCGCATTTACGCTGCAAATCCAGGCCCCGCCGATGGTCCAACTCTCGAGCATCAACGGCGAAGCCGCGCCGACCAGCCTGACGCGAAGCCAGGGCGCCACCGTGTTGTGGAACGCCCAGGGTCCAGGCCGCGCATTTTTCGCGGTGTTCGAATACACGGGCACACGCCCAGCCGCCATCTGCGTCTTCGACGCAGCTCAAAATCAGGGGGTCTTGCCCGCCACGGTGCTCGAAAAGCTAGAGCCCGGCACCAGGTATTTCTTCGACTTTCGCGGTGACGCGCGCGCAGAAGTGATGGCCGGCGACTTCGACATATCCGGCATCGCCTACAGCTACGGGTTCGATCTCGCCAGCACCATGAGCTCACCCATCGAGCTCAAGTAGCGCGCGGCCGTGATGATCTGAGAGCCCTCAGTAATACCAGAACACCCACCAATTCTTCATTGGCTGGCCGTCCGTGCCTTTGGCGGTGTTGTTCAAGCCCGGCATGCTCTGGCGCATGTAGAGCTGCCAGCGACCGCCACAGTCGTCGTCGAAGGCTTTGAATAGGTTGTTGGAAATGCTGGTCGTGTAAGTCGTGGTCTTGTCCTGGCCCCCCGTGCCCTCAGCCATCGCGTAGCCCTCGCAGGCAGTGAGGGCCTGGAGATTCGTGCTCCAGTCGATGTTGGCTGGGTGATGCACGTCGCCACAACCTTGGCCGAAACCGGAAAAATCGACTTTTGGCTGAGCGGCATCCTTTGGGTCGAACACCAAGTGCCCCGGCGTTGGAAAGGTCAGACAGCCATTTTTGGCGAAGATCGTGGAATCGGCGTTTCCGGCGCACGACATGTCATAGAGCGTGTTGTAGCCGAGTCCGGACTTGGACTTCAAATCGGCATAAAAGAAGCGCGTGGCGTTACTACCCAAATACGGAATGCGATTGCGCTCGTTCTCGATGGCGTGGCCCTGCGCGTGGGTGAAACAGCCGGAGCCGCGGTCCTTGTTGAGCTCTTGAATTCTGACGCTGACCTTGCACGTCACGTGCTTGTTCGGATCGCTGAAGCAGCCGTTGGTGCAGTTCGAGAATTTGCCGGTCGGCTTCAGCTGAGCATCGTAGATTTGAACGTAGCTCTGGTTCTCGTACACGTTTCGCACGCCGGCTTCCGCGGCGATCCAAATTTCGTTCACCAGGCCGCGCTCGAAAATCTCACACAGCGCCAAATCATGGCTATCAGCGGGGTCTTTATAGCCCCAGTGCGGCGCAAATTCTTTGCTGAACAGAGCGCCCAAGTCGAACGGCTCGGGCGGCCAGAAGCTCGGATACGTGGCCGTCGGGTCGCGCAGATCGACCACCTTGTCGATCTGATAATTGAGGAAGACCGGCGCACTCGTATTCGAATAGCCGTGATAGCGCGAGCCCTCTGCCGCATCCTTGATGGCAGCGTTTGCCACATCCAAGATCGGACGACCCGTGCGTTGCACGTCGACCACCAGCACTTTGGGCTTCAATTGCGTGATCTTGTCGTGATTGTCGCGCAGCCAAGCGTCCGAATTGGTGTGGCTGTCGGGGTTGGGCCAATAGGTGTAGCCACCGCTGCCGCCTGAGTTCCCCGCCGAGCCGCCCGCGCCCGCGGGACCGGAGCCAGCGCTATTCGTGCCACCCGCCGCCGGATTGCCCGAGCCGCCGAGCCCTGCAGCGCCGCCCGCACCCGCACCCGCCGAGCTACCGGATGTTCCCGCGACGCCCACCGAACCCGCGCTGCTCGAGGTTCCCGCGCTGCTCGGGGTTCCCGCGCCGCTCGAGGTTCCCGCGTTACCCGCCGCGCCAGCGCCAGCGCTGCTCGACGACCCGCACGCCACGGCTGCCGTCGCGCCCATGAGCACGATGAGCGCTCCGCATACACCATTTGACATCATCATCATTCGAGTTCCTGCCAAACAAACGTGCGCCTGGGCTGTTAGTCGGTGGGCCGCGCCGCGAGCAGTCAGCGAAAATCAAGACCCGCCCCAAATCCTCATCCGGCCGAGCTGCGCGATATCCTTCGGACTTTGAGCTGGCGCACGGCGGATGCGAGCGGTCGCACCGGCGCCGCCGAGGCCGAGCCGACCCAAGTGCCGCACGCGTCGCGAATGATCGCCGAGTAGCCTTGGATTTTTTAGCGCAAGTCACTGGCACGGGCGCGCTTGCCGGAGCGCGCACCGCTGTGGTCTCGAGCGGCCGCTCACTCTCGGCGCAGCTGCCACGCGAGCGCGTCATTGGGACGCAGCTCATTTGCGGCGCCGAACGGCTGAGAGGAAGATAGTCGCCGCATGGGCTCGCCACCGGTAACCCCCCATCATCGTCGCTCGCTGAGCGCCGCGGCAGTCTGCCTTGCCGCGGCATTCGTTTTCGGGAACGCCTGTTCGAACTCGCAGCCAGCGAACGGCGAGGCCCCCACGCAGGCGAGTGACGCGGGAGACTTGGACGCGCCCGACGGCGCGGTCGAATGCTCGAGCAAACCCAATGTCGATACCTACGCCGCAGGGTTGCAGAAACCCGGTGTCGCAGGTCAGCTCGTGTTCGAGTTGGTCTCGAGCGCGCCGGCACCGCCCGCGCGCGGCAACAACACGTTCGTGGTCAAAGTTCACTCAGCCGACGGCGCAGCGCTCAGCGGCGAGCTCAGCGCCAAACTCGACATGCCCGAGCACGGGCACCCCACCACCGTTCAGCCGACGATCACCTTCGACCCCGATCGAGGCGTCTACACGCTCGACCCGATGTACCTGTTCATGGTCGGCCTGTGGCGGATCACGTTCACCTTTCGGAGCAATCCGAGCGATGCGGACGGCATGCCCGATGCAGACGCGGCGAACACCGCGGGTGCTCCGAACTCCGTCATGAACGTGAGCGACAGCGGCGTGTTCTATTTCTGCGTCGAGTGACGATCCGCCGCATTACCAGAACACCGAATTGCCCCGCGTATCCGAAGCTCGAAAGTGGCAATCGCCGCAACTTCGAGGAATACGCGCCCGGCAAGTTCGGCGTTTTGGCGAGGCTTTGGCGAGCACCGGAGCGGAGCGTACTTTGAGTACGTGAGCACCGGAGCACAGGCAAAACGAAGCCAAAACCGAAATCGCCGGGCGTCGCTGGTGCTCGAGATAACGGGCACGGCTCAAGGAGTGCACGCCGGGTTCGCGTGGACCGGCGCGGGTTGCTTGTCCGCGGCGGCGTTCAGCCCGGTGTTCGTCACGCACCGCACCGGGACCCCCTGCTCGAAATAGACGCTGCCGCCGTGCGCGGTGTCAGCCGCCGCCGCGGCCGTCCATTCGAGTTGCTTGCCGACGTCGAGCGGAACCAACTTGGCACGCAGCGCCTGCACGTCGGCGGCGCTCAGGCGGAGGCGAGCGGGCTCGGAAAAAAGATCTTCGAAGAGCTCGAATGGAAACGCGAGCAGGTGGACGTCGAGCGTCACGCGGTCCGGATAGGCAGAGAGCGTTTTTTGGCCCGAACGCGGATAGCTTTGCGTCACATGTGTTCGATAATATAGCGGGGAGTTTGCGTCGAAGGTGAGCTGCCCCGGAAGCTGATTCGAGTCTGTCGTCGCGGCATCCCAGAACGTGTCGACCCGTTCGCCTTGGGCGTCGAACAGACAATCCTGGATCAGCCAAAGATCCGAGTCAGCGGGCGAGGCTCCCACCGGGGCGACTCCGCTCTGGTAGATCGCGACGCCTGCCGAATACGCGTTCAGTTCGAACCAGGCGCGTCGATCTTGAGCGGCGCCGCTCGGCCAGCGGTGTCCCGCCGCCACGTTATCGACCACGACGAACACGCTCGCTTGCGCGCCGAGCCCGCGCACGCACAGAGCCGTTTGCAGCGTGGTATCGAGAAAGGATTGTACCGCTTGGCGCTGCGCGTCCGCCTGCGGGAAATCAGTGAGCGCCAGATCCACACCGGGAAATTGGTGATCGTGGAGGTTCCGCAGCGGGGCACCCGGCAAACTGCTGGCGGGGCCAGGCGCAGCACTCTGGCTCATGTGGCACTGACCGCACGTGTTGCCCCCGCTGGTCGCAAACACACTCTCCTCCCACTCCGCAAAGGTGCGTTCGACGTGAGCGCCGTGGCCATTTACGATGTCGTGACAGCTCCCGCACAAGGACGCAGACTCGAGTCGAGCACGGTCGTGCAGGGTCGAGTACGCGGAACCATGCGCGGAGTTCGGCGCGGCGTCCGTGAGTGGCCCGCGCATCAACGCGGGCTCGCCGAGGTGCACGGATGCGTCGTGCGCACCGGTTGCTCGATCGATCACGTGGCAAAAGTAACAGGTGACGCCCTTGAGAGCATTCGGCAAGCTCGCGAGATTGGTTCCGTCGCTGCTGGCCCGAGTTCGAACCGCCATCGGCGCGTGGCAATTGACGCAGAACGGGCCAATCTGAGCAACCTCTTGCCCGCGCTGATTCATGGCAAGAAACAGCGGATCTTCGCTGGCATAAGCGTGCATGCTGCCGGACCATTGCTCGTACTGCTGCGGGTGACACGCGCCGCACGTCGCAGGATCCATCAGCTCAGTTTCGCTGTAACGCGCTGACGGATCCTGGGCGGCAGTAGGCCCGCAGCCCACCGCAAGCAGCAACCAGCACGCTCGAAGGTTCGACCCGGCCAAGTTGATCCTAGCGTCTGCGCTTTCGGCGAACGACCAGTAACAGGCCGAGCCAGGCGCCGAGTTGGGACGCCTTCCCGAATTCCACCTTTCCTGCCCCCAGCCGACAGCCGCAGCCGCCATTGGACGCCTTCGCCGCAGCTGCCGCCGCTCCGCCACCCGCATTCGCGTGATCGAGAGACCCCGCGCCGCCTCCGTTGGCGCTCACTCCCGCGCTGCCCCCTGACGCCGAACTGCCAGCTTGTCCGCCCCTCCCCGTCCCTATCTCAGCGTCCGCAGCAGCATCCACGACGCCGGCGTCGGGCGAACCTCCGCCCGAGCACGCTCCGAAATTGACGCACGCGAGCTGCCACGCGAGCGTGCACGCGCCTTGACCTTGAGTGCACCCCGTCACCGGACCCGTGACCTGATCCAAACTCAACAAAGTTTGAAACGCACCGCCATCACCCGGCAGACCGGACGGCGAAAACTGCAGCGCGCTTCCTTGACCCGACAAGCACTGATACACACCGGCTGAGGTCCAAGCCAAACACGACACAGCCGTATCGCTGATGCGCTCAAAGGCAGAGGCGCCTACCTTGCCCGAGTACAGGCCAGTAACTGAAGTGTCCACGTGATCGAGATTTTGGACATCCCTGATCGGATCACCATAACCGAGTAGGACCGTCGACGCTTCGGGTGAGAGCGCGAAACCCAGGAGTTTGGCTCCGGCTCGAAAGAGCTCGTGCCAAGTCTTTCCCGCGTCGTCGGTAAAGAGCAAGGCGTCGTTCGCCTGTCTGTTCGGACCGAGCGAGTTCCAGGTGTCGGTGCGCACGAAGACTTGATCCGGATTGCTCGGGTGCACGGCGGCGATGAACGGCAAGTCTTCCTTCGTGGCATTCGGCATTGCGCGTGCCTGCCAAGTAGCGCCGCCATCGTCCGAGACCAAGAGCTGAGCGGTGCCGTCTGACGCCTGCCCGCTCACGTAAACGCGCTCTGGCTGCGACGGCGCCACCTCGACGGTGTACGCGGTTGCGACGGGAACCGTGCTCAGCGCGGTCCAATGACGCCCTTGGTCCGTCGATGACTCGAGCCGCGTGACGACTCCTCCGTCTTCGAACGCGCTCTCCAGCGCCACGATCGCAGCCGCGGTTCCCGCGACCACCGTAAAATCGAGGATGCCACCGCTCGTGTTGCTCAGCACCGAGGGCCAGCTGCACCCGTGGTCGTGCGAGACGTTCAAGTTGTTCTGCACATCCACGATGACCGTTGAATCCGCCAAGAGCGCGACCAAAGGATCGCCCACGTAGCCGTCGTCCCCCGCAAACGACGCTTCACAGATGTAAGCCCAACTCTGCCCGCGGTCGTCGCTACGGAGCAGGCCATAGGTTGCCGCGAGCATGAGCTCCTCCGGATGTGCCGGATTTTCGACCAACCGCTCAGCCCGCGGAAACCTGCCATTGGCGAGCAACGTGCCCGATGCGAGGCTCAACGCCGCGCCCACGGCAAAGCCAACCGCGAAGGGCCGAGGATACAGGGGCATCTGAAGCCTGAGTCGATCCGGGTCTTCCCGAGCAGGCAACGAAATTCGCTGTGCGGGCGGTTCTCGCACAAGGGGCCCCAGCAGCCCCGTCAGCTCACCGGCCGCGCACGGAGCAAACATCGTTACCGCTTACTCGAGCGTGAAGCGCTCGCTCGCCAGTACGCGCTCGGCCAAGCTCATGCTCACGGACCACTCGCCGCTCGCATCCGCCGCGTTGAAGCGGTGACGGCAGTGGGTTGGCCAGAGCGGCTTATCGATCGTCTTGGTCTGCCAGTGATTTTGGTAGCGCACTTGCCCGCTCGGGTCGCGCCAATCGCACGAGAGTTCGAGTGAGTCATCCGTTGGCGCTCGAGCAAGCACGACTTCCAAGCTCAGCTCGGGCTGGGTCGCGCGCGAGAGCGCGTTCGCGAGCTGCGCCCCGTTGACTGCCAGAACCGTCCCCGACGTCGAAATGCGGGCAATGGCGGCGCTTCGCGCGTGAGCGCGCCAGCCGGCGAGTGCGCCGATCGCGAGCAAGATTGCAGCAACCAGCGCCGCGAGCTTGAGGCGCCCCTCACGCTCGCGCTTTTTCACGCGCGCGACAGCAACGGCGGCTCGTGCTTCATCCAGTAGCGCAGGCGAGAGATCGAGCTCGCGCAAGACCTGTCGAGCTTGCGCACCATCGATGCCCGCGGACGCTCGCTCTTGGATTCGGTGCGCCTGTTCGACGATATCCGCGAGTTCCTTGGAATCGATTTTTGGCTCCACCTGCCCTACTGTACCGGGAATGGAGCGCGGTCGACAGCGTGAAGGCGAGCCCGCATGAGTGGTATTTGCGGCTGGCTGGGGCAAGGCGCTGCGAACACGCTCGAGCGCATGCTGTCCGCGATCGACTATCGGGGCGATCGGCAAGACACCGTGACGCTGCCCGGAGTCGCGCTCGGATATCGGTTCTGGAACGGGCGAAAGGGCAAAGCGCCATCGATCCTGGACAGCGACGCGGAACTCGTAGCATGCGCAGGCTCCTTCGCGCAGCGTGTCGGGTCGCCCACGGCGCTCATTGCCGATCGGCTTCGCGAGAGCCCCCCAAGGCTGGGCGATCTCGACGGCGCCTTTGCCTTTGCCCATTGGAACAAACAGGCCCACGTTCTTACGCTCGGCCGCGACTGCTTCGGCGTGCGCTCACTTTACTACGTAGAGCACGAAGGCACCTTCTACTTCGCGACCGAACTCAAGCAGCTGCTGGCTATTCCGGGGTTGCCGATCGCCGTCGACCCATCGGCACTGCACAAGTATCTCACGTTCTCATTCGTGCCGGGCGAAGCGGTGCCGATCCGCGGCATTCGACGACTACTACCCGGGTCGATTTTGCGCCACGAGCACGGGCAAGGCGAAATCACGTCGTATTTTCGCCTGGTCGAGCAAATCGACGAGAGCATGCGTGATACGAAAACTGCCGTGCGCGCCGTCCGCCGGCTCGGTAAGCAAGCCGTCCAGCGGCGGCTTTGGGATCAGGAAAAGGTGGGCTTATTTTTGTCCGGTGGGCTCGACTCATCGTCCGTCGCCGCGTGGCTCAAGGAGTGCCAGGCCGACGTTCACGTTTTCAGCTTGGACTTCGGCGAACGCAGCGTGGAGCGCGAACAGGCCAAACTCGTCGCGGCGAGCCTCGACTTCGAGCAGACCTGGGTTCCCGTCAACGGAGAACGAATCGCAGCCGTGTTTTCGGACGTGGTGCATCGGCTCGATCTTCCGTTCGGCGATCCGGTCACCGCACCGCAATACCTGCTCGGTCGCGCCGCTCGCGAAGCCGGCCTGAACGCGGTCTTCAACGGTGAAGGCGGCGATCAACTGTTCGGAGGCTGGACGAGCAAGCCGATGATCGCGGCCGAGGTGTACGCAGGTCTTTACGAGTCAGAAGCTTCCTCCCGCGAAGAGCGCTATCTGCGTTCGTATCACCGCTTCTACGGGCTCGAAGACGAGCTTTACACGAGCGAATTCAAACGCGAGATCGGCCCGGCCGGGCAGCGCCGTGCGCACCTCACGCCGTATCTGGCGGAAGCCGGGCAGAATTTCCTGCACCGAGTTCGGCTGGCGGATCTATCGCTCAAGGGTTCGCAAAACATTTTGCCCCGCGCCGAACGCATGGCCAACGGTTGGGGGCTCGACGTTCGAACACCGCTGTTCGATCGGGCGCTCGCTGAAACCGCTTTTCGCCTGCCGCCCGAGCTCAAACTCCACGGCGCCTGCGAAAAGTATGTGCTCAAGCTGGCCATGCAAACCGCGCTGCCGGAAGAAATCGTATGGCAGAAAAAATTCGGCATGAGCGTGCCCATCACCGACTTCGTGCTGAGCGAGCCGCTCGCGGGTATCGTCGAAGATCACTTGGGCGACTCGGCGGTGCGCAGGCGCGGCTTGTTTCGCCCTGAGTTCGTCCAAGCGCTGCGCGCGGGGCACGATGCACCTAGCGAAACTCGGCGGCGTCGCGTGGGCGAGCGGCTCTGGACACTGCTCATGCTCGAGGCCTGGCTACGTCGTTTCGTTGACGGAGCGGGGAGCGCACCGTGAAATGCATCCATTGCCACACGGACTCGAAGTATGCCGCGCGCACGAATCGCAGCTGTCCGAAATGCCAGCACCAATTCGCTTTCGAACCAAAGGCGGGAGACCCGCTCACCGATGGCGCCTTTCAGGCAGCGCTCGAGCGCATCTCGTCCGGAGGCACGGTGCGTTTCACCGATCGCAACTTGTACTACGAGATCGTGCGCCGCACGCAGCATCGGAGCAAAGCGCTGCCGTGGGTTTTAGCCGCGCTCGCTGTGTTCTCGCTCTTGCTCGGAGTGTTTGCGTCCGCGTTTTTTTTCTTTCCGGCCGGGCTGCTCTCGATCGCGACAATCATCACTTGGCCCGGCAAGCTGGCGAAGCTTTCATTTACGCAATTCAGCCGTCACCTGGGCCGCTGGAATCAAGTGCACGGCGTGCCCAAGGGGCTGATCGTTCGCAAAGAGCCGGCGCAGGGGCCACTCGTGCGGGCCCTACCGCCGGATATTCAGCACTACTCGTTCGATCGCGCGGTGGTCACCGATCGCGCGGAGACCGTCGATCTGCTGCTCGCCAACAATTTCCACTTCGAAAACAACTGCGCCGTTCTGTCAGTGGATGGCTACCCCGAACCCGCCTTCGACGTCGTGCGCGGGATGCTGAAGAACAACCCGAAGCTTGCCGTGTACGTCTTGCACGACGCCACGCCGAAAGGCTGCAGCCTCGCTGGCCACCTGGCTACGAACGACTGGTTTCAGCCGAGCGCGAGCATCGTCGATGTGGGGCTCGCCCCGGAGCACGCCCGCCCATTCAGGGGCTGCTGGCAAGTAGCGGGCGAATGGACGGCTGCGTCAGGAGCAGGCTGGCTCGCACACTATTCGCTCGAACTCGCGGTGGTGCGCCCCGAGCAAATCATCAAACGGCTCTTTCGCGCGCTGTCCAATACCGATCGGCTCGTGCGCGGCGGGGGCGAGCTCTACTTCGTCGATTCGGGAGCGTTCAGTTCGGATGCGAGCGCTTCCGACGGCGGCGGAGATAGCTTTGGCTGAACGTCACGCGGGCTTCAGCTATCAACGCGCGCTCCCCGGCCCGAGCTTCGGCGAGCATTCGAGTGCGCGACGACCGCGCATCGGCGGAGCGTGCGGACCGAATGCGGACTCGTTTTTGGTCGGGCTCGAGGCTGCGTTCGGTCCCAATTCTACGCTCGTACCCCGCGCGTCACTGGCAGTCGACGCGGATGCTTGCCACATCGATGAACACGCGATCGTGACCGCCGCCGATTGGTGGGCGGTGATCTTGCAGGAAAAGCTCGATCGGGTCACGGGCTCCTTCGCCCTGGCCTGGGCGGCGGAGGATGGCTCGCTTTCGCTCGCGCGCGATGCCATCGGACATCGCAGCTTGTACTACGCGCACGACGAGAACTCGTTCGTGTTTGCCTCCACGGTGCGCGCGCTGCTCGAGGTCGGTGCCGCTCCGCGCCGGATTGATCTGCGCGCACTCGCCGCCTATCTGGCCTACGCCTACGTCCCCGGGCGGAGTACGCTCGCGCTCGGTATATCCGAAGTCTTGCCGGGTGAGATCGTGTCCTTTCGTCTCAGCGCGCTGAAGCTGCGGCAATTTTGGGATTTGCCGAGTGAACCGCGGCGCTTCGAAGCAGAAGAAGCGCTCCGCACCGGGCTGCGAGCAACCCTCGCACGAACGGTAGAGAAACACCTACCCGCGAACGCAGCGGTCGCCGCGTCGCTCTCGGGAGGGATCGACTCGAGTCTGGTGGTCGCACTCGCCCAACGGGTCTCACCGTTCGAAGTCGCAAGCTACTCGATCACCTTCGGCCCGGATTACGCGGATGAGATCGAGTGGAGCTCGCTCTGCGCCAAGCACTGCCGAACGAGCCACACCATTGTGGAGATCACGCCGTCGGCGGTGCTCGCTCACCTCGACGATACGGTCGCCGCGCTCGACAAGCCGAACGGCGATCCGCTTACCGTGCCCAATGCACTATTGTTTCGAGCCATGGCCGAACGCTCATCGGTTGCGCTCAACGGCGAGGGCGGCGACCCGTGCTTCGGCGGCCCAAAGAACCTGCCCATGCTGCTCTCGGCCCTGTACGGGCATGGCGACGAGCCGAGCGCTGGGGCAAACCAGGAGGACCTCGGCGCCCCGGCTCGCAACTACTTGCGCGCGCATCTCAAGTGCTTCGACGAGCTACCGGACCTGCTTTGCGCTGAGATTTTCCGCGCGGCTTGCACGCCGGCACTCGAAAGTGACGTGCTGCCCTGGTTCTCCGACTCCCGCTGGGGTGGGCTCGTCTCCAAATTGATGGCCATTAACACCCGCTTCAAAGGCGGCCATCACATCTTGCCCAAGGTGAACGCATTGAGCGCGCCGTTCGGCGTCTTTGCGCGCTCGCCGCTGTTCGACAAGGCCCTGGTCGAGTTCGCGTTTTCGATACCACCCGAGCTGAAACTGCGCGGCACGGACGAGAAATACTTGTTGAAGCAAGCGGTGCGCGACCTGCTGCCGGCGGCCATCTTGGAGCGTCCTAAAAGCGGGATGCTCGTGCCCGTCGAAGCCTGGTTTCAGGGGCCGCTCTTGCCGCAAGCAAAGGCGCGCATTCTGGACGGACTTGGGTCCACGATCTTTCGGCGTTCGTACTTGGAAAAGCTACTGCAGGGCAAACTCGGTGGTTTACGGCCTCGGCGCGGCGTCAAGATTTGGCTCCTGCTGACCCTCGAGGCACACCTCCGCACGCTCGGGCTCAGCCTTTCGTGATCAGCGTGCGATTGATCATCGGATGATCGTCGTGCGTCGGTCCTGTGTCGCTGTCCGGGTGGTAGACCACGACATCCAACGACGACTCGTCCGTGAAAAATGAGTGCACCGCGTGGGGTGCGATCACGAACACCAAGCCTGCTTCGAGCGGGTGCTCGCGGTCGGGCGTGACGCAGCGCCCCCGCCCGCGCGCAATCACTCCGACGCGGAGCGATGGATGCATATGCCGAGTTTGGCTCGTGTGAGCGGGAATATGAAGGTGATTCAGGCACGGATCGCCGCGCAGCGGTGGCGCGAGCAACAGCGAGTCCGTACAACCGTCGATGTAGCGCAGACGGCCGATTGCTTCAATCGGTCCACCGAGCTGAAACCATCCCGGCGCGCCGACTCGGGACACGACGAGCCCGGCTCCACTACCCTCCACGACGCCAGCCAGGACCGAAGCGTACATGCCTGCGCGGAGTGGAAATTGGCCGGTCGGAGTGCGCAAGCTCGAGTCGCCGCCGATCGCGTACAGAAAATGGGTGCCCTCCGGCCCCAACTCCAACTCGCTGCCACACCAAGCGCGCACTCGCGTGGCGTCGGCGTCGCAGGCGCAATGATCGAGGTCCGGATCGAGGGACAGCGCAGTGAACGCGGCGTTCATCGCGCAGGAGTGTAGGCCGTCGGCCGAAGGAATGCGCTAGAGTCGTGGCGCATGCCAGACGCTGCCAAGATTCGCCCGATCGGCGTCGTGGGGAGCGGTCCTTTGGCGCGTGGAGTCACAACGGAGCTCGAGCGCGCCGGTCGTGTGTTCAGGGCCTTGGCCGCGGTGCCAGGCGGAGCGGAACTCGCCGAGCTCGGCTGCCTCGTGCTCACCGACGATGACGACGCGCTCAACGTGGAGGTCGCGCTTCGCACACGTCAAGAGCAACCGTCGCTGTCGATCGTGGTGCGGGTGTTCGATCCGGTGCTCGAGGAGTATCTGGCAAGGACCAGCCCAGATATCGCCGTATTGAGCATGTCCAGCGTGGCCGTGCCGTCGCTGGTCGAACTCGTGGGCAATGAACCCATGTCGCAGGCGAGCCTCGGCGCCTGGCTGACCGCCATGCTGGGCCGGTTCGATCGCTTACTGCTCGTGGCGCTCGCTTTCGCTACGCTGCTCACGTTGATCGGCACGGTATTTTTTTCCGGCGCGATGCGCTTGTCTTTGCTGGACTCCTTTTACTTCGTGGTCACGACCATCACCACGACAGGCTACGGCGACATCTCGCCCAAAGACGACTCGTCCGCAGTCAAGCTTGCGGCAGCCGCATTGATGCTGCTCGGCACCTCGACCTTCGCTCTACTCTTTGCGCTGATCAGCGACTGGGTGTTCGCGCGGCGCCTGGATGTAACGCTGGGCCGTTTCCCGACGCGCTGGGCGAACCACGTAATCCTGGTCGGCGCTGGCAACATGAGCGCACGGCTGGCCGCCGTGCTTCGACAGCGCGGCCAGCGCGCACTCGTGATCGAACACGACGCAGAAAACCCGCTAATTGCGGTGCTCCGCGCGCAAGGGCACCAGGTCCTCGTGGCCGACGCCACTAAGGAAGAAACGCTGCGCCTAGCCGGCGCCGAGCGCGCACGCATGCTCCTTTCGATGACCAACCAAGATGCGCGCAATCTGCACGTCGCGCTGATCACCAAGCGTCTCTCGGAGCGAGCAAGCGTGTGGGCGCGCATCGACTCGCCGCCGCTAGCGCACCACATCACCGCCAATTCCTCCATCCTCGCGAGCTCGCCTTTGATGATGGCCGCGCGCGCGTTCGCCGACGAAGCTCTAGCGCGCGCCAACAGCTGATTGTCCGCAACACACCAATGGTGCCGCCGAGTCGCGGAGCCACGTTTGCTCGGTCGCAAAGCGGGCGCTCGGCGAGCTCGCCGGAGAGGCCGTCCGTGCCGCCGAAGGCTTCGACGGTCGCGGCGTGCTGAGCGACCATCAACCCAAGTTCACGAGCAGAGACGGCGCCTCGAGCGCGTACACTCGACATGCGCGACGCCCGCACTGCGGGTGAAAATGCGCGGCCCGCCGTTCGAGGCGGTGACTCTCCCACGCGCGCGCTCGATCGGTGTAAGCTTTCGCCATGCAACTCGTCCACATCTACATCAACTTTCCGGGCACCACGAAGCAAGCGTTTCAGTTCTACGAAAAAGTCTTCGGCACCAAGATTGCCATGATGCAGACGTTTGGAGAGACGTCGTTCATGCCCAACGTGCCGGACGCGGCCAAGGACAAGATCATGCACGTGCAGCTGCCGATTACGGAGCAAGTGCAATTGATGGGCAGCGACGTCGTCGAAGGCTTGAGTCCGCCCGTCACGTTCGGCAACAATTTTCACGTCTCGGTCGTTGCCAATGACAAAGCGGAGGCCGATCGGGTCTTCGCAGAGCTGAGCGGCTCCGGCTCGGTCGCGATGCCACTCGCGAATGCGCCCTGGGGACCCTACTTCGGCATGTGCGTCGACGGTTTCGGCGTGCATTGGATGGTGAGCTTGCCGACGCCTGTGTGAGGCGCATCCGCCCGGCAAACACCGACCCACGACTCAAAGGCGGCTACACTAGGTTCCGAGGATGTCAGCGGCGCAGCGCGTGCGAGGGCTCCGACCGTAGAGCTTGAGTTGGAGCGACGGCCCGCCAAAGAACACGAGAGATTCCGAGGCAAGGGAGGCTGAGAATCGGTACGCTCTGCTACTCGAGCTTGACAAGGTCACGGCGCTGGGCGCCGCTCGCGTGCATGAGCGTACTCCCCTTTGCCCAGTTGCAGGCGTTCTTGGCCGTCGCGCGTCACCGCAGCTTCAGTGCCGCGGCGCGCGAGCTCGGGTTATCCCGATCGGCGGTGAGCCAATCCGTCCGCCAACTAGAGGTGGAGCTGCGAGTCGTGCTGCTCTCTCGGACCACGCGTAGCGTGTCCTTGACGGATGTCGGAAGGCGCCTGGTTGACGGGGCAGCACCCGCGCTTGCGCAGGCAGCGGCGATGCTGACCGAGATCTCCGCTGAGCCCGGTGAACCTGTCGGGAGATTGCGGCTCTCCGTCCCGCGTGTCGCTGTACCGTTCGTCGTCGAACCCGTCCTGCCGACGTTTCGGCGTCGATACCCGCGCGTGGACGTGGAGCTGGTCGCGGAAGATCGCCTGATTGACATCGTCGCTGGTGGATTCGACGCTGGCATTCGGGACGGCGATATCGTCGAACGCGACATGGTGCGAGTTCGCCTGACGAATCCACTTCGCTACATCGTTGTCGCAGCGCCCGACTATTTGACGCGGCGGGGCACACCACAGCGTCCGGAGGATCTGCTCGACCACGAGTGCATCGTCTTTCGTTCTCCGACCGACGGCGCAGCGTACGCCTGGGAATTCGAGCGAGGTCGGAAGAAGTGGCGCATGCCCGTTGACGGCGGTGTTGCAGTGAACGACGGTCTTCTCTGTGCTTCACTCGCGAAGCTCGGGCTTGGGCTAGCTTACGTCGTCGAGCCGTACGTGCTGGACGACGTGCGATGCGGGCGGCTCCAAGCAGTTCTTGAGCCCTTCGCGCCGACGACCCCGGGCTACTCGCTCTACTTCCCGAGTCTCGCACAACAGTCGCGCCCTCTGCAGCTGTTCGTGGCGGTGGCCAAAGAACTACTGCGCCCAACTTGAGCAGCGGCGCTGCCTTGCAGTGTGATTGTTCAGCACCGGTTGACGAGCCGTACACGACTGGCTGCCTAGTTGGCGTCGGTTGGTACCCCTATCTTCGCTGCCTACCGTGCGCCGCAGTCTCGCGGCCAAAGGAGAAGACCAATGAAGATCCTATGTATCGATCGCCCCCTCCCAGGCGCAACCTTCGAGAAGTACCAACCTTACCTGCACGCCGAAGTGCGCCACACCTGGGAATCGCACAAACAGGGACTGATTCGCGAGATCTACCTCCGGCAGGATCGGCCTGGCGTCGCGATCTTTCTCGAGTGTTCGAGCGTGGATGAAGCCAAGAAACTTCTGGCCGAGTTTCCCCTGGTCAAGGCCGGTCTCATCGATTTCGAGGTGATCCCGCTCGGGGCGTTTACGAACTGGGAGATGCTGTTCGCGCCCCCGCCACGTGACCCAAGCGCCGCCTTCCTGAGCAGATCGACGGTCCGTACGATGGGCTAAGAAATCCGTCTCCGCAGGCATCCCTAGTCCCGGTGAACGGGCGCATACATCACTCGTCGTGCGAATCACCGCAAGCCGGCAAACGAAGCGTCCTCCGCATTGAAGCGTGGCCGTCTCTCGGCATGCGCGGCACGAGCTGGTGAACGCCTCACCCATCCAAGGATCCATCATGTCGCCCAAAAAACACACGGTTCTTGTCACGGGCGGCGGTTCCGGGATCGGATTCGCGCTCGCTGCCAACCTGCTGCAGCGAGGCCACCGAGTCATTGCGTGCGGACGTGATGATGAGAAACTCCAGGCGGCCAAGGAGCGTCTTTCGGGACTGGAAACCATTCCTGCCGACGTAGCGAGCGAAGCTTCGCGCGCGTTGCTGCTCGAGTGGTTGCAGCGATACGCGCCCGAACTATCGATGCTGATCAACAACGCCGGTATTCAGAATCACCTGGACCTTCGATCCTCGGGCGTCGCCCGGCAGCGGATTGAGGACGAAATTGCCATCAATCTGGCCGCGCCGGTCCTACTCACGCTGGCCGCATTGCCCATCCTGCGGAAGAGTCCGAGCGCCACAATCGTCAACGTTACCTCGGCGCTCGCCTTCTGTCCCTTGGCCGAGGTGCCCGTCTATTGCGCGACGAAAGCCGCGCTCCACTCGTTCACTTTGAGCCTGCGCCACGAGCTCGCTGGGGTGGCACGGGTGGTCGAGCTCGCCCCTCCCGTCGTCACCACTGATCTGGATCGCGATGGGCGTAGGCCGGGCTCTGGCGGCCCGCCGGGGATCCCCCCTGAAGCGTTCGCCACCGAGGCGCTCGAGCGAATGTTCGCCGGAGAAAATGAAGTCGCGGTTGGTCTCGCCGCTGCGTTGCGCGTTCGGGGAGATGCGATGTTCAACGAACTGAACCGGCCGCGCTGAATCTGCGCCGCGCGTTGCTGCGGCTCGGCTTTGCCTGCCGTCCACACGATCACGAAATGAAGGAGTAGAAGGATGATACTCGTCACTGGAGCGTCCGGCACCGTCGGCCGGGAAGTCGTTGCGCAACTGATCGCCGCTGGACAACGCGTCCGCGCGTTGGCGCGCGATCCGTCGAAAGCGCGCGCAGCGGTTCATCGCGACGCGGAGGTCGTACAGGGAGATCTTGCGCTGCTGAGCACACTCGACGCGGCTCTCCAGGGCGTCGATCGCGTCTTCTCGCTCAGCACCGGGCCCGATATCGGCGCGCACGAAGCGAACCTCGCGGCTGCCGCGAAACGTGCCGGCTCGACGCGCGTCGTGAAGCTATCTGTCATTGGTGCGGGCTCGGGTTCCGACAACGCCATCGTGCGCTGGCACGAAGCAGGCGAAAAAGCCTTTCGAGACAGTGGTCTTGCCTGGACCTTCGTGCGTCCGGCGGGGTTCATGTCAAACGCCCTAGGCTGGATTTCCTCGGTCAAGGCGCAGGGCAAAGTCTTTCTTCCGAGCGGTCAAGGGAAGATGGTGCAGGTGCACCCGCGCGATATCGCGGCGGTCTCGGTTGCCGCCCTCACCAACGAGGGGCACGAAGGCAAGAGCTACACTTTGACGGGTGGCGAAGCGCTCAGCGCCCGCGAGATGGTCGCCATTCTCTCGGCGGTGCTGGCAAAACCAATCGAGTACGTCGCCATGCCCGAAGACGTCGCCCGTGAGCAGATGTTGCAGGCCGGAATGCCGCGCGTGGTCGTCGAGGCGCTCCTGCAATGGACCGCTCGTGCACGCGCGGGTGAGAACGACCAGCCGCTCCCGACAGTCCAGCAGGTCCTCGGTCGAAGACCTATTTCGTGGCGCGAATGGGTCACTGAAAACGCGCCCGCCTTCTCATGAGCGCCCCGGCCGACACTCGTGTCGTTCACCGAGCCAGAAATTCAAGCGCCCAGTGGCTGGCGCAACGGCTTCGACTTTCGCTGAACCCACTCACGATATTCGCTTGACCCCGTAGGAGACACCCATGGATCGTAAGCAGTTTCTTGGCACGCTATTCGTTTTGCCGGCTGGGATCTTTCTGGTTCATTGCTCGAGTGACTCGGACTCGTCCGCTGGCGCAGGCGGTACGGCGAGCGGTGCTGGAGCAGCCGGCGCCGGCATGAGCGGTGCGGGCGGTGGCGTGTCCACCGCGCCGGGTGCGGATCCCGCGCGCACCGGCACGATGGTGGCGTATACGTCCAGCACCGCCGGCAAGCACGTCCACACGTTCAGCCTCGACGACTCGGACATCGACTCGCCGCCCAGCGCGGGGATCAGCGGGATGTCCAGCACTGACGCCATGCACTCGCACTCGGTCGAGATCAGCGCCGACCAGATTGCCATGGTGTCGACCGGAGGCACGGTGGAAGTGACCAGCGGTGAGACTGGGATGCACACGCACGTCTTCACTTTCCTCAAAATTGCCTGATGCCCGGCGTGCGACACCGGCTCACGCCCGACCTGCGCGTCCGCTCAATCAGCCGATGAAGTCATGAAGCTGATCGGAATCGAAGAGCACTTCCTCACCCACGACGTGACGTCCGCATTGGCGCTCGCGCCAACGCGCGATGACTCACTGGCACTCAACGCTGGAGTGATCGGAGATCGCCTCCACAATCTCGGGGCCGCGCGGCTCGGGTTGATGGATGAAACCGGTATCGACGTGCAAGTCCTGGCGCTTGCGCCGCCGGGCTTGCACGGTCTCGGGCCCGAAAGCGGCGCGCTCGCTGAGAAGACGAACGACATGATCGCTGCGGCGGTGAGCGCCAGGCCGCAGCGCTTCCAGGGCCTCGCGACCTTACCCATGGCGACGCCGCTCGCAGCGCCGCGCGAGCTGGAACGCTGCATCACGAAGCTCGGCTTACAGGGCGTGATGGTTTACGGACGATGCGGCGACAAGAATCTCGATCACCCGGACTTCTTGCCCATCTTCGAGGCAGCAGCTGCACTCGACGTTCCGGTCTTCATTCATCCACAGATCCCGCACGCGAGCGTACGCCAAGCGTATTATTCGGGGTTTGGCTTGGAAGTCGATCTCGCACTCTCCTGCTTCGCTTTGGGCTGGCACTACGAGGCGGGGATTCAATTCGTTCGTCTCGTGCTGGCCGGTGTCTTCGATCGCTTGCCTCGTTTGCAAGTGATCCTCGGACACTGGGGCGAGCTGGTGATCTTCTACGCCGAGCGGCTCGCCATGCTCGATCGGGTGGCCAAGCTCGAGCGGCCCTTTCTCGATTACGTCCGAGGGAACCTCTATCTGACCGCGAGTGGAATGTTCAGCGAGACCTACTTGCAGCGCTCGATTGCGGCCGTTGGCATGGATCGAGTCCTATTCTCGACAGACTTCCCTTACCAATATCGTCCGGGTCGAGATGCCCGGCGCTTCATCGAAGGACTCGCTCTCGAGCAAGTCGACAAGGAGAAACTCGCGCACGGCAACTGGACTCGCTTGACGGACCGAAGCGGACGCGGACGTTCTTGATCATTGCCCGGGCGCACCGAGGGCCGGCCGGGCGCGCGATTTTGTCGTCCGCGCGGATCAATTTCGCATTTCGGTGCGCGGCGATCGCGGAACTGAAAAAAGCGCGCGCTCGAGCTGGGCTTCGAAAAATCTCGTCACTCGAGCGCGCGGCACTCAACCGTTGCTCAGAAGCAGTTGGTCTGTCCGTTGTTGCAGAAACACTGCTGGCCAGCGCACTGGCCCTGACCCGTGCACGGATCGCCATCCATCGCGTTGGCCGGACAGACCACGCCGGCGCCCTGTGCGGCTGCGCACTGCCACGCGCGCATCTGCCCGCCGTTGGCGCGGCGGCAACGGCAATTCATGTCGCCGTAGTCGCAGCCCTGGAACGGGGAATCACCCTGCATGCACACTGCGCCGTCGGCCGGCATGTTTGCAGGACAGCCGTCAGGGGCCGCGCCGCCAGCGCCGGGGTCCGGTGCGCCGGCAGTGCCAGCGTGCCCGCCGTTGTTGGTCCCGCCGTTGCTGTTGGTTCCGGCCGTGTTGTTGCTGGTCCCGCCGTTGCTATTCGTCCCGGCCGTGTTGTTGCTGGTCCCGCCGTTGCTATTCGTCCCGGCCGTGTTGTTGCTGGTCCCGCCGTTGCTATTCGTCCCGGC
>Ga0068855_100000879_pt1 | contig 37240 bp, 38 predicted proteins | sample KBSCornC52_FD_66592 | JGI IMG/M metagenome (GOLD analysis project Ga0068855, IMG submission 66592) | Corn rhizosphere microbial communities from Kellogg Biological Station, Michigan, USA - KBS Corn C5-2 | ecosystem: Host-associated > Plants > Roots > Rhizosphere > Soil ...
TAGGGGCCAGGCATTCGCGCAACGGACCCTGCGTCACGCACGAATCGTCCTGCGCGAATGCTTCGCCCTGGTCGTCGTGCCGAGCGTGAATCCCCTTATTTGAAAGGCATTGGGTCTTATCCGGCGACTACGACTCACGGTCCATGTTCTCGCGTGAGACCACATGCGGTTGCGCGAATTATGGCGTCGATGTCTCGAATCTGTCTCAGCAGCGGAGCCAGCTCGCCGAGGCGGAACATGGTCGCCACATCCGAGAGGCCCTTCTCCGGTTCCGGGTGCACCTCCATGAACAGCGCGTCGATTCCCACGGCCGCCGCGGCCCGCGCAAGGTAGGGAATCATCTCGCGGCTGCCGCCCGTCGCCGTGCCCGCTCCGCCCGGCTTCTGCGTCGAGTGCGTCGCGTCGAAACAGACCGGATAACCGAGCGCGCGCATCCGCGGCAGGGAGGTCATGTCCACCACCAGGGTGTTGTAGCCGAAGCTCGCGCCCCGCTCTGTTAGAATCAGGTTCGTATTCCCCGCCTCGACGACCTTCTTCACCACGTTCGCCATGTCCCACGGCGCGAGGAACTGGCCCTTCTTCACGTTCACCGCCTTTCCTGTCTCCGCCGCAGCGATCAGCAGATCGGTCTGCCGGCAGAGAAACGCGGGAATCTGGAGCACGTCCACGACCTCGGCGACGGGCTTCGCCTGCCATGATTCATGAATGTCGGTCAGCACCGGCACGCAGAACTCGGAGCGAATCGCCGCCAGAATCTCCAGCCCCGCGTCCATTCCCGCGCCCCGATACGCCGCCCCGGAGGTCCGATTCGCCTTGTCGAAGGACGCCTTGAAGACGAACCCGAAGCCAGCCTCCTCGCAGACCTCCTTCACCACGGTCGCGACCTCGCGGCACAGCTCCAGGCTTTCCGCCACGCACGGCCCGGCAATCAAGACGAGCCGTCCCGCCTCCCGCCCCACTTCGATATCCCCAACCCTGACCACCACAGCACCCCCAATCCAGGCAAAAGCGATTGAACCACGGAGCGCACGGAGAACGGCGAGAAAGTCAACAGCGGGATTCTGACCGCGAAACACGCGAAAAGACGCGAAAAAGGGGATCTCTGATCGCCTGCCGTTCTCTGTGCCTCTGTGGTTCAATCGCTTTTGACGTTCTCTGCGTTCTCTGCGGCTCTGCGGTAAGAATCCAGCCGTTGACGTTGTCTCTAAAAATTACCCGCAAAGTCGCCAGAATATTGACGGTGGACGGCTGTTTGTGCTAACATGAAAGTCCAACCAATCTTGTAAGGCGTCGACGAGGACAGTACGCGCCGGTTTCAGTTCCAGAGAGCCGCCGGTTGGTGCGAGGCGGCAAGGACTGACGCGGAAACTCCCCTCCGAGCCGACCGGGTGAAAGGCGTTGCAGCCCAGTAATCCGCTCCGGGTGCGCCCGATATCGCGCGAGAGTGGAGCAGCGGTCTGCTCTCCCAAACTCCTCATTATACGGGGGGCAGGGGGACCGGCATCGTTCGCGTTTCGTCAACGCGCGCTGCTTTACAAGGGTGGTACCACGTGAGCCTACGGCCTCTCGTCCCTTGGGATGAGGGGTTTTTTTGTACCCGGCCGAAACGCGCCCGGGATTACGAGCAGACGAATGACCTTATACAAATCGACAATTCTACTGGCGACCTGTTCGTCAATCGCACTGACGGCGCTCGCCGCACCGGAAATAAAGCAGACGCTCTATCAGGAGAGCCGCACCACCATCACGCGCGACAATCAGTCGCAGACCGTTACCCGCAAAGTCTGGATCAAGCATCCCGGCAGGCTCCGCATGGAGGAGACGATCGGTCCGGCGACCCGCATTTCGGTCTCCAACGGCGTCGACTACTGGGTCGCGGTCCCGTCGCAGAAGAAGGGCATCCATCACAGGCTGACGCCGCAGCAGGCGTCCCTCCTGGCCAAACAGCTTAACGTCGACCTCGATATGCTCCCGAAGTTCATGGCATCCGGCGCGAAGAAGGTTCGCCGGGAGAAGGTGAACGGCGTCCTCTGCGATGTCTACCAGCGGGCGAAGAAAGAGCAGCTCACCCTCACCTTATGGATTCCGGTGACCGGGCCGCGGCTTGCGCAGAAGCAGGAGGAGAGCGGAATCATCCATGCGGCCGCGCAGATGGGCGAGCCGATGCGTACCCACATTCTCAAATCGACGACCGATTACCTGAAGTGGCAGGTCGACCAGCCCATCGCCGACTCGGAGTTCGCCCCGCCGCCGGGCATCAAATATCAGGAAATAAAGGCGGCTCCCGCTCCCGCCGCGCCAAAGAAACGCTGATGCACCGACCAAAGTCAACCAAAGAAGACCAAAGACGACCAAAGGATGAAAACGCGATGAAACTCTCCGGCGCTCAAATCATGCTAGAGTGTCTGCGCCAGGAAGGCGTAAAACACATCTTCGGGTATCCCGGTGGGGCCGTGCTGCCCATCTACGACGCCCTCTACGACGTCGAAGGGATCGAGCACATCCTCGTCCGCCACGAACAGGGCGCGGCCCACATGGCCGACGGCTATGCGCGCTCGACCGGCAAGGTCGGCGTCTGTCTCGCCACCAGCGGGCCGGGAGCGACCAACCTCGTCACCGGCATCGCGACGGCCTACATGGACTCCATCCCGATGGTTGCCATCACCGGCCAGGTGCGGACGACCGCCATCGGCAAGGACGCCTTCCAGGAGGCCGACATCACCGGAATCACCATGCCGGTAACGAAGCATAACTTCCTCGTCAAGGCGACCGAAGACCTGCCCCGCACTCTCGCCGAGGCGTTCTACATCGCGCAGACGGGCCGGCCCGGCCCGGTTCTCGTGGACATCCCGTTGGATGTGGCGAAGAACATCATGGAGTGGGATCCGGCCGCCTATCCGAAAAAGATCGACATCCCCTCCTATCGTCCGACCACGCGCGGCCACGAGATGCAGATCCGCAAAGCTGCCGCTCTCATCAAGGAGGCGAAACGGCCGGTCCTCTACGTGGGCGGCGGCGCGATCTCGGCGGACGCGCAGGCCGAGGTGACCGAGCTGGCGGAGCGCACGAACATCCTTGTTACGACCACCCTGCTCGGCAAGGGCGCCATCGACGAGCACCACAAGCTCTCCATCGGCATGCTCGGCATGCACGGCACCGCCTACGCGAATCACGCGGTGAACGGATGCGACCTGCTCATCGCGGTGGGCGCCCGATTCGACGACCGCGTCACGGGAAAAGTGGACAAGTTCGCTCAGGGCGCGAAGGTCATCCACATCGACATCGACCCGGCCGAGATCGGCAAGGTCCGCGTGCCGGACGTGCCCATTGTCGGCGACGTGAAGCTCGTCCTGCATGAGCTGCTGAAGGTCGTCCACGACCGGCCCTGGTCCGACTGGAACGACCAGATCATCGAGTGGAAGAAGCTCTTCCCGCTGGTCTACCCGACCGACGGCAAGCTCTACGCCGAGCACATCATCGAGCTGGTGAACGAGCTGACCGACGGCGATGCCATCATGACCACGGACGTGGGCCAGCACCAGATGTGGGCCGCGCAGTACTTCAAGGCGCGCCGCCCGCACCAGTGGGTCACCTCCGGCGGCCTCGGGACCATGGGATTCGGCCTGCCCGCGGCAATCGGCGTCCAGATGGCGAACCCGGACAAGCGCGTGGTCAACCTGAGCGGCGACGGCTCCTTCCAGATGTGCGTCCAGGAGCTGATGACCGCCACCGTCTACGAGCTGCCGGTCATCAACATCATCATCAACAACCGCTCGCTCGGCATGGTCCGGCAGTGGCAGGAGCTCTTCTACAAGGAGCGCTACAGCCACGTCGACCTCCAGGCATCGCCCGATTTCGTGAAGCTGGTGGAAGCGTACGGCGGCGTCGGCATGCGCGTCACGAACCCGCGGGAAGCCCGCGAAGCGCTGGAGAAAGCCCTCCTGGTGAAGGACCGGCCGGTCGTCATCGACGCCATCATCCCGACCAGCGAGAACGTCTACCCGATGATCCCGTCCGGCGAATCGATCTCGGAGATGCGCATTCGCGAGAACCTCGAGGAGCTGAAAGCATCCGTCCACGCCGATTCCGAAGCCTGGTCCTTCTCCGACGAGGAGCGGGTCCTCGCTCAGTACGTCGAGGTGGCGGAAGCGGTCATGGCGGAGGAGACGGAGGCCTGATGCGTGAAGCGTGATGCGTGAACCGTGCCGGAACGGTCGAGAATCACAGTGGCGGTACGGGATACAGCAACGTTCTCATTTTGCCCGCGACACGACCTGCACCGTTCACGCATCACGCGTCACGCATCACGAACGCCTCTCAACGATTCGGAAGCGATACAATAACTATGGCAACCACACTGAGTAACACACTCATGGCACAGCTTCAGCAGCAGCACGTGCTCACGGCGCTGGTCGAGAACCACCCTGGGGTCCTCGCGCGGGTCGCGGGGCTCTTCGCGCGGCGCGGCTACAACATCGAATCGCTCACCGTGAGCGTCACCGACGACCCGGACGTCTCCCGCATGACCATCGTGGTCGGTGGCGACCACATGGTTCTGGAGCAGATCACCAAGCAGCTCCACAAGCTCATCGAGGTGCTCCGCGTCGTCGACTACACGGAGACCGCGGCCGTGGAGAGGGAGCTGGCCCTCATCAAGGTGCAGGCCGACCCGAAGGACCGCGGCGAGATCATGCAGATCATCGAGATCTTTCGCGGCCGCATCATCGACATGAGCGACAAGACCTTCATCGTCGAGGTAACCGGCTCGACTGACAAGATCGACAAGATTCACAGCCTGCTCCAGGGCTACGGCATCAAGGAGCTGACCCGCACCGGCGTTATCGCGATGGCCCGCGGCAACAAGACGGCCTGAGTGTTGAGTGTTGAGTATTGAGTGTTGAGGTGATCGGTCGTTGCACTTGCCGTCGTCCTTGCTCTTGACGTCATTCTGAACGGAGTGAAGAATCCGGCTGGCGCGTCTGCGAGTGGAAAAGCGCCGGATTCCTCGGTCGCCAGGGCTCTCTCGGAATGACGTCAAGTGCAATGACACCGCCGGGCCGGGGTATCGTCGCCCAACGACCCGACACTCGGAGCGAAGCGACCCCCCATGGATGATATGAAGGAGATTGTGACCGTCGAGCAGATGGACCGACTGTTTCTGGCGCTCGCGATTCTTGCTCCGCTGCTCGGCGCCGCGATTGGCGCGCTCATCGGTCGACGGTCGAATGTGGGGCGGGGGGCGCTGAAGGGTCTGCTGGTGGGGCTGCTCGGGCCGGCGAATCTGGTGATGTGGAAGGTCTACAACGCGCTTACGGACCGGATGGGCCTCGATTCGGTAAGGAATTTGCTCGTGCAGCTTGGCTTGTTCGTTGCACTGGGCGTAATCGCGGGGCTGGCGGGTGGATGGTATGCGCGGTCGCGCGGCGTGATGGAGGGGCCCGCCGGCACGAATGAAGGGCACGATAGTGATTCGTTTGGCGGCGGCTCCGCCCCGGTTACGGCCGGCGGTCCCGATACCGGGCGGACACCGGGCGCCGCGCGAACATTCGAAGAGGCCGAGGAGCCGCCGCGCGATGCCTGAATCGCAATTCCGTGCGGTGCTCTGGGACCTCGACGGAACTATCGTCGACACGCATGAGATGATCTATCGGTGCATTGCCCACACGCTGCGGAAGCACGCTTCTATTGGGTATTCGCAACAGGACTGGCATGCCCATTTCGGAGCGCCGCTCCACATAGTGTTCGGACACGTTTATCAGGGGCTCGGGCGTCCGGCGCCGGTCGGTGAGGAGCTCGCGGGCATGGTGGCGACCTTTCGGGAAATGCAGTGGCAGATGCTTCCGGATGTTGCGCTGTTCGGCGGTGTGCTCGAAGTCATTGACGCGATTACCGAGATGGGCCGTCTTCAGGGCGTTGTGACCACAAAGCACGGAATATCCGCGCACCGAACGCTGGACCATCTTGCGCTGGCCGGCCGGTTCGACGTCGTCGTCTGCGGAGACGATTGCCGGAATTACAAGCCGCATCCCGAGCCATTCATGACCGCTTGCAGTCGCTTGAATCTCGCGCCATCCGAATGCGTGGTGATTGGCGACAGCCCGGCGGACATCACGGGTGCGAAGGCGGCGGGTCTGCATGCGGTTGCAGCGACCTGGGGCTCAGCCTCCATCGATGCGACACTCGCGGCGGGTCCCGATTCGGTGGCGCCCGAGCCGCGGCAATTATTCGCGTTGCTCGGGTTGGGAGAACGGAATTGAGCACAGCGGGAGAAAACTGGCGGGTCTGGCAGGATTCGAAGGTCGCGGGGAAGTTCGCAACCCAGCGGCGCGGCGGAATCCTCGGCGCCGAGGCGCAGTTCGATACGCTGATTCGGCTGCTGCGCTACGTTCCCGCCTCCCCGCTGACCGTACTCGACATCGGATGCGGTGACGGAATCGTATTGGAAACAGTGATGCGCGCGCTCCCGGTCGAGAGGGCTGTCGCGCTGGACGGCTCGCCCGCGATGCTGGAGAAGGCGGAGGCGCGATTCACCGATCTTGGTCTCTTCAGCACACTCGTGGAGTTTGTCGAGGCAGATTTCAGTGACCCATCGTGGATTGAGCGGCTGCCCGTGCGCAAGTTCGACGCCATCGTCTCGGCGTTCGCCATCCATCACTGCGAGGACGGGCGGAAGCGCGAAATCTATCGGGAGGCGTTCGACCTGCTGAATCCCGGCGGCGCGTTCGTCAACATCGAGCACGTGGCCAGCGTCACTTCGCAGGGCGAGGACCTTTTCGAGGCGGCCTATGCGGAGACCGTCTTCCGATACCGCGAATCGCTGGGCCAGGAGACGACGCTCGACGAAGTGCTCCACGAGCTCCAGACCCGGCCGGACAAGAGCGCGAACCGCCTCGTGCCGGTAGACGTCCAGCTCGATTGGCTCCGCGAGACCGGATTCACGGACGTGGACTGCTACTGGAAGCACTTCGAGCTTGCGGTAATGGCAGGATACCGCCCAATAGTGGCGAAACCCTCCTGACCTGCGCGATTCGACAAGAAGAGCGCATGCAAAGGAGTAGCCCATGGACGATTCTGAAGTCAGAGCCCTGCTCTCGCATCAGATGACCGAGCTGAGGAACCTGGTACAGTTCCATCGCGGAGACACGGTGCAGGCCGTTGCCGCTTTGCAGCTCAACGTCTTTTGGAGAGCTACCTGCCATCTGGCGAAGATCATCGATACGGAAGACCTGTCCGCCGAGCAGAGAGAAATTGCGGCTTCGCTGGTCAGGCTCTCGCGCGACACGATAACGCTCAAGCGGGAAGAATTCGTGATACACGGCCCGGTTGACGATCCGGGCAGGTGGTCCGACGATGACTATGGTCGCGATGGCGGAGCGGGCGTGCCGGTCCCGGTCGTGCCGATCGTTCCGCCGCGCGTTGGCCGTGACGCAAAACCGTTTCCACCGGAAGACCTTCTGCCCGACCCGGCAGACCTGAGCATGGAGTGAATCATATGAGCGCGACGACCCAGCGAACCATTCTCATCGTGGACGACGAGGAGAACCTGGCGCGGCTGCTGGAGATGAACCTTAGGCGTCACGGCTACCGAATCGTTAAGGCCGAGGATGGCGTGGACGGCCTGAAGGCCGCGGCGGAGTACAAGCCGGATCTCATCATCTCCGACGTGAACATGCCTCACGTGGACGGCTTCGAGATGCTCCAGCGCCTGAAGGCGGATGAAGAGCTGAAGGACACGCCGGTCATCATGCTCACCGCCCGCTCCCGCAATGAGGACCTCTGGCACGGCGTCGAATCCGGCGCTGAATATTACGTAACCAAGCCGGTCGATCTGCCCGGCCTCATCAATCTCGTGACGAAGGTCTTTGCCGAGCGCGACGCGGCAGGCTCCAGCGCGCCTGCAAGTGAGGCCGCCGAGTGAGCCGCATTCTGGCCGTTGACGACGAGCCGTCGATCGTGCGCCTCATCCAGGTCTCGCTGACCCGCGAGGGCCACGACGTGATAACCGCCTCCGACGGCCGCGAGGCCCTGGCGAAGGCGGAAGCGGAACGCCCCGATCTCATCCTGATGGACGTGATGATGCCCTACGTGGACGGCTTCGAGGCCATCCGCCTGCTGAAGGAGAAGGCAGAGACCCGCGACATCCCGGTGATCCTCCTGACGGCCAAGCGCCACGACGCGGACATGATTCGCGGCATCGAATCGGGCGCCGCCTCCTATCTCACGAAGCCGTTCTCGCCAAACGCGCTGGTCGCACTGGTGAGCGAGATACTGGGGAATGGCGACAACCAGGACGGGGGAGCGAGGCAATGAAATTGACGCCATACCCGTGGCTCGTGGGCGTGCCGCGGAGCGAGGCAATGAATTGACCTCGCTCGTGGGCCTGCGGCCAATCGTCCTGCCGGACGAAATGCTGGAACGGAATCGTGAGACGAAGCAAGTCTGAAATTTACGTTCATCTCGTCTGGGCCACAGATAAGCGGGAGTCGTGGCTGACGTCAGACATTGAGCGGTCGGTATTTCGTTGCATCGAGCAGGAGGCAAAGGATCTGGGCTGCGCGGTGCTGGCGGTGAACGGAATGCCTGACCACGTGCATCTGTTGGTCAAGGTTCCGGGAAGGTTGTCCGCGGCCGAGATCGCAAAGCAGGTCAAGGGAGTCTCGTCTCGATTCATCCAAACGAGACTTCGTCCAGGCGTCCATTTCGCCTGGCAGGAGGGTTACGCGGCCTTCAGCATTTGCCGCACCCACGTAATGCCGATCATTGCCTACGTCGAGGGACAAAAGCAGCATCACTCATCCGGCAAGCTCTGGCCGTCCCTTGAGCAAGTCGATGAGGAGACGCCCGACCGCTAAACGCTTTTTCCGTCCGGCAGGACGTTCGGCCGCAGGCCCACCAGCGAGGTCAATTTCATTGCCTCGCTCCGGTGCGGCGTCCTCGCTCCGGTGCGGCGTCCTCGCTGCGGTGCGGCGTCCTCGCTCCCAAACGTAACAATTTGCGTGAATTGTATATAGATTAAGGAGAACTCGCTCACATGCCTGCAAAGGTCTACTACGACGCCGACGCCGATCTCAACCTGCTGCGCGGCAAGCGCATCGCCATCATCGGCTACGGGAGCCAGGGCCACGCCCACGCGCTCAACCTCCGCGACAGCGGCCTCGACGTGCGCGTCGGCCTCCGTCCTGGCAAGAGCTGGGACGCGGCCGAGCACGACGGCCTGAAGGTCATGCCAGTCGCCGACGCCGTCAAAGAGGCCGACATCACCATGATCCTCGTCAATGACGAGTTTCAGGCCGACCTCTACCGCGAGCAGATCAAAGACAACCTGAAGCCTGGCAGCGCCATTGCGTTCGGTCACGGGTTCAATATCCACTTCGGCCAGATCGTCCCGGCGAAGAACATCGACGTCTTCATGTGCGCGCCGAAAGGCCCCGGCCACCTCGTCCGCCGTGTCTACTCCGACGGCAAGGGCGTCCCCTGTCTCATCGCTATCCACCAGGACGCGACCGGCGAGGCGAAAAAGATCGCGCTCGCTTATGCTAAGGGAATTGGCGGGACGCGCGCCGGGGTGCTGGAGACCACCTTCAAGGAGGAGACCGAGACCGACCTCTTCGGCGAACAATCCGTCCTCTGCGGCGGCACCACGGCGCTCGTGAAGGCTGGATTCGAGACGCTGGTCGAGGCGGGCTACCAGCCGGAGATCGCCTACTTCGAGTGCCTCCACGAGCTCAAGCTGATCGTCGATCTGATGTACGAGGCAGGCATCGCGGGCATGCGCTACTCCATCTCGGACACGGCGCAGTTCGGCGACATGACCCGTGGCCCGCGCCTCATCGACGAATCCGTCAAAGGCCGCATGCAGGAGATCCTGAAAGAGATCCAGGGCGGCCAGTTCGCCAAAGAGTGGATACTGGAGAACCGCGCAAACCGACCGGTCTTCAACGCCCTTACCGCGCAGGACCAGAATCACCAGATCGAGGTCGTCGGCAAGCAGCTACGCGGCATGATGAGCTGGGTAAAGCCCACTGTCGCCGTCGAGCAGACCGAGGAGCAGTCCGTCAACCCCCGCATCCAGAACCTGGACATCCGGGAGTAGGCTACTCGAGAGGAGATGTCAGTGACCTCCACCATAAGCACATCCGAGCACCCTTCGCAATACCGGCCCACGCTTAGGAACCGCCGATGCGAAGTAACAAACGCCAGGTCCTGGGTTTGGGACCGTCCTATCACGTTCGACGAGTTCCTCGATCTCTATCTGGACCGAGGCGAGTTCGTAGATCTCGTCGACGGCGCTGTAGTGGAGAAGGATATGGTCCAGTACGATCACGGGAAGCGCGAGGCGTGGCTTGTCACGGTACTGCGACTGTATGTGAATCGTCTTAAAATCGGGACAGTTCTCAGCTCCCGGATCGCCATGCGGGTCTCGGAATTCCGTGGTCGGCTGCCGGACATCTTCTTTGTCAGGCGCGAGAACGAGAGCATCCTCCAGCAGCGCGGTGTGTTCGGAGTACCGGATGTCGTCATCGAGATTCGCTCACCCAGCGACCGTAAGGCGCATCTTCTCGCGCTGGAAACCGACTATCGTACCCTGGGTGTGCCAGAGATCGCGTTCATCGATCTGGCTCGACGGCAGATTCGTCTTCTTCGGAAGGGTGAAAATGGCTACGAAGAAGAGACACTAACTGACGGCGCGCTGGAGTTTGCGTCCATTCCCGGCCTGGCCCTCAAATTGGGGTGGATATTCGACGAACCACGGCCTGATGAGCTCGACTTGCTGACATCACTCTTTGCACGGCAGTAACGGCTGTCCGTCAGGCAAATTCCCATGCCAACCAGAATCCACATATTCGACACCACGCTGCGGGACGGCGAGCAGTCGCCCGGCGCGTCGCTGAACGTCCATGAGAAAATCGAGATCGCCCGCCAGCTCGAGCGGCTCGGCGTGGACGTAATCGAGGCCGGATTCCCGATCTCGTCTCCGGGCGACTTCCAGGCCGTCCAGGAGGTCTGCAAGGTCGTAAAGAACGCGACCATCTGCGGCCTCACACGCGCTATTGCGAAGGACATCGACGTGGCCGCCGACGCTCTGAAGGGCGCGAAACGGCCCCGAATCCACACGGGCCTCGGCGTCTCCGACAGCCATCTCCAGCACAAGCTGAAGATGACCCGCGAACAGGCGATGGAGCGCGGCGTCAACGCCGTGAAGCACGCAAAGAAGTACGTCGAGGACGTCGAGTACTTCCTCGAGGATTCCGGGCGCGCCGACGTGGATTACCTCTGCCAGGTCATCGAGGCGGTCATCAAGGCCGGCGCGACTGTCATCAACATCCCGGACACGACCGGCTTCGCCACCCCCGAAGAGTACGGCGCGCGAATCCGGACTGTCGTCGAGCGCGTACCGAACATCGACAAAGCCACCATCTCCGTCCACTGCCACAACGACCTCGGGATGGCGGTTGCGAACGCGCTCGCGGGGGTCATGAACGGCGCGCGGCAGATAGAGTGTACGGTGAACGGGATCGGAGAGCGGGCCGGCAACACGAGTCTGGAAGAGGTCGTGATGGCCATGAAGGTCCGCAACGACTTCTTCCACACCGAAACGGGAATCGACACGAAGGAGATCTACAACACCAGCCGCATGGTCTCCAGCCTCACCGGAATCCTGGTCCAGCCGAACAAGGCCATCATCGGCTCGAACGCCTTCGCCCACTCCAGCGGCATCCATCAGGACGGCGTGCTGAAGGAGCGGACCACGTACGAGATTATCGATCCAACGGACGTTGGAATCCCGGAATCGTCTATTCTGCTCACCGCGCGCTCCGGCCGACACGCGCTTCAGTACCGCCTCGGCGAGCTCGGTTTCAAGCTGAACGAGAACCAGATAGACAAGGTCTACGAGCGCTTCCTGAAGGTCGCCGACCAGAAGAAGATGGTCTACGACGAGGACCTGGAGGCCATCGTCGCCGATGAGACGAGCACGGTCCAGGTGACCTGGGAGCTGCTCCAGGTCCAGGTGACCTGCGGCGACCACGCGCTCCCGACCGCGACCGTGATGCTGCGCGACCGCGAGGGCCAGGAGGTCGTCGATTCCGCGCACGGCACCGGCCCGGTGGACGCTATCTACCGCGCCATCAATCGTATAGTGGATGTGGAGAACGACCTGATCGAGTTCTCGATTCAGGCAGTCACGCAGGGCATCGACGCGCTTGCCGAAGTGACGATTCGCATCCGCCAGGGCAACGACATCTACACCGGCCGCGCCGCGCACACCGATATCTGCGTCGCCAGCGCAAAAGCCTACATGCACGCGCTCAACCGCCTGCTGGACCGCGCCACCCGCGCCTCCCAGCCCAAAACGCTGGAGCACGTGTGAGAGGAGGAACAGAATGGCCCTGACCATCCACTTGTCGCCGACCGAGGAGTCGAAGCTTAAAGTGCTCGCGAACGCCCGCGGCACGACCGTCGAGAAGATTGCCGAGGAGGCCGTGAAGAAGGTACTCCCACCCGACGACGTCGCCGAGAAAATCCGGAAGCTTCAATCCATCCTGGAGATCGGCGACCCTGAGGAACAGCGCGAAACCTGGGAATACCTGAAGAAAGCCCTGGATGAGGACCGGCTATCCTATCGGAAGCTGTTCCCGTGACCCGCATCGTTGTGCTGGACAGCGGTCCCCTCGGCATGGCATCGCATCCCCAGCCAACAGGTGAGAATCTCGCATGTCACCGATGGGTGATGGACCTCCTCAACAACGGCGTGCGCGTCATTTTGCCCGAACTCGCGGACTATGAGATTCGACGAGAGTTGATTCGTGCGGGGAAAATCAACGGGCTGAAGCGCCTCGAAACGCTCAGGTCCACGCTCGATTACCTGCCGAACACGACCGAGGCTATGCTGAAGGCGGCGGAGCTCTGGGCGCGGGCGCGGAATCGAGGGAGCCAAACCGCCGATGACAAGGCTCTCGATGGCGACGTCATTCTGGCGGCACAGGCGATTACTATTGGCGAACCGGGCGTGATTGTAGCGACCACGAACGTAGATCATCTGGAGCAATTCGTCGCCGCGGACGAGTGGACGAAGATTCGTCCCTGAATCGATTCTTATATCGACGCAGACGCCACATCGCCATCTGCGTCGCAAGCGCAAAATCCTACATGCACGCGCTCAACAGCCTGCTGGACCGCGCCACCCGCGCCTCCCAGCCCAAGACGCTGGAGCACGTGTGAATCCTAACGGAGCCAGTGCCAATGCCGACTGCAATGGACGAAGCGCGACGTGTCTTGGAATCGTTGCCGGATGACGCATCGTTTGAGGATATTCACTACGCGATCTATGTCCGCCAGAGAATCTCGCGGGCACTGGAATCCGTCCGAACTGGACGCGTAATGTCGCACGAAGAGGTGGAGCGACGAATGGCCAGATGGCTCGCTCGTCGTGGTAATGGGGGATTTGGTGGGTAGCCTGCAAAAGGCGTCCGTGTGAGCATATTCGCCGTAGGTGACATACACGGGCGGCTCGACCGCCTAAACGGCATCCTCGCGAAGCTGCCGCTTGCCGAACGGGACACGCTGGTTTTCGTCGGTGATTATGTGGACCGCGGGCCGGACAGCAAGGGCGTTGTCGACCGGTTAATTGCGCTTCAGGAGGAGATGGGCGACCGGTGTGTTTGCCTTCTCGGCAACCACGACGACATGTTTCTCGACTACTGGCGGCAAACTCGGGGCAAGTGGCGGGTCCCCGATTCGCTCACACTTCAACTGTTGGGAGTTCCGTCCTATGGAGATGGATTCTGGATCTCTGTCGGCGGCGACAAGACATTGGGGAGCTACGACGGAGAGATTCCGGAGCGACATGTTGAGTGGTTGGCCGGCCTGCCGCTCACGTATGAGACGGACGATTTCGTGTTCGTGCATGCCGGCCCGCATCCGCGCGGCGGGACCCCGCGCGGGCAGATGCTGTGGGGTGCGCCGGCCTTCTGGTCAGACGTCGATCCTCTCACCGGTAGACCGTTGAAAGGCGGACGGCGTACATTTCCAAGAATCGTGGTGGTTGGGCACACCCACTTTACAGAACCCCGAGTTACGCCGGATGTGATTGGGATCGACACAGGGTGTGGTCATGGCGGACCATGGACTGCCGTGCAATTGCCCGAAATGATTTTCTACAGCGAGCCGGAAAGCGGCTTCGCCATTTGAAGAGCAACAGGAAGAAGTGATGCAGCCGAAGACAATGTTCGAGAAGATATGGGACGCTCACGTTGTGAAGGCGGAGGAGGGGAAGCCCGCGATCCTCTACATCGACCTCCATCTCGTCCACGAGGTCACCAGCGCGCAGGCGTTCGACGGGCTCCGGCTCGCGGGCCGCAAAGTCCGCCGCTCCGACCTTACGCTGGCGACCATGGATCACAACGTCCCGACCACCGACCGCAGTCTCCCGATCATGGATCCCATCAGCAAGAAGCAGATGGACGTTCTGAAGGCGAACTGCGAAGAGTTCGGGATCACGCTCTACGACATCCATCACCGGCGGCAGGGCGTGGTACACATCATCGGGCCGGAGCTGGGTCTCACGCAGCCGGGCATGACGATTGTGTGCGGGGACAGCCACACCTCGACGCATGGCGCGTTCGGGGCGCTTGCGTTCGGAATCGGCACGTCGGAGGTCGAGCACGTCCTCGCGACCCAGTGCCTCCAGCAGTCGAAGCCGAAGACGATGGAGATCCGCGTCAACGGCACGCTCCCGCTCGGGGTCACCGCCAAGGACATCATCCTCGCCATCATCGGCAAGATCGGCGCGGACGGCGCGACCGGCTATGCCGTCGAGTACACTGGCGACGCGATTCGCTCCCTCTCGATGGAGGGCCGGATGACCGTCTGCAACATGTCCATCGAAGCGGGCGCGCGCGCGGGCATGATCGCACCTGACGAGACTACCTTCCGCTACGTCGAGGGCCGACCCTATGCGCCGAAGGGCGCCGCCTGGGAAGCCGCGGTGGAGGAGTGGCGCAATCTCCCGACCGACCCCGGCGCGACCTTCGACCGACTGGTAGAGCTCGACGCGACCGAGCTGGTCCCATACGTAACATGGGGCACGAACCCCGGCCAGGCGCTCCCCATCACGGCGAGCGTCCCGTCGCCGGAAGACGTCGCCGACCCGGTGGACCGCCGCTCCTGCGAGGCCGCGCTCCACTATATGGGCCTCATCCCTGGCATGCCGCTTCAAGCGCTCAACGTGGACCGCGTGTTCATCGGCTCCTGCACCAATGGCCGCATCGAGGACCTGCGCGCCGCCGCCCGCATCGCACAGGGCAATCACGTCGCGCCGACCGTCAATGCCATCGTCGTCCCCGGCTCCGCCCTCGTCAAGGCGCAGGCGGAAAGAGAGGGCCTGGACAAGATCTTTACGGAAGCCGGATTCGAGTGGCGGGAGGCCGGCTGCTCGATGTGCCTCGGCATGAATCCAGACATCCTCCAGCCCGGCGAGCGCTGCGCCTCCACCTCGAATCGCAACTTCGAGGGCCGGCAGGGTAAGGGAGGCCGCACCCACCTCGTCAGCCCCGAGATGGCCGCGGCGGCCGCCATCGCCGGCCACCTCGTCGACGTGCGAGACTGGAAGAAGTAGCGGATGCCGGCGCGAGACCTGTTCCATGAGGCTGTCAGGAACGCATTGATTAAGGCCGGCTGGACAGTCACGCACGATCCTCTTCACTTGAAATGGCAGGGGAAGGACCTTTTCGTCGATCTGGGTGCGGAGCGGCTCATCGCCGCGGAGCTCGGGAATCGCAAGATCGCGGTGGAGATCAAAGGCTTCCTGGGTGATTCCGAGACGGACGATTTGCAGGATGCATTCGGACAGTATATGCTCTACCGCACTGTTCTCGGCAAAGTGGAGCCGGAGCGGGAAGTATATCTGGCGGTTCCGGAACAGGTCGTCGGTCAGGTCTTTCGCCGTTCCCTCGGTGCGCTGGTCCGAGAGGAATTTCAGATACATCTGATAGGATTCGATCCCGGCCTGGAGTAGATTGTCGAATGGATGGACTAGATCGATGGCGCGATATCGTGGAACATGCGATTTGCCAGCACACTCGCGTACCCTATGCGCATGGCGACATTGCGCTTCAGACGGTGTTCGACCGCCAGAGAGACAGGTATCTGTGGATTGATTTAGGCTGGAACGGTCATGAGCGGGTGCTCGATGTCATAGTCTATATAGAGATCCGGGACGGAAAGCTCTGGATTCAATGTGACGGTACACAGCACGGAATCGCAAAGGACCTGATGGCTGCGGGGATTGACAGCGATTCTATCGTTCTCGCCTTCAGGCACCCCGACCTCCGGAAGTACACAGATTTCGCGGCGGCGTGAACAGGCAATCGAGCAAGGATTGACCAAAGGCCGGCGCGGGCGACGTGCGAGACTGGAAGAAATAGCGCATGCGATTCGAAGCGGAGCAGGAAGTGGACGGACGTTGGATTGCGGAAGCGCCAGACCTTCCGGGAGTAATGGCGTACGGCCAGACTCGTGAGGACGCGATTCGCATCGTGCACGCACTCGCGCTCAGGGTATTGGTGGATCGATTGGAGAAAGATCTGACATGGAACCATTCGTAAAGCATGCGGGAATCGTCGCGCCGCTGGACCGCGCGAACGTGGATACGGATCAGATTATCCCCAAGCAGTTCCTCAAGCGCGTGGAGCGGACCGGATTCGGCGAGTTCCTCTTCAACGACTGGCGCTACCACGAGGACGGCTCCGTCTGTCCCGGATTCGAGCTGAACGCGCCGGCGCTCGACGGTGCATCGATCCTCGTCGCAGGGAAGAACTTCGGGAGCGGATCGAGCCGCGAGCATGCGCCCTGGGCGCTGATGGACTACGGTTTCCGGGTGATTCTCGCTCCGTCGTTCGCGGACATCTTCTTCAACAACTGCTTCAAGAACGGCCTCCTGCCCATCGCGCTGCCGGAATCGACCATCCGGGCCGTCATGGACAGTGCGCAGGAAGGAGTTCGCACGGGCAAGCCATACCGGCTGACGGTCGACCTCGAATCGCAGCGAATCTATGATGACTGCGGCTTTTCTGTCGACTTCACGGTGGACCCCTTCCGCCGCTACTGTCTGCTCAACGGCCTCGACGACGTGGGGCTCACGCTCCAGCAGGCGGAGTCCATCGACGATTATGAAGCGCGCCGGCCAAAATGGAAGCCTACGCTCGCGGTCGCGGAATGACGGCGGCCACTCGTCAATCAGTCCGAGAGGTGGCCGCGTCGCGGCCACGTTCCTTTCACGGGAGAATGGCAATGATTGGCAATAGGCGAATAATACTGCTTGCGGCAACGCTCGCCTGCATCGTGGCTCGCCCGGCCCTGGCGGGTCCGGACGGAAAGCTGACCATCGGTGATCCCGCCCCGAAGCTCAGGGTGAAGGAGTTCGTCAAGGGCGGCCCGGTCACTGCGTTTCAGAAGGGGAATCTCTACGTCGTCGAGTTCTGGGCGACGTGGTGCGGACCCTGCAAAGTCTCCATCCCGCACCTCACCGAGCTCCAGAAGAAGTATCCCCAGGTGAAGTTCGTCGGCGTCAGCGTCTGGGAGGAGAACCAGTCGGCGGTCAGGCCGTTCGTCAAACAGATGGGCGGAAAGATGGCCTACTGCGTCGCCATGGACACCGTGCCGTCCGGCAAAAGTGCCAACGACGGCGTCATGGCGCGGACCTGGATGCAGGCCGCGGGCCAGAACGGCATTCCGACGGCCTTCATCGTCGACAAGCAGAGCCGAATCGCATGGATCGGTCACCCGATGGAGATGGAAGAGCCTCTCGCCCAGGTTGTCGCGGGCAAGTGGAACCTGACGTCCGCCAGGGATAAGATTGCGAAGCAGCAGGACCAGTCCCGCAAGATGATGGCGCTCAGCCAGAAGCTCCAGAAGGCCTCGCAGTCCGGCGACCCGCAGCAGATCATCGCGGTTATCGACGAAGCCATCGCGGACGATCCGGCGATGGAGATGCAGCTCGGAATCCCGAAGTTCAGCATCCTCATGAAGGAGCCGGACCGCGCGGCCGACTACGCCGAGCACCTGGTGGACAAGACCTACGCCGACAACCCGATGGCGCTGAATCAGCTCTCGTGGACAGTGGTGGACCCTGCAAAGCCGCGCCCGGCGAAGGATTCCCGGCTCACAGCGGTCGCGCTCAAGGCTGCCCTGCGCGCCGATTCGCTGGCGAAGGGCAAGGACCCGGCCATCGCCGACACGCTTGGATGCGCTTACTTCGTCTCGGGCGATGTCGCGAAAGCCATCGAGACGCAGGAGCGGGCGGTCCGCCTGGCGAAGGGCACGCAGTTCGAGAAGGACCCGGACATCGCCAGACGGCTCGAAGAGTACCGCAAAGCCGCCCGCAAATAGGCCGCCCAGGGGCTGCGAATCGGGCAGAGGCCGGCGTGGCACGCGGCCTCTGCCCGATTCATTTGTCACACACGATTTGAGAACCGATGGAAGGGATGGAGACACCCCGCATCCGCGAGGCGAATCGCCGCGACCTGCCTGCGCTCGTCGCGCTCTGGCAGGAGATGATGGACTATCACCGCGGCTACGATGAGCGGTTCCGTTTCAGCGCGAACGCTCCGCGAGAGGTCGAGCGGCACCTGCTGGAGACGCTCCGTTCACGGGCGGCGCGAATCATGCTGGGCGAGGCGGAGGGGCATGTCATCGGGTACATTGTGGGGGAAGTCCATGCGCGCCGGCCCATCTACCCGGTCGGAACGTACGGGTTCATTTCCGACATCTGCGTGACCGCCGGGTGGCGGCGGCGCGGCGTTGGGCGGGCGCTCGTCGGAGCGCTCGACGCGTGGTTCGCGCCCCAAAAGGTCACGTCCGTCGAACTGTTCGCCGCCGCGCTGAACCCGGAATCGATTGCGTTCTGGCGCTCGATGGGCTATACAGACTATCTGCGCCTGATGCGGCGCGACATGGACACAGAACAGCAGGAGCCCGGCAAATCATGATAATCCGCCCTGCCGCGGAAGAAGATCTCCCGCGCCTCGCCTCGCTTACACGCGGCGCCCTCTCCTTCGCCTCCTCGCCGGACCCCTACACCTGGGAGCTGCCCGACGAGGACATCATAGAGAAACTGCGAGGCTACCTCGATCCCGCAAGGGGCCTCGCCCTCGTGCTCGAGGTGGAGAGCTCCGCCGCCGGATTCGTGGCCGCGCGGTTCGACGAGCTCGATCCCAAACGGCCGGACCGAAGCGCGGTCATCGACCTGCTGGCCGTCGCGCCGGAGCACCGGGGCGAGGGCTTCGGCACCCATCTGATTCGCGAGCTGATGCTCCAGCTTCCCGCTCTGGGCGTAACCCGCATGCAGGTGGACGTGGTTGGCGACAGCGACGCCGCGCTTCGCTTCTGGCGTCGCACGGGCTTCACCGAGCAGTTCATCACCATGGCCCGCGACCTCGAAAAACCGACCTGACCCGAAGAAGAGAGTCTTTGACAGGATTTACAAGATTTACAACATAACGGCAAGGGCGGTTTGACCGCGAATAACGCGAATAGTCGCGAATGGGAGTTGTGAATTCCAAGCCTTTCTCCGCGTGCTCTGCGGCTCTGCGGTGAATCTGGCCGTTGACGTTATCCTGTAAATCTTGTTAATCCTGTCAAAGAATCTCCCTTGAAAGGTGATAGATGACGAAGACGATTGCGGTGCTGGCGGGAGATGGGATCGGCCCGGAGATCGTGGCGCAGGCGGTGCGCGTCCTGAAAGCCGTCGCGGCACGATTCGGACACGACTTCCGGTTCGAGGAGGCGCTCGTCGGCGGCATCGCCTACGACGAGACCGGCCACCCGCTGCCCCCTGAGACCCTCGCCCTCTGCAAGCGGGCCGACGCCATCCTTTTCGGGGCGGTGGGCGGCCCGAAATGGGACACCGTACAGCCGCCTTCCCTCCGGCCGGAGCTGGGCGCGCTGCTGCCGCTGCGGAGGGAGCTGGGCCTCTTCGCCAATCTGCGGCCCGCGCGGCTCTACCCGGCGCTCGCCTCCGCCTCGGCGCTGAAGGAGGAGCTGGTTTCGGGCGGCCTCGACATCCTGGTGGTCCGCGAATTGACCGGTGGAATCTACTTCGGAGAGCCGAAGGGGCGGACGGACGAGGGGCGCCGCGCCGTGGACACGTGCATTTACTCTGTTGCCGAGATCGAGCGGATCGCGCGGGTCGGATTCGAATCCGCGGTGGGTCGCGGCAAACGGCTCTGTTCGGTGGACAAGGCGAATGTCCTGGAGACCTCGCGGCTGTGGCGCGAGACGGTGACCAGGATTGGCGCGGAGTATCCGGAGGTCGAGCTGAGCCATATGCTGGTCGACAACTGCGCAATGCAGCTCGTTCGCGACCCGCGTCAGTTCGACGTTATCGTCACCGAGAACATGTTCGGCGACATCCTCTCCGACGAAGCCTCCATGCTCACGGGCAGCCTCGGCATGCTCCCCTCCGCCAGTCTGGGAGTCGGGACGATCGGATTGTATGAGCCGATCCACGGCTCCGCGCCCGACATCGCCCGCAAGGGAATCGCGAATCCACTGGCGACCATTCTCTCGGCAGCCATGCTGCTCCGCTATTCGCTCGGCATGGAAGAAGCCGCGCGGACCATCGAGAGGGCCGTCGAATCGACCCTCGCCGCCGGCCACCGCACCGCCGATATCGCGCGTCCGGGCGAGCAGCCGCTCGGAACCGAGGCGATGGGCGACCGGGTCTTGGAAGCGTTGTAGCGCTATGAAGAAGATAGAGGCGGTCATCCGCCCCATCAAAATCGAGGACGTGAAGGAGGCGCTCTCCGCCATCGGAGTCAACGGCATGACCGTGACGGACGTGCGCGGATACGGCCGCCAGCGCGGCCGCACGGAGCGATACCGCGGCAACACGTACGTGGTGAACCTCCTGCCCAAAGTGAAGCTGGAGTTCGTCGTCTCCGACGAGCTTGCGGAAGAGGCCGTCGAGGCGGTGCTCGAATCCGGCCGGACAGGCGAGATTGGCGACGGCAAGGTCTTTGTCTCGACCGTCGAGCAGGCGATTCGCATTCGGACCGGGGAGCGCGGCGACACCGCGCTCTAGGCGCATAGTCAAACCACGGGGGACACGGAGAGCACGGGGGCTGCCGAAACCCCGCGCTCCCCGTGCCCCCCGTGCGTTATGCCCTACAAAAAGAACTTTGCGCTACAAAGTAAATGTGGTACAATGTGGATGTACGAGGACAGGAGACCAGCGTGAGCAGCAGAACATCACAGGCGAACCGGGCCGACCAGACCGGCGAGCGGGTCGAGATCTATGACACTACCCTCCGCGACGGCTCTCAGGGTGAGGGAGTCAACTTCTCGCTCGAGGATAAGATCCGAATCGCGCGCAAGCTCGACGAGTTCGGCATGGACTACATCGAGGGCGGCTGGCCCGGCTCCAACCCCAAGGACATCGAGTTCTTCGAGCGAATGAAGCGCGAGCCGCTCCACCACTCGAAGCTCGCCGCATTTGGGTCCACCCGCCGTCCGGCCCGCAAAGCGGCTGACGATGAGCTGATTCGCATGCTGGTCGACGCCGACACGCCGGTGGTCACGATCTTCGGCAAGTCCTGGGACTTCCAGGTCACCCACGCCCTGAAGGTGGAGCTGCCCGAAAACGTGGAGATGATCCACGACACGGTCGCGTTCCTGAAATCAAGAGTCGGCGAGGTCGTCTATGACGCCGAGCACTTCTTCGACGGCTACAAGCACAATCCAGACTACGCGGTCGAGTGCGTGAAGGCCGCATGGGACGCCGGCGCATCCATCCTCGTCCTCTGCGACACCAACGGCGGCACGATGCCGTACGAGATAGGCGACATCCTCCGCGAGCTGCGCGACCGCCTTCCGGAAGCCCGCCTCGGAATCCATACGCACGACGACGCGGCCTGCGGAGTGGCAAACGCCCTCTCGGCCGTGCGGGCCGGCGCGGTACACGTTCAGGGAACCGTGAATGGCTACGGCGAGCGGTGCGGAAACGCCAACCTCATGCCGATCATCGCCAACCTGCGCCTCAAGCTCGGATACGAGTGCCTGCGCCCCGATTCGCTCACGCATCTGACCGGGCTCTCGCAGTTTGTGGACGAGGTGGCGAACCTCACTCCGAACTCGCGCCAGGCATACGTCGGCCGCTCCGCCTTCGCCCACAAAGCAGGCGTACACGTCGATTCGATCATGAAGCACAGCCGCACCTACGAGCACGTCTCGCCGGAGTGCGTGGGCAATACGCGCCGGATGCTGGTGAGCGAACTGAGCGGCGGCAGCACGATCGTCAGCAAAGCCCGGAAGTACGATCTGGACCTGAACAAGAAGTCCCCGCAGACGCGCGCGCTCCTGAAGCGGGTGGCCGAGCTGGAGCACGAGGGCTACTCCTTCGAGGGCGCCGAGGCCAGCTTCGAGCTGTTACTCATGCAGACCGCCGGCTCCTACCGCAAGCTCTTCAACGTGGATGGCTTTCGCGTCATCGTCGAGAAGCGCGGCGACGGTGAGCCGATCACTGAAGCCACGGTGAAGATCCGCGTCGACGGCCAGGAGCGCCTCACCGTGGCGGAAGGGGACGGCCCGGTTCACGCCCTCGACTCGGCGCTCCGCAAGGCGCTGATGGAGTTCTTCCCAGAGCTGTGTGACATCCGTCTCACAGATTTCAAAGTGCGCGTCGTGAACGTGCGGGAGGGCACCGCCGCGAAGGTCCGCACCATCATCGATTCGACCAGCCACGAGCGCACATGGTCCACCGTCGGCGTCTCCACAAACATGATCGAGGCGAGCTGGCACGCCCTGGTCGACGCCGTCGCCTACGGACTCGTGATACGGGACTCGTGATGCGTGATGCGTGAACGAAGCCGCACCGGTCGTATATCGAACTGCGCTATTCAGGAATCTGCAAATGCGATCCACGAATACAACTGAACCGCTCACGCATCACGCATCACGCATCACGAGTCCCGCACCACGCATCACGAGCCGTCGCATCGTCGTCGCGCGTGTAGCCGGCTTCTGCTTTGGCGTGCAGCGCGCGGTAGATAAGGTGATGGAGGAGAGGCGGAAGCGGTGGGGGCGGCTGACCAGTCTCGGACCCATCGTTCACAACGGACAGGTGGTCGAGAAGCTGGCAGCCACCGGAGTGGAGACCGCCGCCGACCTTGGGGAGGTGCGCGACGGCGCGGTCATTCTCTCCGCCCATGGAGTCGATCCGGAGACGCGCGCGCGTGCAGCCGCGCAGGGACTCGGCGTCATCGACGTGACCTGCCCGTTCGTTACCCGCGTCCATAAGACGGCCGTCATGCTGGTCCAGCAGGGCTATCAATTGCTCGTGGTTGGAGACAAACGTCACACGGAAGTTCGCGGTATTGTCGGAGCGGTGCGCGCCGCTGGCGGAGATTGTACGGTCGTGCGCGACGCGGCCGAGCTGACGGGCGTCACGCTCGGTCGCCGAGTCGGCATCGTGACGCAGACCACTCAGCTCGCCGCGGACTTCGCCCTCCTGGTCGCCGAGGTGTCGAAGCGCGCGTTCGATGTTCGCGCCTTCAATACAATCTGCAATGCCACCGAGGAGCTTCAGGACGCGGCGCGCGACCTCGCCCGACAGGTGGACGTAGTCCTCGTTATAGGCGGCCGCGACAGTGCCAACACCGCCCATCTCCGCGCCATCTGCGAGTCGGAGGGCGTCCCCTCATACCATGTGGAGACGGCCGAGGAGATCGAAGAATCGTGGCTGGAGGGCCGCGAGGTAATCGGAATCACCGGCGGCGCATCCACCCCCGACTGGCTCATCGAATCAGTCGCCCGGCGCGTCAACGGCGGCGCGCTCCCCGACGGATTCGCCGTCAACCACCCCGACGAGAAGATGATGGCGAAGTTCTTCGGCGATTCCCCCAACCTCGGCGGCAAAGAGCTCGCCGCCTGACCCGCGGCATACCCCAAAAGCCATCAACATCCCCGTCCGGCAGGACGTTCGGCCGCCGGCCCACGAGCGAGGTCAATTCATTGCCTCGTTCCCCGCAGGCCCGCCAATCATGCGATTCACATGCATATCACAGGCATGCGCCTGCTCTTTCGGGCGGTTTCCGGCGACTTCGTCCGTCTTCCGCGGTTTGCCTTCGCTCGTTTGCGTATGCTACAATGGGCCACTTCAGAGTTGAGGGATGAGCGGCGGGATCTGTGGATCTCACCCCTCGTCCCTGATTTGTGTCGGAGGCCGGATTGAAGAGAGCGACACCCAAAATCGCCAGGTTGCGGATGCCGGGGAACGTTGACAACACCGTTCTCGCGCCGCCGCCCGTGCGGGAGAGCCTGCCGCTGGGAACCGCCGTGCCGCTCGACCCGCCCACCCGCGAAGAGATTGAACAGGAGGTCCAGGAGCTCATGTCCCAGACGGGGTCTTTCGACGCGGACGTCGTCGTCATCGGTTCCGGCCCCGGCGGCTACGTGGCGGCCATCCGGGCCGCGCAGCTCGGCGGCCGGGTCGTGTGCATCGAGAAAGCGCCCAGCGAATGGGGCGGCACCTGCCTCAACTGGGGCTGCATCCCCACCAAGACGATGATTGCCAGCGCCGAGCGGTATCAGCACGTCAAACACGCCGACCGGCTCGGAATCACCATCGCGGGCGAGATTGGCTACGACTTCGGCAAGATCATGTCCCGCAAGGACAAGGTCGTCTCCACCCTCCGCGGCGGCGTCGAGCAGCTCCTCAAGTCCAACCACGTCCGCAAGGTCGTCGGTACGGGCCGAATCGCCGGCAGGAACAGCGTCGAGGTCACAGGCCCGGACGGCTCCAAAGAGACGATCACCACAAAGAACATTATCATCGCGACCGGCTCCGCGCCGATTATGCCGCCCATCCCCGGCCTCGAGCGGCTCGCCTCCGACGCCCGCGGCCAGTCGACCAATGGAATCTGGACCAGCGACGAGGCCGTCCGCATCGACCGCGTCCCGAAGTCGCTCCTCGTCATCGGCGGCGGCGTGGTCGGCTGTGAGTTCGCCTACACCTTTGGCGCGCTGGGCACGCAGGTCACCATCGTCGAGCTGATGGAGGAGATCATCCCCCTCGCCGATGCGGAGATCGCCGGCGAGCTGCGCAAGTCGCTCACTCGCCAGGGAATCAAGTTCCACCTCGGCTCGAAGGTCGCGAGCGTCGAGAAGAAGGCGGACGGCTATGCGGTCACCGTCGAGGGAGCGAAGCCGGGGGTCATTGAAGCCGAGGTGATTCTCGTCGGTGTCGGCCGCCGCGCGCTGCTGGACGAGGTCGGCCTCGACTCGGTCGGCATCGAGACCGACCGCCGCGGAATCCTCGTCAGCGAGAAGATGGAGACCAGCGTCGCCGGCATCTACGCCATCGGCGATGTTGTTGCCGGCGGCTACGCGCTCGCCCACGTCGCATCCCACCAGGGCGTGGTCGCCTCCGAGAACTGCATGGGCCACGAATCGAAGATGGACTACCGCGCCGTCCCGAGCCCCATCTTCACCGAGCCGGAGATGGCCACCACCGGTATGTCCGAGAAGCAGGCGCGGGATGCGGGCTACGATGTCCTCGTCGGCAAGTTCCCGTTCCGGCCGCTCGGTAAAGCGATGGCGATGGATGCTCAGGAGGGGATGGTCAAGATCGTCTCCGAGCGGAAGTACGGCGAGGTGCTCGGCGTCCACATCGTCGGTCCGCACGCCTCCGACCTGATTCACGAAGGCGTCGCCGCCATCAAGCTCGAATCGACCATCGAAGAGCTGATGACGATGATCCACGCCCACCCGACACTCGCCGAGGCCATCCTCGAAGCCTCGCTCGACGTAAAGGGCGAAGCGATCCACAAAATGAGATCATAGTGATCCACGAAGGGCCACGAAGTTACACGAAGAGAGAACCAGAGGGAGATTGACCGCGAATAGCGCGAATGAGCCCGGTGCAGACTAATTCGCGTAGATTAGCGTTATTCGCGGTCAAACGCCTTTGCCGTTTTTCGTGTAGCTTCGTGGCCCTTTGTGGATCAGACACTTGAAGGGGGACACGGATGAGACGGTGGGGATGGGCGTTGGCGCTCTTATGCCTGGCGGGCTGCGGGCCGAAGGGCGAGCCGGGCGCGGTCGGCGGCGGCACGAAAGCGGCGGACTCCGGTAAGAGCTTCAAGGCCGCGATGGTTACCGACACCGGCGGAATCGACGACCAGTCCTTCAACGCCGCGTCGTGGGAAGGGCTGAAGCGGGCGCAGACTGAGCTGGGGATCGAAAAGCCGCGTTACCTCGAATCGAAGGAGCAGGCCGACTACAAGACCAATCTCTCCAGCCTCGCGGATCAGAAGAACGACCTCGTATTCGCCGTCGGGTTCATGATGGAAGATGCCCTGAAGGATATCGCCCCGAAGTATCCGGCCACCAAATTCGCCATCATCGACGGCTCCGCGCCGACAAGCGCTTACGGCAAGCCCCTCCCGAACACCGTCTCGCTCAAGTTCCGCGAGGAGGAGGGCAGCTTTCTCGCAGGCTATCTCGCCGGCCGCATGTCGAAGACCGGCACCATCGGATTCGTCGGCGGGATGGAGAGCCCTCTCATAAAGAAGTTCGAGGTCGGTTACTATTGCGGCGCCCGCACCGCTAACCCGAACATCATCGTCATCGCGAAATACGTCGGAAGCTGGACCGACAGCGCCAAAGGCCAGCTTATCGCCAACACGATGTTCGATCAGCGCGCGGACATCATCTTCGCCGCCGCGGGCAAGAGCGGCCTCGGCGTCCTCGACGCGGCTAACGAGCACGGCCCCGGTTTCTACGGAATCGGCGTCGATTCGGACCAGGACCACATCCACCCCGGCCGAATCCTCACTTCCATGATGAAGGGCGTCGACAATGCCGTCTTTGACACCGTGAAGCAGGCGAAGGAGGGGCAGTGGACGCCGGGCGAGCACGTCTTCGGCATTAAGGAGGGCGGAATCCACCTCTCGCCGATGAAATACACGAAGAAGGACGTTCCTCCCGATGTCCTCTCGAAGCTCGACGAGATATCGAAGATGATCGCGGACGGCAAAATCAAGGTCCCCTCGACGGAGGACGAGCGCCAGAACTTCCAGCCGCCAAAGGTCTGACAGGATGATTGGTCGATAGGAGTGAGGGCCGCGGGAATCCCGCGGCCCTCGCGTTAGCTCTTCGACGGCATCGTCCGACCTAACGGGCAATATTCGCTGGCGAATACCCGCCCGTCGAGCGAATAGAACGCGCATAGTCGCGCGCAGCCCTAACAGCCTGCATCGCCGCAAGCAGGGGTCGCCTGTGTCGCAGGTCCCGCGCCGCCCAAACCATGCGCAGTCGAGCTACTCCCCGTTGATTCTCCCGCATGCCCGTCACGACGGTCCGTCGATATTCCATGCTCTCCCGTCCGCTTGCGAGCAGCTTCGCATATATGTACCACACCGATCGCTCCATCCTTGTGTGATCTATGGAGAAATTGCCCGGATGGCGCCGGTAGAGCACTGTCACCGCGTTCACAACCGCGATGGGTCCAATCCTCGTCAGCCGGAGCCAATAGTCCCAATCCTGGCATCCATCGCATTCCGAGTCGAACTGTCCGACCGCGTCGATCGCCTCGCGGCGGACGAGGATACAGCTCGCCGGAACGGTGTTCTGGCAGACCATGCACTCGAACGTAACCGGTTCATCCGACGAACAGCGCACGGGCTTTCCATCGGCCACCTTCCTCCGCTCGGCAAAGTTTCGCTCCAGCTCGCCATGCAGCGAGCGGTTCCCGTCTGCGTCGATGTAAGTCCCAATACCCTGCGAAGCCATGGCGTCCGCGCTGCCCGTCAAACCGCGATGGAGCGCCGCCAGAGTGTCGGGCTGCCACAGGTCGTCATGGTCGAGAAACGCCACAAATCCATGTTGCGGTTCCAAGTGGCCCAGACCAGCGTTGAGGGTAGATGCAATCCCGCCATTGCCCTTCCGTACGAGACGGATTCGCGCATCGAGCGAGGCGGCGTCACGTACAATGTTCGCTGTGTCGTCGGAGGACCCGTCGTCGACTACGATGAGCTCCCAATCCGGCCAGGACTGCGCGATGACGGAATTGATGGTAAGACGGAGGAAGGGCGAGGCATTGAATGCAGGAACGATAACGGCCGTTATCGTTTCGGTAATTCGTTGCGTGTTCATTGCTATCCTGTTGCTGCTCGCCGGGGCGAGCTGATCCCCTTTTCGATGCTTGCGGCCATATCATGCGCGCTTCGGGTCTCGTAGCAATAGAATGCAATCCCAACGTTAGCGCCCGCTGCGAGAACGGGTTGCAGCAGGCGCGTCATGCCGGAGTTCCGGAATAACAATCAGCCCAATCCTGATGTAAACAGTCGGGCATTCACGTATATCGTCAACAAATAAACGTACGGACTATGCTGCTTGTTCCCCGGAATGCCCGTGAGCGACACGGATGTTTACGGAGGGCGGAAGCGCGCGGAGGAGTACTCCGCGGATTCAACGAGACCCCACAGGATTACATTGTGGGTGCGCTACCGATGTCGAGCTTCGTAAACCAGACTGCCGTCGATTGTACATTGCAGCCCGTCGCCAGAGGATTGTGCCTTCCGGGCTATCTCCGCTCCACCGTGTGACTTCGCCGGCATTCTTCACATCCACCGCCATTGAGGGGCGCTCCCGCCAGCCAGCGGCCACAAGAAGTGGCGAATGATCGAGGGAAAGGTGGCTTACATGCCCGGCGCGGTCTGCGACCCCATCGGCAGCAAGCGGTTCCGGGCGGAAGGCGATTCGCCACTCCCCTCGAAGTCTGCGCCGCCCTGATGCGCCTGCGTAAGGGGGCCGGAATCAGACGAGCTGACTACGTGCAGACGACCAATCGATCATCGAAAATGGGCGGAGCTTCGAAGTATCGCTGGCGCGGCCGCGCCAATCGCAGCCTCTCTACGGAGATCGGCATCCCCGCCATTGCTACCCCATTATTGGGGGCCGGGGGGCCGATAGTTAAGGGCGAAGTCGACTCGATCGCGGAGCGGCGGGTGGCTGGAGAACCAGAACACGATGAACGGCGGCGGGTCGGGATCGGCGTAGTCGCGAGAGACGAAGGTGACGAATGCGCGTGCCATCGCCTCGTTCATACCCGTCAGCTTCAGTCCGTAGCGATCCGCCTCGTGCTCCTGATAGCGGGAGATGGCGCTGGCAATCGGAGTCTGCAGGAACAGGATGGCGAAGAGCCAGAGCGACACGAGCGGCAGGCCGGCGAGGTCGTCCGCCGCCCGCACGCCGAGCCGCGGACCCCAGCGTCGGACCGTCCAGGGCAGCAGTCGCGACAGCGCCCAGAGAATCATGAACGCGCCGATCCACGAGCAGACGATGGACCACCAGACATGGTGGAGGACGTAGTGGCCCATCTCATGGCCCGTGATGGCGACCACCTCGTCATCGTCGAGCGCTTTGAGGGTCGTGTCCCAGATGACGATTCGTTTCGTCGGGCCGAGCCCTGCCACGTAGGCGTTGAGCTTCGTCGTCCGCCGTGAGATATCGACCACGTAGACCTGCGCGCCGCCGATCCCGGCCTTGTGCGCGAGGCCGAGGAGCCGCTCGCGAAGCGGATTCTCCGGCATGGGCGTGAACCGGTTGTACAGGGGCGCGACGACCACGGGCCAGAGCGCCGCCTGAATCGCGATCCATGGCGCGGCTCCGGTCCAGAGCCAGAACCACCAGCGCTTCGGCGACCGCCGCATCACCCAGTAGCCGAACCAGATGGCAATCGCCGTCGGCAGCGTCAGGAGCCAGCCGCGGCCACGGTCCATCAGCCAGAGCGCGACCGACTGTCTGGCGAATCCATACTCCCGCTCATAGACGTAGCCGAAGAACCCAAGCGGCAGATGCCAGAGCGCGAGCAGAAGGCTGTAGGGCGCGTAGAAGAGAACGGTCTGCAGGAATCGATTCCGGGTCCGGTGTTCCGCGGCGTTCCGCAGCCTCGGTCCGACACGGAACCGGAGCAGAAGACCCAGTCCCAGGACTTCCCACGCCGCCCCGACGAAGTAGAGAACATACCACGTTCGGTTGTACGCTTCGATTCGCGGGCTGGCTGGCGGAAGGAGCGGTTGAACGTTCCGCGCAGGGCCCGTTACTGCAACGGGCGGGGGCGTGGACTGCTGCGCCGCAACCGGCAGCCCAGCGACCAGGAGGCCGGCCACTACCGCCACCAATGCGATTCGCGTGAGGGATCTCAATCGTTTCCCTCTTCCGAAGTCGGGTCATCGGGTCGCAAGAGTTGATTCGGATCGACGTCGCCGGGGCCGCCGGTCGGGCGGAGGAGGGAGTCGTCCGCATCCGATGGCACCCGCAGGAGCGAGTGGCCGGGTTCCAGGAAGCGTGCCTCCAGAGCGGGCAGGCATGCCTTCGCCGCCACCACAATCTCACGCTGGCGGGCTGTTCGTGTTCGCCCCCTCGCGAGCGCGCTCACCAGAGGCAGATCGTCTCGGTTTCCCACCTGCTCCAGCGCGCGGAGGATGGAGATGACCAGGTCGGTGTTTCGGCTGCGGAGGTGCCGCCGAAGAATCGCGCGGTGACGCCAAGTCAGCATCTCGACGTCCGAAGCGCGGAGTCGGGGGAGGAGCCGCACGAGCGCGGATTCCAGTACCGACTCCAAGTCACCCAGGTCCGGCCACGCCAGCGCCGTCAGCAGGGCCGGAACAGATCGAGTGTCATGTAGCTCCGCCAGCCGTAGCAGCGACTGCCTCTGCCGGCCGGACATCGAGAGCCTGGTCGCGAAGTATACGCCTGCCGCGGCCGCGGCCGCGATGATTAATGCGTACGGGCTGGTAATCGTGAGCAGCAAGTAGCAAGCAGAGAGCAGTCCAAGCGGGATCGCGAGGCAGGTAACGCAGCCGACGTGCAGAATCGGCCACCGGGTCTTACTCTCCTCATTCAGGAGCGCAAGCAGCCTTCCGACCTCAGTACGCTCGCGGTCGGAGATTGCCGGGGCCGGCCCATCCGTAGCGGGCGGGGGATTGTCGCCGGTCGGGTCGTCCATGCCGGAGGTCCGGGCGGGCTACCGCTTCACGGTGTACTTCGTGATGAGCTCGTGGGCTATCTCGACGGGAAACCAGCCCTCGATGTCCACGGTCTTGTCCTCCAGGTCCTTATAAACCTGGAAGAAGTGAACGATCTCCTTGCGGCGGTGCTCCGAGATGTCGGTGAGGCGGGTCATGTGCTCGTAACGCGGGTCGTGGGCGAAGACGGCGATGATTTTGTCGTCCGGGCCTTTGTCGTCGTGCATGCGGAGGACGCCGACGGGCCGCGCCGTCACCAGCGTCGCGGCGGGAATCGGGTGGTTGCAGAGGACGAGTATGTCGAGCGGGTCTTCGTCCAGGTAGAGCGTGGACGGGATGAATCCGTAGTTGTACGGGTAGTAAAGCGGCGAATAGAGCGTGCGGTCGAGGCGCATGATTCCGTACGTCGGGTCATACTCCATCTTCTGGGAGCTGCCCTGCGGAATCTCGATGATGACGTTTACTTCGCGCGGCGCGTCGGCCCCGACGGGCAGGTCGATTAGGTTCATGGTTGGGTGTTAGGTGTTGGGTCGTTGGGTGTTCAGGTCTTCGGGTTTCTCCTTGCCGTGCCCTTGACGTCATTCCGAGAGAGCCTCAGCGACCGAGGAATCCGGCGCTTTTCTCCTGGTAGGCACGGCGGCCGGATTCTTCGCTCCGCTCAGAATGACGGCAAGGGCCAGAATGACGTCAAGTGCCAGAATGACGTCAAGCGCCAGACGGACGATATACGAGCACCGACCCCACGACCCATCGACCCAGCGACCCGCACTTACATGTCTATGCTGAGGACTTCTTCCGGGATGTTGTGCTCGGCGCGGAAGGCGACGGGCGTTACGGCGGCGTGGCCGTTGGAGCCGCGGCCGTTCTCTTTTTCGGGCGCGCCGGACCGCTTCGACAGGCGGATGGCGGCCTCGACGACGCCGCGGAACAGTGGGTGGGCGCGGTTCGGGCGGGACTTGAACTCCGGGTGGAACTGCGTCGCGATGAAGAACGGATGGAGGTCGTTCCGCAGCTCGATGATCTCGACGAGGCGGTAGTCGGGCGAGATCCCCGAGCAGATCATGCCGTGCTTCGCCATCAGCTCGCGATAGTCGTTGTTCACCTCGTAGCGGTGGCGGTGGCGCTCGTAGACGTGGGAGGAGCCGTAGAGCTTCTCGGCGAGCGAGCCTGCGACGAGCTGGCAGCGGTAGGCCCCGAGCCGCATGGTCGCGCCCTTCCAGGTGACATCCTTCTGCTCGGGCAGGATGTGAATCACGGGGTGCGGCGTGTCGGGCATGCACTCCTCGGTGTGCGCTTCCTTTAGCTTGCAGACGTGGCGCGCGAACTCGATGACGGCCATCTGCATGCCGTAGCAGAGGCCGAGGTAGGGGACCTTCTGCTCGCGGGCATATCGGACGGCGTGGACCTTGCCCTCCACGCCGCGCGCCCCGAACCCGCCGGCAACCACGATGGCGTCCATGCCGGAGAGTTTCGATTTGACGTTGCCCGCTTCGAGAATCTCGCTGTCGATCCAGTGGAGGTTGACTCTTGCGTCGTTGGCGATGCCACCGTGCTTGAGTGATTCGGCGATGGAGATGTAGGCGTCGCCGTTCTCGACGTACTTGCCGACGACGGCGATGTCCACCTCGTTCGCCGGTTCCTTGATTCTCTGGATGATCGATTCCCACTCGGCCATGTCGGGCTCGCGCTCCGGCAGGCCGAGTCGCTTGACGACGAGGTTCGCGAGGCCCAGCGCCTCGAACCGGAGCGGCACCTCGTAGATGGTATCCACGTCGGCCGCCTCGATGACGGCATCCTTGTCCACGTCGCAGAAGAGAGAGATCTTCTCGCGGTTCTCGCTGGTGAGCGGGCGCTTCGTGCGGCAGATGAGCACGTCGGGCTGGATGCCCATCTCGCGCATCTTGATGACGGAGTGCTGGGTCGGCTTGGTCTTGATCTCGCCCCAGGGGCCAACGTCCGGGATGAGGGTGACATGGATGAAGAGGCAGTTGGCGCCGCCGGCCTCCTTGCGGAACTGGCGGAGCGCTTCAATGAAAATCTGCCCCTCGATGTCGCCGACGGTGCCGCCGACCTCCGCGATGACGACGTCTGCCTGCGTGTCGCGGCCCACTTTCGCGATGCGGTCCTTGATCTCGCCGGTGACATGCGGGATCATCTGGACGGTCGCGCCGAGGTAGTCGCCGCGCCGCTCCTTCGCGATGACCTCGCTGTAGACGGAGCCGGTGGTCACGCTGGCGAGGCGGGTAAGATTCACGTCGATGAATCGCTCGTAATGGCCGAGATCGAGATCGGTCTCGGCGCCGTCCTCAGTGACGAAGACCTCGCCGTGCTGGAACGGGTTCATGGTGCCGGCGTCGACGTTGATATAGGGGTCGAGCTTCTGGACGGTGACGTTGAAGCCGCGGTTGCGGAGGAGGCGTCCGAGGCTGGCGGTGGTGATTCCCTTGCCGATGCTGCTGACAACGCCGCCGGTCACGAAGATGTATTTGGTCATGGTCGGCTCCTCCCGTGTAGCACTCAATAAACGCAAAACCCCGCTCCCCGGTGAGGGGGCGGGGTGTATCGTCCGTGGCCCTTTCCATTATACCGTCAGGTCGGGCTGGAATCAACGGCACCCTCACCCCCAACCCCCTCTCCCAAAAACGGGAGAGGGGGCTTATTGGCGCGTTTGATGGCCGATTCGATCCAGCGGGGGGGGGATGAGGGTCTCATCGTCCGCGGTCGGGAACTCTCCGAGCACGCGGGCTCGGAAGAGGTTGTTCGGCCTCCAGGTACGTCCTTCCCATTTGAATGTGTCTTGCTCTTCCCTTGTTTGGGCGACGTCTGCGTTTGCGTGCCCGCGGGAGCGGTCGGATTCCGATTGCGGATTGCGGATTGCGGCGGCCTGAAGCGAGGTCTCCAGGGCCTTTTGGGCGAGAATCATGTTCTGGCGAATCTCGGCGACGGCCTCGATCCTGACGCGGTCTATGGCGGCCTCGGTGGAGAGGCCGGATTCGAGCCTGACGAGGATGCGCTCGACGCGGTCGTAGTTTTGGGCGAGCCGGGCCGGCAGGTCGAAGGGGTCCAGTGTTTGCCGCATTGCATTCTCCGTTTTCTGGTGTGAAACAGGTATGAGAACGGCCCGCGGCGTGTTGTCGCCGTGGGCCGGAAAATGGGTAGAGTTTTGTACACTCTCATATATAGGATGCAAAAACGGGCGTTTTACAACCGACCCGGCGAAAAAAATTCGGTTTTTGTACATGCAATGCAACCTGCGAGCATGAATCGATTCTGTCCAGTTTGGGTGATTGGCTACACAGGTTGGGCTGAGGACTTTCGACGTCCCGACGAAACGGCCCCGGAATCGGACGATTCCGGGACCGTGATCCAAGGGACAGAGGTTATGCGCGGCGTCGGCGCAGGAGCAATGTGGCGGGGACGACGAGGCCGGCGAGGAGGGCGAGGGAGCCGGGTTCGGGGACTGCGGCGGCGCGCGCTACGACACTGACATCGTCGAGAAAGATATCTGCATTCTCGTTCCCACTATTTGCGTTGAACGTCAGCACAGTCGAGGACGATGGCGCAACGAGATTCGGCACAGTGTATTGCAGGTACCTGGCAGTACCGAGCCCGGTACGCGGCAAAGCCTGAGCAAAGACGACGTTTCCACCGAACGAGGCGCTGAACGCATTGGTCACGAAGTTGGCTTCGGCGAAGAAGCTTAGGTCGTAGGCGTGTCCCGGGACCGTGACCAGCGTCTGTGAGATACCGCCGATATTGCCGGGGGAGATGTCCAGAGAGTTGCTGCCGGAATGTGCAAGAACGGTGGCGTTTACGACACTTACGCCGCCGAGCGTGGTTGTCCACGCGCCATCGCCCAGGGCGGCCGGGAAGGGAGCCGGGTTGGACGCCTCGTGCAGTCCGGGGGTGGCGGACTCGAATCCGGGGTCAACGACGATGTTCTGGGCATGAGCCGCGGAAGCGGCAAGAACGCACAGGCCGCACGCTGCTAACGTGGAGATTCGCATCGGAGAAGTTCCTTAGGGGAGTGAGACGCCGCGATGTTGTAGCGCCTCGTAAAGCTGCTTGCAAGAAGCGTGCCAATGGCGGCCGTGCTGATCCGTAAATTTACTGGACTCGTTGCGGCTTTCCCGGCATGTGGAGTGTCGGGAGCCGGTTGAGATGACGATCTCGATGTGCGTTCCTTGCGGCGGCAGGTCAATTGGGGCAGCACAGCGGGCGGTGGGGCGTGGTGATTCAATGAAGGAGCGGGCCGGGAATCGTGGGTGATTCCCGACCCGCGCGTAATTTCGGTGAGTTCGGAGCCTCCGGCGCTAATTCGGTGCAGTAGGTGGGCGGCGGGCGATGGCCAGTAAACCCATTGTGATTGCCGGTATGCGGCGATCCTCCGCTATGACGTTTGCCGGAAGGAATCCTGGTGTCTGGCCGGAACATCCGGCCTATGAAACGCACGACATGGTTACAGGTTAGCGTTGGCTCCATCAACATTGTTCTTGCCGGCCTCCTCGGCGGGTTTCTCGGCTGCTCGGCGGGCTCGTTGTCGGGGCGGTTGTTGCGGTGACAATCGTATGTTGGGAGATGCGGCGGCGCAGCATTGGCGACCCGAAAGAAGTACCGAGCGGACCACCAAAGGAATCACCATCGGAATCGCCATCCGACCCGGATCCGTAAGCCGACGCAGTTGACGTAGCTCTGCTCCCACAGGCAGGATAAGCGCGCGCTTGATCGCAGGCATGGACAGGTTTGGGGAAGCCTGTAGATTGGGTAGACGCTTCACTTCGCGGACGCGCACCGGGCAGGTGGAGGGAGAAGCGTCGGGTGGGCGAAGTGAGGAGCGGCCCCGGAATCGGACGATTCCGGGACCGTGATCCAAGGGACAGAGGTTATGCGCGGCGTCGGCGCAGGAGCAATGTGGCGGGGACGACGAGGCCGGCGAGGAGGGCGGATGTGCCGGGCTCGGGGACGGAGGTGGGGTCGCCCTTGAAGAAGTAGCGCGTGAGACCTGAAAACCTCGCATTGGAGATAGAGCCAGGCTGGTCCGTGGCCGGCGCATGGCCCGCACCGTTCGGGCCTTCCTTGCCACCCCCTCGGTTCTCACAAGGTTGTCATACAGGGCGTCTGCCAGAGCATTGGAAATCTGCCCTGCCCAAACGCTAACGGCGAAGGTATGCGCTCGTCAGCGACTGATCGCATTCCAGCAGCTGTCGCGGCGTGCCCTCGAACATGACTCTGCCGCCCTTGTTGCCGCCCTCGGGACCCATGTCGATGATCCAGTCAGCGTTCCTGATGATCGCCAGGTTGTGCTCGATAACCAGGACGGTATTCCCTGTATCAACCAGCCGATTCATAATCGCGAGCAGGTGGCTGATATCGGACATGTGCAGCCCGGTGGTTGGCTCGTCCATGACATACACGCTGCCCTTCTTGTGGAGCTCGCTGGCAAGCTTGATGCGCTGGCACTCGCCGCCGGAGAGGGTGCTCAGCGGCTGGCCGAGTGTCAGATAGTCGAGGCCAACGTCGCTCAAAGCCTGAAGCTTGCGCGTGACGTCTTTCGCGACCTCCTTAGAGTCGAAGAACTCCAGCGCTTCGCGGACTGGCATGTTCAATACATCCGATACTGACTTTTCGTGGAACTTGTAGGCCAGCACTTCGTCCTTGAACCGCTTGCCGCCGCACATTTCGCACGGCATTTTGACCTCGTCCATGTATGCAAGTTCAGTGTAGACTACTCCCAGCCCCTGACAATTCTCGCATGCCCCCTTCGAGTTGAAGCTGAAAAGGGACGGGCTGACGTTGTTGACCCTGGCGAAGGTCTTGCGGACCTCGTCCATGATTCCGGTGTATGTGGCGGGATTCGAGCGGCTGGAGATGCCAACTGGCGACTGGTCGATCACGATCGCGCCGGGGTGCTGCTGGAGGAAGGTCTGGTGGATGAGCGAGCTCTTGCCGGACCCGGCGACACCGGTGATCACGGTCAGGACGCCTGTCGGTATATCGACGCTGACGTTTTGCAGGTTGTTTGCCTTTGCATTGGTGATGGACAGTTTCCCCCTGGCGGCGCGACAGTCGGATTTAACGGGTATCGATATTTTCATGTGGCGGCCGGTCAGAGTGTCGGCGTTCAGCAGGTCCGCGAACGTGCCCTCGAACACGATCGTCCCGCCGCGAGTCCCGGCGAATGGCCCGACATCGACTACGTGATCGGCGACACGGAT
>Ga0068855_100000881_pt1 | contig 37216 bp, 35 predicted proteins | sample KBSCornC52_FD_66592 | JGI IMG/M metagenome (GOLD analysis project Ga0068855, IMG submission 66592) | Corn rhizosphere microbial communities from Kellogg Biological Station, Michigan, USA - KBS Corn C5-2 | ecosystem: Host-associated > Plants > Roots > Rhizosphere > Soil ...
TTCTTCGATGGCGAAGAAGCGATCCAGCACTGGTCAGCGTCCGATTCCACCTACGGTAGCCGCCACCTTGCCGCGAAATGGGGCGGCAACGGCACACTCGGTCGCATCAAGGCCTTCATGCTCGCCGATATGATCGGTGACAAGGATCTCGACATCCAGCGCGAAACACGCTCTACCGGCTGGCTCGTCGATCTCGTTCGTCAAGCTGCGAAGAAGTTCGGTTACGAACACTACTTTTTCCAGACCGAAGAACCCGTCGAAGATGACCACCTGCCGTTCGTACAACGCGGCGTGCCTTCCATCGATGTCATCGACCTCGACTACGGCCCGAACAACAGCTACCACCACACCGCGCAGGACACCATGGACAAAGTCAGCGCCCGCAGCCTGTCCGTCGATGGGGACGTCTTTATGGAAACCATGCGGCTCATCAACCAGCGATAGCTCTGGCTTCCACAAGCCCGCTGAAACCCCAGTACAGTAGCATTCACTTCATGATCGCTGGCGCAACCTGGGATTGGTGGATAGGATTTCACATCGCCGTCGTCGCGCTGCTGGTGATCGACGCTTTGCTCCCGGCGAGCCGCCGCGAAGAACCACGAAAACAGTCTGCCGCCTGGCTGTGGACTGCCGTCCTCGTCATGGCGTCTGCCACCTTTGCCATCTGGCTCGCCCACGTCCAGGGTAGACAGAAAGCGCTCGAGTTCGTCGCTGGCTACGCGATCGAAACCTCGCTCAGCGTCGATAACCTCTTCGTCTTCCTCGTCATCTTTCAGGGATTCCGCATCAGTCCGCATCGCCAGCACACGGCCTTGCTCTGGGGCGTCGCCGGCGCAGTAATCCTGCGTGCGCTTTTCATCGCAGCCGGAATAACTCTGCTCGCCCACTTCGAATGGATCACCTGGATCTTCGGCGCAATCCTTCTCTATGCCGCATTTCGTCTCGTGCGCGGAGGCTCAGCCAACGCCGCCGTCCCCGATTGGATCCGTCGACTTCAGCCCGCGAAGGGTTCGCTGCTGCCGGTGATCGTCGCAGTCGAATTCACTGACCTTCTCTTCGCAGTGGATTCCATCCCCGCGGTCCTCGCCGTCTCTCATGATCCGTTTGTTGTCTACACTTCGAACATCGCGGCAATCCTCGGCCTGCGCTCACTTTACTTCGCACTCGCCTCGCTTCTCGATCGCCTGCGATACCTGCACTACGGCCTGGGCGCGATGCTCGCATTCATCGCTCTTAAAATGCTTGCGGCACACTGGCTCGACATCTCCGTCACCATCTCGCTCGCGATCATGGGAGCCATCTTGACAATCTGCGCAGTCTGGTCGTGGATTGCCGGTCCGAAAGCCGAGCCGAGCCCGGGCCACTGAAGCGCGCTACCACCTCTCGAACCTGACCTGCCCGTCTGCCGTGTAGATCGAGTGCTTCTGGAATTCAGCATCGTTGTGCTGCGGATAATCGTTGCGAAAGTGCGCACCCCGGCTCTCTTTGCGAGCCAGAGCCGAGCACAGAATTGCCCGTGCAACGCTCGAAAGTGATGCAGCCTCGAGCTGCGCCCGAGTTCTTTTCCCGCTGATGCTCAACGACTGGAAGGCGGCTTCACTCTTCGCTTGCATACGAAGCCCGTCGTCAAGCAACGAGTCCGATCGCAAAAGACCTCCATCAGCCCACATCCCCCGCCGAAGTGCGGCCACCTGCACGTCAAGAAGCTCGGCATCCCCGCCGCCGTTTGGTAACACCTTCTGAACGCCACTTTCAACGGGAATCAGCGGCAAATCATCTTCCAGCATGGCCTTCGCAGCCCGTGCTCCAAACACCAGTCCCTCAAGCAGAGAATTCGAAGCCAGGCGGTTCGCTCCATGCACGCCCGTACAAGCGACCTCGCCCGCTGCATAGAGCCCCTTTACACTGCTTCGGCCCAGCAAATCTGTCCGGATTCCGCCCATCAAGTAATGTGCCGCCGGACGTACGGGAATCAGGTCACGATGCAGATCCAGAGAAAATTGCGCCAGAAATCCGCTGATCCCAGGAAATCGCTTGTGCAGATCGATGTTCTTCACGTGCCGCATATCGAGGTATACCTGGCGCGACTTTCCAGTTTCTTTATCGATGCCCTCACGCGTGATTGCGCGTGCCACCACGTCGCGCGGAGCCAGTTCCAATAGCGGATGATACCGCTCCATGAACCGCTCGCCCCGATCGTTGCGTAAATAGGCTCCTTCGCCGCGCAGCGCCTCTGATACGAGAAACCGCGGTGCACCCGGAAATGAAAATGCCGTGGGGTGAAACTGGTAGAACTCCATGTCGGCGAGTTCCGCACCAGCTTGCAATGCCAGCGCAAGACCGTCTCCGGTTGCCACTGGCGGATTCGTAGTGTCGCTGTAGACCTGGCCTGCACCGCCCGACGCAACAAGAACCGCGCGCGCGCCAACTCTGTCTGACTCAAGAGAGCCGCTGCCTTCTGCCCCGGCAGGCACCAACTCGGCTCCGACCACCCGGCCATCCGTCACAACAAGACGGCTGACCATGGTCCACTCCGCAAACCTGATGCGCGGATGTGCACGTGCCTGCGCCACCAGCGATCGACTGATCTCCGCCCCGGTAGCATCGCCGTTTGCATGCAGAATTCTCGGTCGCGAATGCGCTCCCTCGCGCGTACGCAACAGAACACCATTTTCGCGATCGAACTGCGCACCCCATTCAATAAGCTGAGCAACGCGCTGTGGCCCCTCTGCCACCAGCACCTCGGCGGCGGGACGGAAAACCAGTCCATCTCCGGCCGAGACCGTGTCGTTTAGATGGAGCGCAACATCCTCCGTGTCCTCCCATGAGGCCACCGCAATGCCGCCCTGCGCATAATAGGTATTCGACTCCCCGAGAGACTCTTTCGTGACGACAAGAACGTCGCCCTCGTTGGCAAGTTCAATGGCGGCGCGCAGCCCTGCGACGCCCGCACCCATCACAATGAAATCAATCGGGGCTGTTAGTGACATCCCTTCGAGGCTATCATCCGCCCCAACCCGCACATCTTACGTCGCGTGTGCTGCCCGGGCCTTGCTCTTTAACACAAAGCCCACCATCTCCGCACACTTCTTCAGCAGTCCATACGGACCGGCATCCACGCCAAGCTGCCTGTCCGCCCAGGGCTTCGCGACACTCGCTCGCGATGAAGCGCTCATTGCCAGAACCTGGCATCTGGGAGACCGTTGATGTGCAATGGCAGCTAACCGTTCACACTCATCCGCGGTGAGCGAATGACAAAGAATAATCAAATCAAAGTTATTACTCGTTAGAAGAGTCCTGGCTTCTGAAAATCGGCCAGCGCCCCGAACAGCGAAAAATGCACCCAGGATCATCTCTCTCGATCGCAGCAGCATCTCGTCACGACTTACCACCAGTACACGAGCATGAGAATTCATAAGTAACTCGAAAAGAGGCAACAATAACTGCACTGTTGCCAGTTACTCCGCGCATGACAGAACGCGAAGAGGCCAACCTCAAGTGGGCAAAGCCTAACTAGGTAAAACCCTAGGTTTCATACTTTTGCATCAGCCCGGAGCCCACACATCAGTCTGATGTTGCTAGGCGTGAGTGGGATACCTCAAACGTGCGAATTCATTCGATGCTCATCCAATGTCGGTCAGTCTGTGAGCTTCAGTCACCTTCCATGCGCAAACTCATTTGTCTTACATAATGGGAGGACTGCAAACGCCCGCTCTGACATTGCCATGCAAGAAGAAACTTGCACGATCGCATGCGCGGCCTTATCAATAGCTCTTTGAACGTTGTAGGGGGTTGAAGCGCCCGTTTCCGATAGGATGGAACCAACGTGCAAACCATACGGGTCGACACTCCTTCTGCTAAATACAACGTCTTCGCGGGCGGCGGACTGCTCGGTTCGCTCGCCCCCCGCATTGAACGTGCAGTCGGCAAATTGCCTCGTCGCGTATTTGTCCTCACGTCTCCCGAAATTTGGGCGCTCTGGGGCGATACCTTCCTGAAATCCTTCGTTGAACCACCCACCACACTGTTTCTGCCCGTAGGCGAAAAACACAAAACCATCAAGAGCGTCGAGCACATCCTTCGCCAGATGATGGTTGCCGGCGGTGATCGCGGCTCCCTGCTCATCGCATTCGGCGGCGGCATCGTGGGCGATGTGGGCGGCTTCGTTGCTGCTATTTTCATGCGCGGAATTCAATATGTGCAGGTGCCCACCACCTTCCTCGCGCAGGTTGACTCATCTGTCGGTGGCAAAACCGGAGTCAATTTACCCGAAGGCAAGAACCTTGTCGGCAGCTTTCATCATCCCGCCGCTGTCTTCGCTGATATCGACGTGCTCGGCACCTTGCCTGACCGCGAACTGCGTGCCGGCCTGATGGAGAGCATCAAAGCCGGAGTCATCCGAGACCGGTCGCTTGTGCGCTTCATGGAAGATCAGGCTGAAGATGTCTTAAAGCGCGATCCCAAGGCGCTTGAAAAAGTGATCGCCGCATCCATTCGGATGAAGGCGGCCGTAGTCAATAAGGACGAGCGCGAGAACGGCATTCGCATGATCCTCAATCTCGGCCACACCGTCGGACACGCAATCGAGCAAGCCACACGCTACAAGGCTCTGCTGCACGGGGAGGCGGTGGGTTGGGGAATGATTGCATCACTCTTCGTCGCGCATCGGCGTCGCAGCATCACTGGCCCGCAAGCAGCACGCATTGAAAATCTCATCCATATGTATGGCCCTCTCCCGCCTCTTGCTTTGCGTGCGCCCAGGGTCATCGCGGCAACCGGAGGCGACAAGAAGAACATCGGCGGTGTGCGCCGTTTCGTGGTCCCCATTGGCATAGGGGATGCGGGAGTGATCGAGGACCTTACGCCCGCGGAACTTCTTGCCGCAGTCACCTACATGCTCTCGCAGGCGAAGGAATCGCGCGCGTCATGATCGCGTCAGGCGCCAAGCCCGTGGGTGCGCAGGATGAGTCCCACGCGGCCCAGGCCGTGCAGCAGATGTTCAACACCATTGCGCCTCGGTACGACCTGCTCAATCATGTACTCTCCGCAAACATCGACCGGCTCTGGTGGCGTCGTACCGCCAACGCTTTTCGGTCCACGCTTGCGGACCCCAACACAGCCGTCCTTGATATCTGCTGCGGCACCGGCGATCTTACCATGGCTCTCCTCAAGCATCGCCCCGCCGGAGCGCGGCCCATCCTTGCTGCGGATTTCGCCCACGCCATGTTGAGCCGTGGTGCGCACAAATTCGGTTCGACCGAACCCAGCCATCCGCGTGCCATCGCGATAGAAGCCGATGCCCTCCACTTACCGCTACGTTCAGAGTCACTCGACCTTATCGTCACCTCGTTCGGCTTCCGCAATCTCGCCAACTACGAAGCCGGATTGCGCGAGTTCCATCGTGTGCTCAAACCCGGAGGTCGACTCGGTATCCTCGAATTCAGCCAACCGGGGGGCATCCTCGGAAGAGCCTACGCACTCTACTTCCATCGCGTCCTGCCGGTGATTGGCCGCCTTATCTGCGGCAGGAATGGTCCCTACAGCTATTTGCCGTCGTCGGTCGGTGCGTTCCCCCCTCCCCCCGAACTGCTCGAATTGATGCGCCAGGCCGGCTATTCAGGCTGCGATTGGAAGCCATACACGTTCGGTATCGCCGGGTTGTACACGGCGGTACGCTCGCCTGTACTCTAGGTACGCGATGAATCTCGCCGCCGCAAATCCATCCGTGTTGAATCCCGCGGAAACCTCGGCACTCAAACGCCGAGTCGCGCTCAATTCAATGTTGGCGGCCACTTGCATGACGGCCCTGAAACTTGCCGCTGGCATCATTTCTGGATCGCTTGGCGTTCTTTCTGATGCGGCACACTCCGGACTCGACCTCGCGGGCGCTACCCTCACCTTCTTCTCAGTGCGCGTTTCAGACAAGCCAGCAGATGAAGATCACTCCTATGGCCACGGCAAGGTCGAAAACCTCTCCGCCTTCTTCGAGGCTGGCCTCATGGCCATCTCCTGCGCGTGGATCATCTGGGAAGCTATCCAGCGAATACGTCTGAACACATACGAGCTGAGATTCTCAATCTGGCCCGTCCTCGTCGTGGTCACTTCCATTGGCGTCGACTTCTGGCGATCCCGAGCCTTGCGCCGTGTCGCCGAGCAAACGGGCTCGCCTGCACTGGCCACCGACGCCTATCATTTCGCTTCCGACATCTGGGCCTCAGTCGCAGTCCTCGCAGGTCTGCTCGCAACGTGGGCCGGAGTGTACTGGCATATTGACTGGCTGCGCTATGCCGATCCCGTAGCTGCCATCTTTGTCTCGCTCATGATTCTTCGCATTACGGCGACGCTCACCCGTGAAACCGTCGGCGTTCTTATGGACCAGATCCCCAGAGAGACGCGGCTTCAGGTTATCCGCGAAGCCGAACAGGTGCCCGGTGTTCTCGCTGTCGAGCAGGCACGCGTGCGGCGCTCCGGGCCTGACTACTTCGCCGATCTCACCCTCGCACTCCCCAGCCGCTACACCTTCGAGCACACTGGAGAACTGGTTCGCGCCGCAACGGAAGCAGTCCATCACGTGCTGCCGCAGGCGGATGTCGTCATACACACCGTTCCCCGCCAAGCGCGCGCTGATAGCATCTTCGACCGCGTGCGTGCTGCCGCAGCCCGGAACAACGTCGCCGTCCACGATCTCAGCATCCAGTCGCATCAAGGCAAGCTGCACGTTGAACTTCACGTCGAGCTCGATGAGAACCTTCCTCTCATCGCGGCTCACAATTTCGTCAGCGGACTCGAAGCCGAAATCATCCGTGAAACTCCGGAGATCGATTCCATCCTCACGCACATCGAAAGTGAACCCGCAACCATCGAGCAGCCCGAGGAGATCGTCGAAGAGGATCGCCGCATCGAGAAGACGCTCCGCGCCGCCGCAGCCGTCGACCCGGAGATCATCGACGTGCACCAGATCAAGGTCGGCCGCACCGCCGAACACCTGTCGCTCTCATGCCACTGCACACTTCCCGATGAGCTCTCGATGCACCGCGTTCATGAGGTCATCACTTCTCTCGAAGACCGCTTCAAACTCGAGTGCCCCGAAGTCCACCGGGTCACCATCCATCCCGAACCCGTTACCGACAACACACGCTGACATCCGTCCGCCGCGATGCGGAACGCACGACGCACCTCGCCCTTCATGCCCGATAATGGAATCAGCCGCAGCAGGAGGGCCAGGTTCTTTGATCGCTCATGCCGATTGGAAGCACGATGAGGTATTTCAAGGTACGACGGAAGATGGCAAATCCATCATCCTCGATGGCGATTCCGCCCACACGCACGGTCCCAGTCCCATGCAAGCCGTCCTCATCGCCCTTTGCTCCTGCACATCGGTTGACGTAGTAAACATTCTTAAAAAGAAGCGCCAGGATCTGACAGGCCTTCGCGTCACCGCTCATGCCACTCAGGCCGAAACATCTCCTCGGGTCTTCACGCGCGTCAAGCTCACCTATGCTGTGCACGGACGACTGAGCCGCAAAGCCGTTGAAGATGCAGTCTCCCTCTCCAAAAACAAATACTGCTCCGTCTCGAAGATGCTCGAGAAATCGGCAAGCATCGACTACGAAATCGTCTATCCAGATGGAGAGCCGGAGCCATGAAAGGCAGCTTCCTCCTCCGCCTCTTCCGCATGGCCTCGGTCGTGATGATGCTCGTCGCGGTAGCCATGATCTCCGCGATCACCACCATGCACTTCGCGATCCACGGCGCAGAGGTCAACATTCCGGCGCTGAAGGGCATGACTGTAGCGGAGGCTCGCAGCCAGGCCGCCGGTATGGGCCTCAACCTTGACGTAGACAATCGCTACTACTCGTCCGATATCGCAGCGGGGCACATCCTCTCGCAATCACCACCGCCCGGCTCCGTAGTGCGCCGCGAGTGGCACGTACGCGTCTCGGAGAGCCTCGGCCCGCAAAAGGTTGACGTTCCCGACACCGTCGGTACTGACGCTCGTGTTGCCGCGTTGCGTTTGCGTCGCGCCGGCCTTCAAGTTGGAGTCACTGCGAAGCTGCCCTACTCCGGCGCGCAGGACGGCTCCGTGCTCGCACAGGATCCCCCTGCCCACTCGCACGGAATCGCGCAACCCAGCGTCAACATTCTCGTAGCCGCTCCTGATACCGACGCGCCCGACGGCTATGTCATGCCCGACCTCACCGGTCTGCCCGTTCTCACCGCAATGGACCATCTCACCAAAATCGGCCTGAAGGTCGATCCTCCGACATATGCGGATGTCAGCATTCCCCCCGTGGCAGCGAGCGGCACAGTGCCAACCGCGCCCACTGTACCGGGATCAGTAATCGGGCAGCAGCCCATGCCGGGCGCTCGCGTGGATCAGAACACTGTCATCAAACTCACCGCCGCAAAATAAGCGGCCAGCGCGCTCACAAAAACATCTAAAGACAGACGCATGAAGCCGGAATCCATAAACTCTCGCGAGACGTCCTCTCTTGCCCGCGATTACTCCCACGTGTGGCGCGCCCTGCGTCATCGCAACTTCCGCCTCTTCTTCGGCGGCCAAAGTATCTCGGTCATCGGCACCTGGATGACGCGAGTCGCCACATCATGGCTGGTCTATCGCCTTACCAACTCCGCTCTCCTCCTCGGCGCGGTCAGCTTCGTCGGTCAGATACCCACCTTTCTTCTCGCCCCAATTGCCGGCGTCCTCGTTGACCGCATTGATCGCCGCAAGGTCCTCGTCTGGACACAGGCCCTCGCCATGCTGCAGTCCCTTGCGCTGGCGTGGCTCACTCTTTCCAATCGCATCACCATCCACGAAGTGCTTGCCCTCAGCGCCTTTCAGGGCGTGATCAACGCATTCGACATGCCCGGCCGCCAGTCCTTCATGGTTCAGATGGTTGAAGACCGCGCCGACCTCTCGAACGCCATCGCGATCAATTCATCGATGGTCAACATGGCCAGGCTGGTCGGTCCGTCCCTCGCCGGCCTCCTCATCGCTGTCAAGAATGAAGGCTGGTGCTTCCTCGTCGATGGCATCAGCTACATCGCGGTCATCATCTCCCTGCTCATGATGCATGTAGTGCGCACCGAAGAACGCCGCGCCACAACATCGATGTTCACGCAAATGAAGGAAGGCTGGACGTATGTCGCTGGATTCGTACCTATCCGCTCAATCCTCTCGCTCTTTGCCTTGCTCAGCCTGATGGGATGGCCGTTTATGGTGCTGATGCCCATCTTCGCCGCCAAGATCCTTCACGGCGGTCCACACACGCTGGGCTTCCTTATGGGTGCCGTGGGCGTAGGATCGCTCGCTTCCGCTCTATCGCTCGTCATGCGCCGTTCCGTTCGCGGACTCACGCGAGTCATCCCGATCGCGGCCGGCATCTTTGGCGTCGGCCTCATCTGCTTCGGCCTCTCGCATTACCTCTGGCTATCGATGCTGATGATGCTTGTCACCGGCTTCGGCATGATGCAAGGCCTCACCGGCAGCAATACCATCATCCAAACACTTGTAGACGAAAATATGCGCGGACGCGTCATGAGTTACTACACCATGGCATTCGTCGGCATGGCGCCATTCGGAAGCCTCCTTGCCGGAGCCATGGCGCATGCCATCGGTGCTCCACGCACAGTCATCGTCAGCGGCATAGCGTGCATCGTCGGCGCCTTCTGGTTCGCTACGCAACTCCCCGCCATCCGCAGAGACATGCGCCCCATCTATGAGCGTCTCGGAATCATTCCACAGCCAAGTCCTCTTGAGGAAGCCGCCGAAAGCTGATGGTTCCGCTATCATTGCGACGCGAGGAAACTCAATCCATGGGAGTGAACGAAGATCTCGATCGCATTGCGTTGCAGGAGCGCGAACTGGTCCTGCCGCGCCTCGACGCTGATATCGCATGGCAAATCGGCTCAAAGCTACGCGCGCTTGCCGTTGAGCGACACCTGCCCGTTGTGATCGATATCCGCCGATTTGGTCAGCCGCTTTTCTACGCCGCCATGGACGGAACCACACCCGACAACCTCGAGTGGGTTCGCCGCAAAGGCAACGTCGTGGCCCGGTTCCACCACAGTTCTTATACTGCCGCGCTCCACGAGAAGCTCAAGGGCAAAACAATCTATGAGAGCCAGGGCCTGCACCTCGCCGACTTCGCAACCCACGGCGGCTCATTCCCACTTCGCGTCGTGAACGCCGGAATCATCGGCAGCATCACGGTCTCCGGCCTCCCCATGCGTCAGGATCACGAACTCGTCATTGAAGCCCTCTGCTCCGTCCTCAGCCGCAACTACGAACAACTGAAACTCCCGCCGGAGTAGGCGATCATCGGCGTTCCTTCTCCATCAGCGCCGCAAAAAAACCGTCCGTCTGAAATACCCCGGGAATCAGCTTCAGCCCGCCCTGCTCCCTAATGCATCCAGGCAGCCGTTCCGCTCCGGATTCCGTCAGAACCCCATCTGATCGCAGTTCCTCGATTCTGCTTTGCATCGAAACCAGCTTCACTCCAGAGCCTTTCGCCAGCACTGCCTCAATCACCTGCTCGTTCTCCTCCGGTTCCAGCGAGCACGTCGAATACAGCACAAAGCCCCCGGGCCGCACCGCTCGTACCGCCGAGGCCAGAATCGCTCGCTGCCGTTCCGCCTGCCTTGGCACATCTTCCGCCCGCAGCCGGTGCCGAATTTCCGGATTCCGCCCCAGCGTACCCGTCCCGCTGCACGGCACATCCGCAAGAACCACATCAAACGCGCTTTCATCTTCCAAATGAGTTACATCTGTGAGTCTGCACTGCACCCGCTCGCCCAGAACCTCCAGCCGCTTCCGCAATTCGGCAAGTCGTTGATGGGTCCCATCGCACGCCACGATCTCTGCCTCAGCATTACGCTCGCCGAGAATCAGCGTCTTTCCGCCCGGCGCTGCACAGCAATCCAGAATCTTCTGCCCTGGCGGCGCAAGCTCCGCAATCAACTGCGAACCCTCATCCTGGATCCGCACTCGTCGCGCACGAAACGCCGCCGTCTTCGTCACATCCCCTGAGACAATCCGACGCGCGGCAACCAGAAACTCGCCCGGCTCCAGTTCGACGCCCTCTTCCGCAAGTTCCCGCTCGATATCCTTACCGCTCAACCGCACAAACAGATGCGGCTGCTCCTGCCCATATTTGCAAATCGCGCAACTCGCATCCTCACCGTAGAAATTTCTCCAGCGCTCCACCATCCACGCTGGATAGCCCTCGCCGCAATCTTCGCCGGCTTCAGAACGAGAACCCGCCAGCTTCCGCAGCACCGCATTGACCATCCCGGAGGCGAACCGGTGTCCGGACTGCTTCGTCAACTCCACGCTCTCATCGATAGCCGCGCGCGCGGGAATCCGATCCATATGCAGCAATTGAAACGCACCCATCCGTAGCGCGATGAGTACTTCGGCATCCACCTTCGCATTGGGATGTTTCAATAACGGCCGGATCCGCCGGTCCAGATCGATTTGCCAGCGCAACACTCCAAGCACCAGCGCAGTCGTGAGCTTGCGATCCGGCTCCGCCAGCACTTCAACATTTCTGCCACGCAGCAGAGTATCGGAGTGGCCAAACTTCTCCATCGCTTTCAGAATGGAAAACGCAGTTCTACGCGCCGGGGAAACTTCGCTCATGCTCTATCCCAGCCGAACGCCGGATCGCAACGCAGCGCCGCGCAAAAACTCCGAAGCTGTCATCCGCTTCTTGCCCTCAAGCTGAAGCTCGACGACCTCAATCCACGTTCCCTGGGCGCACGCAACCAGCATCGCACCATCACAAATCTCAATGGAACCCGGCTCAGCCGTCTCGTTCTTCTGCGACACTTGCATCCGGTGCACAATCAACTTCTTGCCTTCCAGATTTGTATACGCCCCGGGCCACGGCTGAAATCCCCGCCACCGGTTCCACAGTTCGCGAGCGGTGTGCTTGGCGAAATCCATGCGGCCGTCTTCGCGCGTCAGGAGCGGTGCAAGCGTTGCGTGAGAGTGATCCTGCTGCTTCGGTACGATCGTTGCATCGTCGAGTCCGGCGAGCGTCGTCACTACAAGGGGAGCGCCTGATTTTGCCAGCACATCAAACAGCTCCGCAGCCGACTGCCCCGGCCCAATCGGTATCTCCTGCTGCAGCAGAATCGGTCCCGTGTCCAGTCCCTCTTCCAGCAGCATCGTCGTGTTTCCCGTGACAGTCTCACCCATCGCCACGGCCCACTGTATCGGAGCGGCACCGCGATATTTCGGCAGCAACGATGCGTGTAGATTGATGCAGCCCAGCCGCGCCAGGCCCAGCATCCACGGCGGAATGATGCGACCATACGCCACCACCACAATGGCATCCGGCGCAATCGCTTCGAGCCGCTCGCGAAATTCTGGGTTGTTCTTGATCTTTTCCGGCTGCGTAACTTCCAACCCCGCAGCAAGTGCCATCTGCTTCACAGGAGGCGCGGTCAGCACCCGCGAGCGCCCCACAGGCCGGTCCGGCTGCGAAACCACCAATGCAATCTCATGCCCGGCCGCAATCAACGCCTGCAACGTCGGCACGGCAAACTGAGGCGTCCCGCAGAATACAAGTTTCACGGCCTTACCAGGTGCCTTCGCGCTGCATCTTGCGAATCTTCCGCAACACCAGGTCCCGTTTCAGAGAACTCATGCGAAAGATGAACAGCATCCCGTCCAGGTGATCGATCTCGTGCTGAAATGCACGCGAGAGCAACTCTTCGCCGTCCATCTCAAACCACTTGCCTTTCAGATCCTGCGCGCGCACTTTCACCGTCGCCGCCCGCTGCACTTTCTCGCGAATCTCGGGGAAGCTGAGGCAGCCCTCCTCCTCGTACTGCTTGCCTTCGCGAAAGATGATCTCGGGATTCACGAGCACGAGCTTCTGCTCGGGATCTTTGCCTTGGCTCAGATCGATGATGGTGACACGCTTCGCCACTGCAACCTGGGGCGCCGCCAGCCCAATCCCCTGCGATGCATACATCGTCTCGAACATGTCTTCGACGAGCTTGTTCAACTCATCGTTGAACTCCGTTACCGGCTCGCCTGGTTGCGAGAGCACAGGCTCGGGGTACTTCACAATTTTCAAAATCATCTCTGCTGCTAATAGCTCCGTATCTGTTCGATGTATCCAATAAAATTTCGTTTCATCTCGTCGGCTGAGTCGCCCCCGAACTTCTGCTGTGCCAGCCCCGAGACGGTCATGGCCACCATGGCCTCTGCAGCCACTCCGGCCGCAGGCACCACGCAAATATCGCTGCGCTCATAACTTGCGCTGGTCGCCTCCCGCGTGTCAAACCGGACCGATTCCAGTGGCCTCCGCAGCGTCGAAATCGGCTTCAGGTACCCGCGAACCACGATATCCTCGCCGTTTGAGACTCCGCCCTCAACCCCACCGGCATTATTGCGCTCACGCGTAAACCGCGTTGGCCTATCCGTCTCTTCTTTCGCGTAGTGAATCGCATCGTGCACAGTCGATCCAAACGACTCCGCCGCGGTCACTCCGCGCCCAATCTCTACCGCCTTTACTGCCTGCAGGCTCATCACCGACCACGCCAGCAGCCCGTCCAGTCGCTCATCCCAGTTAGCGTACGTTCCCAGGCCCGCAGGCGCCCCGTGCACCACAACCTCAAACACCCCGCCCACGGTATCCCCTGTACGCGAAGCGTGCTCGACCTCTTCTTTCATCCGCGCTTCGGTTGCTCGATCAACGCAGCCCAGCACAATTTCTTTCTGCTCGGCAACAGCCGCTATCTCTTCCCACGTCGCTGCCCGCTCCAACTCCACGCGTCCAACGCGGATGACGTGACTCGACACTTCAATGCCCAGGTACCGCAACAGCAGCTTGGCAAAACCTCCCGCCGCCACCCGCGCCGTTGACTCCCGTGCAGAAGCCCGCTCCAGCACATACCGCGCATCCGGAAAGTTGTACTTCAGCGCTCCTGCGAGGTCCGCATGTCCCGGCCGCGGAGATGCAACCGCCTGGTGCTTGCCAGGATCGCCGGTCTCTACCGGCAGCTTCTCCTCCCAGTTCTTCCAATCGCGGTTCACAATCTCAATCGCAATCGGGGATCCTATCGTCTTCCCGTGCCGCACGCCCGACAGGATATGTGCTTTATCGGTTTCGATCTTCATGCGGCCGCCCCGGCCGTAGCCCTGCTGTCTGCGCCAAAGCTCGCGATTGATGAACTCCAGGTCCACCGGCAGCCCCGCAGGCAGCCCGGAGACCAATGCGATCAATGCCTCTCCGTGGGACTCCCCCGCTGTTGAGAATCGGATCATGTTGATTCGATTGTATCGAAGATGATTGAAACCTCCCCTAACGGCGGCTCGACAATCAATGACTCGGTAAGCGGCTAATCGTCAATGCCGCCTATCCGAATTCCAGGTGGCGCAGAGCTTGAGTTCTTCAGCAAGCTGTGAAGCCGTGCCGCTGTACACAAGGGCGTGTTCAATTGAGTTTTCCGCAGCCTGTGAAGCCCCCGAACTCCCCTTAGATTCGCGCGGCAGGACTGAAGTGGTGCCCTGACGCTTTCAGATTGTCAGCGTGCGCCGGACCTGACTGGTGTGTCAGCAGTGACACGGGCGTGCGTCGGCATACACGGCAATCTTGGCAATTCCCTCTCCTAATTCCTTTGTTTTGAGGGGCAAGCCGATTGGCATGGGGGCTGCAATCTGTCTGGACGTTGGCAGTTGAAGAACCGGATGGGGGACGCGATGAAAGCGAACGGATTGAGCAACTGGGCGGTGGCGGTGAGCGCGGCGATGGTGCTGGGAGTTCAGGCGATGGGGCAGGCAGCTGTGGCAACGCAGAAAACCACAGACGTGGACGCTCGGGTTCAGAAGATGACGATCGTCGTGAGCCTGGAGGATCGGAAGCTGGCGCTGGTGGAAGACGGCCAGGTGAAAAAGATCTATACGGTGGCGATTGGCAAACCATCAACGCCGAGCCCGGTGGGAACGTTCACGATTCAGCGGCGCGTTAAGAATCCGGTTTATCAGCACGAGGGCAAAGTGATTCAGCCGGGTCCGGGGAATCCGGTGGGGACGCGGTGGATGGGGCTGAGCATCAAGGGCTACGGGATCCACGGCACGAATGAACCGAGGTCGATTGGGAAGGCTGCTTCGCATGGATGCATTCGGATGTCGCGGAAGGATCTGGAGGAGATGTACGCAATGGTCTCGGTGGGTGACACGGTGGAGTTAGTGGGGCAGCGCAATGACGAGACGGCGCAGTTGTTCGGCGAGCAGAAGCCGGGGGCGGTTGAGCAGCCGGTTGTAATGGCGAGTTCGGCGAGTGGGCCGGTGATGACGACGAATTCCGAGGCGGCGAATGAACTTGTGGCGATTGCAAAGTAGGGAGGTGCGGCGATGAGTCTACTGGCAGATGCGATGAGCGGGTTGGGAGCAGCGCTGTTGCCGGTAGCAGCCGCGCTGCTGTTTGAAGAGTTGACGTTTGGCGGGCTGGTCCGGCTGCTGATTGCTCCATGGCCGGGGGCTGGGAAACACGGGGCACGCGGCGGAGGTTCGACGCAGGCGTGCGGACGGAAAGAGCACAAGAACGTACGTGTTGTGTGTGTGGGGGCGGAAAATGATTGCGCTGAAGACGTTGTTGATGATGGTGGGCGTTCTGTTGATCACTGTGGCGGCGGGCATTCCGCTACATGGGTTGTGGATGCAGCTTCGCTACGCGATGAGGAAGAAATCGAGAGGGGATGGGATGCTCCTCGACTCTGGTGTAGCGGAGCCGGAACCTGGTCCGATTGCGTGGAGAGGACCGATGGCGCTGGCGCTGGTGGCATGCGTTCCGCTGCTGATGGCGGCAAGCATGGTAGTGGTGCCGAGCGGAATGGGGGGGGTGCGAGTGAGCCAGATTGGAGGGACGGAGCCGGGCACGCTTTATCCGGGGCTGCATTTTGTGACTCCGCTGGTGGAGAGCGTGCAGATGTTTGATCTGCGCGATCACCTCTTCACGGCGGGGATTGTGGATGCGGGCAAGCCGGGCACGAAGAACAATATGACGGTGCAGTCGCGCGAGGGATTGAACATTGGGCTGGCGGTGACGGTGCGGTACAGGCTCGATCCCAACAAGCTGGCAAGCGCGCAGGCGCATCTGCCGCAGCCGGCGGATCAGCATCTGGTGCCTCCGGTGGTGGCGAGTGCGTGGCGGGAATTGGCGCCGTCGTACACGGTACGGGAGATCTTCTCAAGCAAGCGTGAGGAGGTGCGGAATCGCGCGTCGGGGATCATTACGAAGAAGCTGGCGACGGATGGAATCGTGGTCGAAGAGGTGATGCTGTCGGACATTCAGCTGCCGGAGCAGTATGCGAAGGGATTGGAGGGATTGCTGCTGAAGGAGCAGCAGGACGATCAGATGACGATCGACACGGACATCCAGCAGAAGCAGGTGAGGATTGCGGAATTGGAAGCTGAAGCCCAGGCGAAACAGAAAGAGAAACAGGCCGAGGGCGATGCGCACGCGCGGGTAATCGAAGCCAAGGGCGAGGCGGACGCGATGCAGTACACGCTGCCGCTGAAGCAGAAACAGATTGAGCAGACCAAGCTTGAAGCGGAAGCGCGCAAGGAGTCGACGATCCAGAATGCGCAGGCGGAGGCTGAGGCCAAAGTGATCGATAGCAAAGCCGAGCTGCAACGGCGCAACCTGCTGGCGGATGCGGAGGCAAGCCGCATCAAGCTGATTGCGGCGGCGAATGCGGACCGGATGACCAGCGAGGCGTCACTGCTGAACAAGTCGCCGCTGCTGATCAACAAGATTGTGGCAGAGCGTTTGTCAGACAAGATCCAGGTGGTGATGGTGCCTTCGGATGGGAAGTTCTTCTTCGCCAACGATGTGTTCAAGAACATGGCGAACGCGCCGGTGGTGAAGCAGGAGATGGATCAAGAGTCGGAGCCGGAGCCGAAGGCGGGACATTGACCTGGGGGTGGTGCATGGCGAGGAGGCACGGATCAGCCGCGCCTCCTCGATGGCAAAAGATCTTGGGGAGAGCGCAATGAATCAGAATCCTTGTATCGATGAGAGTCGCCGCAGGTGGAAGACAGAGTTCAGGGGAATACCAGTCCTTCTACTCCTGTTGATTATGGCGATGACGGCTCGGTGCGAGTTTGGGGAACAGGCGCCGCGGAAACATGGTTTCCAGGCTGCTGAAAGCACGACACAATCCTCAACGGTTTACGTCAACAAGGAATATGGATTTCGGTTTGATCTGCCACAGGACTGACGCGGCTTTTCCGTGATTCGAGAGGCGTGGGACGGGACCTCTCCAGAGCACGTGGTCAAGAATCAAAGCGGACCGCTGATCCGCATCAGACATCCGAAATACACCGAAGATGAGCCCTATGAGGACATTCCAATCATGGTGTCCACGCACAAGCAGTGGAAGAACGTGGAAAAGGAGGATCTGGTCGTGAGCGCGGCACCATTTCCTCCTGGCGAGATTGGGCGCAATGCAAGGTATCTGTTTGCGACTCCGCCGCGGTTCCATTACGACTTTGCAAAGGGATATGAGGAGGTGTTGGACATTCTGGGGAAACAGCCGCAGACCTTCGCTCCGGCGAAGCATATCAGGAGCACCGGTCATCGAATTGAAAGGGACGAGTCGGCATGCTGTGAGACTGAGCAGCGGTACTTACGGGCCATGTCGATGCGAACCACAGGGCGATATAATCCGCGCAGAACAAGCGAGAAATAATGAGGGCGATGAGGCTGATCTGGGCAGTGGCGCTGGGGTTGTGTGGGTTGGCCGGGCTCACGGCGCAGAGTCAGCAACCCCAAAGCAGATGGGCGGAGCCGGCGGCGGAACTGGCGGGCCAGGTTGCCGATCTCCTTGGGCCGGGGCAGGCACAGCTTACGGTACGCAATGTTTCGACAATTCAGACGAGCGAGATTCCGGCGATTCGGAAACTGCTGGAGCAGGATCTGAAAGCACGCGGTGTTCTGGCTGGAGGGGCGGAGAGCGCGAATACGATTCGCGTGACGCTGAGCGAGAACGCGCGCGAGCGGCTTTGGGTGGCCGAGGTTGTGGAGGGGAATGAGACGCGGGTGACGATGGTGCATGTGGATGCTGCACCGGTCGCAACAACATCCACACGGAACGAGCGGGTGGTGCTTCGAAAGGAAAAGATTCCTGGACTGATCAACCGGATTGGCGGAACGGTGCAGGACAATCCGATTTTGACTGCGGCGGAGATCAATGGGCACTACGTGGTTATGTTTGCTGATCGGATCTCTGTGTTCTCATCAGGTTCGGGAGGGTGGACGGAGTCGAACACGTTTGCGATGGATAAGAAGTTCGCGCGTGATCCCCGTGGGGTCCTGATTCCTACTGCAGGTGGAGGCACGTTTACTGCGTATGCTCCGGGAACGGAATGCGTGGGGAGCTATTCCCTGCCCTTGAACAGCGCCAGCCAGGACAGCGGATGGACGGTGCGATGTCGCGCGAGTGATGATCCGTGGCCTGTATACCAGAGTGCGGATGCAAGTGCCGGACCAGCGCTGAAGGCCTTCTACAACACGGCGCGCGATTACTTCACGGGAGTGGTGACGCCAAGTATCGGCGTGGACCTGCCGGCGTTTTATGCAGCGGGCATGATTCCGCGAGCAGCGGGTGGTGCGGCCCTTTTGCTGGCTGGTGTGGATGGCAAAGTGCAAATGGTGGAGAACGGGGTGATGCACGGGGTTGCAGGGGCGCGTGACTGGGGCAGCGATTTTGTAGTGGTGCACTCTGGGTGCGGAGCAGGAACGCAGGTGATTGTCTCCAGTTCGGGCGAGGCAGTGAAGGACAGCCTGCGTGCATTTGACGTTCCTGCGCTGGAAGCGGTGCCCGAGAGCGGTGCATTGACAATGGATGGAACCGTGACCGCGCTATGGACCGCGCAGGATGGGAAGAGCGCGATGGCTGTGGTTCGCAATGGTGCGGGCGAATACGAGGTGGACCGTGTTTCGGCCCTTTGCAATTAGCTGTTTGATCTTGGCTACGGCATTGAGCGCTGCGGCGCGGACCCGGCCGCACTATGGCGGAACGCTGCGTGTGGAGATTGCCGGCGATCCGTGGGAAAGACCGGCAGGAGTGGCGCGGCGGCTTGTTTACGACGGGTTGACGCAACTGGATGCAAACGGCGCGTTGAGGCCGGCGCTGGCGCTTACGTGGGAGCAGGACAACAACTTTCATCGGTGGCAGTTCAGGCTCAGGCCCGGCGTGCGCTTTCAGGATGGATCATCACTGACATCTGCGGCGGTGGTGGCGTCGCTGACGGCTTCGTGCAATGCGAATTGCCCATGGGATGCAGTGAAAGCCGTCGGTCCGCTGGTCGTTTTCACGAACGACTCGGCGATGCCGAATCTGCCTTCGCTGCTGGCGAGCGACGAGTTTCTGATTGCTCTGACAGCGGCGGCGGACGGAAAGAGTGCAGCGGGTGCGATTGGGACCGGCCCTTTCCAAGTAACCGGATTCAACAACGGCGTGTTGACGCTAGCTGCGAATGAGAACTGCTGGACGGGGCGGCCTTTTGCGGATGTGGTTGAGATTCGCGTGCATCGCGCAGTGCGTGACCAGTGGCTCGATTTGAGCCTCGGTCGTACCGATGTCGTCGAAGTTCCGCCAGAGCAGTTCCGGCAGGCGCAGCAGCAGCGTTTTGCGGTGCTGACGTCGGCGCCGGTTGCGCTGCTTGCACTGCAGGTAAGTGATGCAGGCGTGCTAGCGAATGTGAAATTACGCGGCGCGATTGCGGCGGCGGTGGATCGGAGTGCTCTTTACAACGTGATCTTTCAGAAGCAGGGTGAAGTCACTGCGAGCCTGCTTCCGCAGAAGATGAGCGGGTACTCCTTCCTGTTTCCGACGGACCGCGATCTAAACAAGGCGCATGAGCTGCGAGGAGGTCTGGCAACTGGGGCGATCACATTGAGCGCGGTGGGCGACGGCACGATGCAACTTGCCGCACAGCGGATTGCGCTGAATTTGCGCGAGGCGGGATTCAATGTGCAGATGGCGGGTGCGGGCACGCAACATGCAGACATTGTGCTCCGGAAGCTGTCCGTTGCGGGAGCTGATCCCTCGGCGGCGCTGGAGAGGATTCTGTGGGATGCCGGAGAGATTGCGCCGGTGACGGAGCAAACGCCTGCCGCTCTCTACAAAAGAGAGCAATCGATTCTGGAAAGCGGGAGAATTGTTCCGATTCTTGATTTGCCGCTGGCGTATGCAAGCGGCGCGAAGGTGAGGGATTTGCATCTGCGAGACGATGGGACGCCTGATCTTGCGAATGCTTCACTGGAGGACGCGCGGTGAGCCTTCGGCAAAAACTTCTACTGCTGTTCTCGCTGACGGTGGCGGCAGCAGTGGCGGCGGTGGCCTGGACCGTGCTGGTGCGAATCCGGCAAGTGTTTGAACATCGTGACCAAGACGAGACGGCTCTGTTTGTAAGCCAGTTTCAGAGGGAGTTTCAACACAGATCGGCGGATGTGGCTGGAGCGGTGGATCGTGTGGCCGGGCAGGAGCGGGTGCGGAGCATGGCATTCGAGATGGTGCAGTCGAATGATGCTGCTCCGTTTTTGAATGAGGCTCAGACGCTGGCGCAGGACGCGCGGCTGGATTTTTTGGAGATTGTGGGGCCGGACGGCACGATTGTGAGTTCGGCGCAGTGGCCGGCTCGGTTTGGGTATCCGGAGCCCGCGGCGAATGAGCTGACGCAGACTCCTTTTTTGAAACGTGAGGAGTTGCCGGATGGAACAACAGTGCTGGGTTTGTTTGCGCTGCGGGCGATTCGTGGCGCGGAGCCGGCGGTGAAGCTGGTGGGCGGCGTGCGGATGGATCAGAGCTTCCTGGCGGATCTGCCGGTTGCTCCTGGAATGCAGATAGGTTTGTACAGTGATGCGACTTCGCAGAGCAATGCCGGCGCAAGTGGAGGGGTGAATTCGCCTGCGGGATTCGACGCACAGAGGCTTGTGGGTTCGGATGGCGCGGTGCCGGGCGCCGCGAAGTATGGTGGGTTGATTGAGAAGTCGCGCAGCAGCGGCCAGGAGGCAAGCGGCATTCTCTACCTGACACCGCGGCGCGAAGATAGTGTTGCTGTGACGGCAATTCCCCTGAAGAATTCGGCGGGGACAGTGCTTGCGGTATTGACTGTGGCGATTTCTCGAAGCGGGCTTGTCGGGGAGCAGCAGCAGATTCGAGCGATTGCCTATGGAGTGGCAGCGGGCGGAATCCTGCTTGCGATTGTCTTCAGCCTCTGGATTGCTGCACGCGTTTCGCGCCCAGTGGAGGAATTGGCGCGGGCTGCAGAGGAAGTTGCGAGTGGAAGGTGGGATGCACGCGTGCAGGTACGGGGGAAAGACGAGGTGAGTGTGCTGGCGCGGAGCTTCAATCACATGACGGAGCAACTCGAGAATCAGCGGGAGATGCTGGTGCAGAGCGAACGGGTTGCGGCGTGGCGCGAACTGGCGCGAAGACTCGCGCATGAGTTGAAGAATCCACTGTTCCCGCTGCAGTTGACTGTGGAGAACCTGTCGCGGGCGCGGCAGTTGCCAGCGGCGGAGTTCGATGAGGTGTTCAACGAGAGCACGCAGACGCTGAGCATGGAGATTGGGAATTTGAAGAAGATCATTGGGCGGTTCAGCGATTTCAGCAAGATGCCAAAACCGGAGTTGGAGCGAATCGCCGCGAAAGAGCTGATCACGCGGGTGAGGACACTGTATGCCGCTGCAAGTGAGGATGGGCCGAAGATCGAAATCGTGACACAACTACCGGACGAGCCGATGCCGTTGATGGTGGATCCGGAACTGCTGCATCGTGCGCTGTCAAACCTGGTGCTGAATGCGAAGGATGCTATGCCGGAGGGCGGCACGGTGACGCTTTCGGCGTGCAAACGGGAAAGCAAGGTAGAGATTCGCGTATCGGATACGGGAGAGGGGATGACTCCAGAGGAGTGCGAGAGATTGTTTACGCCGTACTATACGACGAAGCAGCATGGGACGGGGCTGGGGTTGGCGATTGTGCAGAGCATCGTGGCGGACCACGCAGGTACGATAGCGGTGGAGAGCAGCGAGGGACATGGCGCAACATTTGTGATTACACTGCCGAGGGCTGACGCATGAGCGCAAAAATTCTGATTGTGGATGATGAAGCCAACACGCTGGCTTCCTTGTCGCGTGCCTTTCGTTTGGCCGGACATGAGGCGGTGGTTTGCGACAGTGCGACGCGGGCGCTGGAATTGGCCCAGGCGCAGCCTTTCGATCTGATCCTGAGCGATGTTGTGATGCCGAAGCGCGACGGCCTGGCGCTGCTAGAGGATCTGAAGAATGCGGATGTTACGGCTCCAGTGGTGATGATGAGCGGGCAGGCACACATTGAGATGGCGGTGCGCGCGACACGGCTGGGAGCGCTGGATTTTCTGGAGAAGCCACTCTCGACTGAAAAGCTGCTCGTGATGCTCGACAACGCGATGAAGCTGACGCGGCTTGAGTTGGAGAATCGCGATCTGCGCACGCGCGTGGGCAAACACACGATGGTGTGGATGGGCGAGACGATGCGCCGGGTGATGTTGCAAATTGATCGCGTAGCTCAGAGCGAGACGCGGGTGTGCATCTACGGCGAAACCGGCACGGGCAAGGAACTGGTGGCGCGGACCCTGCACGAAAAGAGCCAGCGCGCCAATGCGCCATTCGTTACATTGAACTGCGCCGCGGTGCCGGCAGAGCTGATTGAGAGCGAACTGTTCGGGCACGAGAAGGGGTCGTTCACCGGGGCGGCACAGCGGCATAATGGCAAGTTCGAACAGGCGCATCGGGGGACGCTCTTTCTGGATGAGATCGGCGACATGCCGATTGCGATGCAGGCGAAGCTGCTGCGAGTTCTGGAAGAGGGCGAGGTTGAGCGAATAGGAGCGGAGAAGCCGACCAAGGTGGATGTGCGGGTCGTGGTGGCGACACATCGGAATCTTGAGCAGCTTGTGGAGAGCGGCGGATTCCGGCGCGATCTTTATCACCGGGTTGTGGTGTTTCCACTGACGCTGCCGCCGCTGCGGGATCGGAGCGAGGATCTTGCAGCCCTGGTGGAGCATTTTGCGAGGCAGGTGAGCGCGCAGAACGGATGGAAGCCGGTGCCGTTCAGCGAGGCGGCGATCGACGCACTGAAAGAATATCCATGGCCGGGGAACATTCGCGAATTGCGGAACGTGGTGGAGAGGCTTTTGCTGCTGGCGGAGAAGCAAGTCGAGGCAGAGGATGTGCGGATGGCGCTGCCGGCGATGAAGATGCGCCAGTTTGCCGCGAACGATACCGGGGGTCCACTGGCAGAGCGTGTGCTGGCGTTCGAGCGGCAGACCGTGCTGACGGAACTCGAACGATACGGGCGGCATGTGACGCAAACCGCGAAGGCGCTGGGGCTGGAGCGGAGCCATCTTTACAAGAAATGCCAGCAATTAGGGATCGATCTGCAGAATCTGCCCGGGCGAGAGTAGGGTCTTCAGCGGGTCTGTACAGCGAAAATTTTACGCTCGAACTATTGGCATTCTGAATGCATCTAAGATGACGTGTTTTTGTGTTTGATTGTCGTGTCTGTGCCTACGGGCGTGGCGGCGCTGGGGATTGTCGCGCTTGTGTTGGTGGCTTCTTCTCTGATTGGAGCATTGATCGGACCGACTCCGAAATACGATTTGACCGATCGCAAAGATCTGCCACCCAATGATACGGAACGGTTCCTGCAGGTGCTAGAAGCCCTGAGCGATGCGCAGGTGAACAAGACCGGTACCCTGGAGGTGTTGACGAACGGGCCCTCGTTCTATCCAGCGGAGTTGGAGGCAATTCGAAACGCGAGGCAAAGCGTCAACATCGAGGCGTACATCTTTCAGAAGGGCAAGATTGCCGAGCAATATGTCGAAGCGTTGACGGAGCGGGCCCGGGCGGGAGTGAGGGTAAGCCTGGTTCTGGATGCGTTCGGGAGCGCCGGAACGACAAACAGATATCTGGCGCCGCTACTGGATGCGGGCGGGAAGGTGGGTTGGTATAACGGGCCACGCTGGCACCGACTGATGCACCTGGATAACCGGACGCACCGCGAAATGATGATCGTGGATGGGCGAGTTGGATTTATCGGTGGTGCAGGAATCGCCGATCAGTGGTATTCGGGCACTAAGGGCAATCCGCGGTGGCGCGATTCGGCGGTGCGGATTGAAGGCGAGGCGGTCTGCAATCTGCAGGCGACATTTGCGGAGAATTGGCTGGCGTCATCCGGCGAGTTGCTGACGGGCGAAGCATATTTTCCGAGCATCCGGAATGACAACCCATTAGTTGCGATGGTAGTGAACAGCACGCCGACTGTGGGCGGAGGTACACGCGCGCGAATTTTGTTCCAGTTGCTGCTTGCTTCGGCACGGAAGAGCATTTCGATCACGACGCCATATTTTCTACCGGACAAGAGCTTGATGAGCGAGTTGTGCCGCGCTGTGGAGCGCGGGCTGCGGGTGCGGATACTTGTACCGGGCCGCAAAAGTGATCATTTGGTTACCCGAAGTACCAGCCGCGCGGGATATGGCAAGTTGCTGAAGGCGGGGGCTGAGGTGTATGAGTATCAACCGTCGATGATTCATGCAAAGGTGCTGTGCGTAGATGATTTGTGGGTCGTTGTAGGATCGACGAATTTTGATAATCGGTCTTTCGGGATCAATGACGAAGTGAACCTCGCGATTCGTGACGCAAAAGTTGCGATGCGGTTCGAGAATGACATGGCGTTCGACCTGGAACAGAGCCGGAGAATTTCGCTGAACGAATGGGAACATCGGCCGGTAACAGAAAGGGCGACAGAACTGATGGGCTTGGTATTTGAGCGACAGCAATGAGCAAATCTTCGGTTCAGTTTCGAGTTGCCTCATACAACACACATAAATGCCGCGGCATCCACGGAACGATTTCGCCGGAGCGTGTGATTCGCGTGATCGCGGAACTGGATATGGACGTTCTGTGCCTGCAGGAAATTGTGGATGCTCCGGGAGGTACGGGCAAGTTTGACCAGGCAAATCAAATAGCGGAAGCCTTTCCGAAGCTGCACGTCGCTTTTGGAAAGACGCGGCCGCTGCATGGTGGGCGATACGGCAACATGCTTCTGTCGCGCTTTCCTATTCTCGAGGCACATACGCACGACATCACGAAGTCGCGTCGCGAGGAGCGGGGAGTTCTGCATTGCGTGATTGACGTCGGCCATGGCTTGAGGGTTAACGTTTTCAACGTGCACCTGGGGACCGGCTACATGGAACGGCGGCGGCAGATTGAAGTACTGATTGGGGACGAGATCTTGGCGAAGCCGGATTTGAGCGGGCCACGCATTGTGATCGGTGACTTTAACGAGTGGACACGCGGGCGGACAACGAGGACGCTGCAGCAAAGCTTTCTCAGCCATCGGCCGCGACCATCGTTTCGATTCGAGCGGACGTATCCCGGTGTTCTGCCGATTCTGAGCCTGGATCATTGTTATTACGAAGAGCCTTTGAAGCTCGAACACACCAAAGTGTGGCGTAGCCGGAAGGCACTGGTGGCGTCGGATCATCTGCCGCTGCTTGCGGATTTCTGCCTGGAATCCAGCAGGGCTCGCGCCTGATTCATTTCATACGTGGAACTCCGTGGCCCCAGGTATCGGGCGGCGCGAGATCTTTGCGCATGGTGGGCTCGGTCATGTCGCGCTTAGCGCTGGTGAAAATTGTGTCGCCCTGCGCGATGAGATAGTCGGCGGTGCGGGCAGCGAGCGCCTGGATGGTGAGTCCCGGATTTGCAGAACCTTGCGTAGGCAGAATAGAGCCGTCGCAGACGAAGAGGTTGGCGATGTCGTGGGTGCGGCCGAACTTGTCAACGACGGAGCTGCGAGGATCGTTGCCCATGCGCGCGGCGCCGACGAGATGAGCGTAGCGAGCTTCCTGTACCACTTCAGCAGCGCCCGCAGCACGCATCACTTCCATGGTTTTGTCTTTGGCGGCTTTGATGAGCTTGTGGTCGTTGTCGTGAAGGCTGAAGGAGATGTGCGGCACGCGAATGCCGAACTGGTCACGTTCTTCAGAGAGAGTGACGCGATTGTCGGGCCACGGAAGGATCTCGCCGAGAAGGCCGAGGCTTGCCCAGTGGTTGTAGTCCATCATCTCGCGGCGCAGGCCCCAGCCCCACGCTCGCTTGGCTGAAACCATCTGCTTTCCAAACGCGATGGGAAGCGGACCCACGGTTTGGATTGCGAAGCCGCGGGCGAAGTTGTTGCGCGGATCGGTTTCGTAGAACTCCTCAGTGAGCGCGTGCGCGGGCGGCGCCTTATACATGCGGACGGGCTGTTCGAAGCGGCCGAGTACGACGTTGCCGGCCTGCGCCATGAGATAGCGGCCAACGGTGCCGCTGGAGTTTGCGAGGCCGTTCTCGTGGCCGGGGCATGCCGAGTTGAGCAGCAGACGGGGTGTTTCGATGGCGTATCCCGAGATGATGACGGCTTTGGCGCGCTGAAACCAGGAGGCGCCATCGCGATCGAAGTAATGCACGCCACTAACGCGGCCGTTGTTGCCGAGTTCAATGCGGTGGGCCATGGAGTAGTCGCGGACTTCTCCACCGTGGGCGATGGCATCGGGAACGTGCGTGATGAGGGTGCTGGCCTTTGCGCCAACTTTGCAGCCCTGGATGCAGTAGCCGCGATAGATGCAGTGAGGGCGGTCTGCACGAGAGCCGGAGAGGATAGCGACCGGTCCGCCGATGGAGACGGGGATTCCGAGCGCGCTGCAGCCTTTGATGAGTGTATTGCCTACACCGCCCATGGGATGTGGGCCGTATGGATAGCCGTGTGGATGTCCCCAGGGGAAATAGGCTGGACCAGCGACGGGCATTTCGAGTTCGAGTTGTTCGTAGTAGGAATGCAGAGTCTCATAGCGGAAGGGCCAGTCAGCGCCGAGGCCATCGCGCGTGTAGACCTCGAAGTCAGAGGGATGAAAGCGCGGGGTGAATGCTGCCCAATGAACGGATCCGCCACCGACACCTTTGCCGCTGTTGTTGGCGCCGAAGGCAAGTGGATCGGTGCCGCCGGTGATGCGGAGATCTTCCCAGTAGAGTTTGTGCGAGCCTGATTCGTCGCTGACCCAGTCGCGTTCTGTATCCCAGAAAGGTCCGGCTTCAAGAGCGACGACGCGGAAACCGGCGCGGCTGAGGCGCTGAAGAAGCACTCCACCGGCAGAGCCGCAGCCGACGATGACGTAGTCGACTTCATCCGTGTCGCGGAAACGGCGCATCGGAATGTCGATGTGCTGCATGGGCCCGAGGGTATGGTGTCCATTGCGCGGCGATTTGAACGGTCCGAGCAGAGGCGTTTTCACTGGCTCTCATCCGGGATGAATTCGTTCTGGCGGGATTCTGTGTGGAGATGATGCGTGGATTCGGTTGTATCGGAGATCGAGTAGCGTGGCGCGGCCCACTTGTATCGCTGCTCTTCGACTTCCCATGGTTCGGGTTCGCCGCGTTCGAGACGCGTATATGCACGAGGGTAAGCAGGTCCGCCGAAGCCGATTTCATCCCAGGCCCAAGGATGCGAGTAGTAGGCCTCGATGGCATCCTGGAGAAGAAGTAGCCAGAAGCGGCCAATGGACATCTGCTTCCAAATTGGCTTCGCGGCGACGGGTTTGTTGTCATGGATTGCCTGGAGAACAATGTCCTGCTGCAGTTGTGGAAGGTCGATGAAGTTAGCGCTATAACGTGCGTGTGATTCTGAGTTGATGGCAATCTCGGCAAGGCGGTAGGCTTCGCGGTCGGTTGGCATGTTCTCGTACCGAAAACCGACGCCGCGATTATGGTAGAGCCGGTCATCGATACGTTCGAGGATGGGGATGCGCCGTTTTGGGACGCGATCCGTCTGGGGGAGGATGTGGTCGAAAACGATACGCCAGAAGCGGGCGGATTCCGCGCCGAAGTGACGGATGCGAGGGACGTGATCAACGCGATCATTGACCAGATCGCGCGTGGTCTTGTCCCAATAGGCTTGCTGGGAGAGAGTGCTGTAGCCCGGGTAGTAACCGGGTTGTTCTGAGGGCATGATCGCTTCGCCGGTCCGAGCGTCACGCGGAAGAAGCGACGTGTCGGTATTCAGTGGCTGACGTGTTGCGGCTTTTCGAGGCTTGTTTTTCATGCGCGTCTCCTGCGAAGAAGGCTGGCTAGGATGCCGAGCATTCCTGCGGCACCAAAGAGAAGCGGAGCGAAGATTGGCGGTCCGTACATGACGTTGTAGAGCAGGTGCTTTGTGCCGCCAGGCCGGCGAAGAACTCCACGTGCGTGATAGAAGAAGCCGATGGCGGAGTCTGCAATAGCAACGGCTGAAATGGCAGGCAGAGCGTTAGTGGCCGCGCGGCGGCTGCGTACGGAGGCGAATGATGCCAATGCAAGCAGAGGCGCGATGATGATGGGCGTCCACTGTGCCCAGTAGCGGAAATTGTTTTTGTAGTGCGAGTAATAGGCTTCAAATCCACTAAGGAGAGCGCTGACGCCTGTGATGATGGCGACCTGGCGCTGAAATGCGCCCTCGCGGATGTCCTGCTCTTCCGAGATGAGTTCGCGGCCCTCACGCGGAGGAAGCAGGCGTGCGAGCCAGGTGTCGGTGCCTCTGCGATCACCGTGCTCAATGGCCCTGGCGTCTTCGCGTTGAAGATACGAGGCGATGAGGCCGAGGTAGGCGCTGGTTCCGAAGAGGAGCGGCGCGAAGATGGGCGGACCCATGATCATGTTGGTCATGGGAAGCCGCCATCCGCCGGGCTTGCGGCCGACGCCGCGGACATGAAAGTAAAATCCGACGCCCGCATCGATAAGGGTCACGGCGGCGGCGAATCGCAGGATGGTGCGCGCTGCGCGGCGGCTGAAGAAGGCAGCGATTCCGGCTACGGCGAGCACTCCGCTGAGAATCACCGGGGTGTACATTACGCGGCGGCTGTAGCTGCCACGGTAGTGCTCGTAAGCAACCTCGAGTCCGCTGAAGACGCTGGTGGCCGCGGTGAGCAATGCGAGGGAGCGCTGGAAACGGCCTTCGCGTATACGATTCTCCAGCGACTTTATTTCATCAACGGGATGGAGAATCTCTATTGTGCTGTCGGTCATTTTTGGAGTCCTAGATCACCTCACGCAATTGATCTTCAGCGATGGTCTCCAGAATCTTGGCTGCGTCCTTCTGACCGCGAAGAAGGGACTTTGCGAATTTGTAGGCCTGCTCCGTAGTGGCCTTGCCGGGCATGGGAGGTTCATTGGGATCGACGACGGCCTGGATGAGAACCGGGCCGGGATGGGATAGCGCTTCGCGGAAGGTGCTCTCGGCCTGATCGGGCCGCTCAATGGTAAAGCCGCGCGCGCCACAGGCTTCGGCGACTTTGGCGAAGTCGATGGGCTCGAGTTCGACTCCGAACTCTGGATTGCCTTCGAGGATCATCTGTTCCCACTTGATCTGACCCAAGACGTTGTTCTTCACGACGACGACGGCGACGCGAAGCTTGTATTTCACGAGTGTCGCGAGCTCGGCCATGAGCATGCTGAGGCCGCCATCGCCGACGACGCAGACGACCTGGCGACCGGGATACGCTGCAGCTGCGCCGATGCTGTAAGGCAAACCGTTGGCCATTGTAGCGAGAGAGCCGGATAGGGAGAACTGCATGCTGCCGCGCATCTCGATCTGGCGGGCAGTCCACGTTGCGATGGTGCCACTGTCGGCGGTGACGATCGCGTCGTCTTCGAGGAGTTTGTTGAGGTTGTAGGTGACGACCTGTGGCTTCATCGGCACGTCGGTGCGCGTGCCGCGTTCTTCCATCAGCTCGTTCCAGGTCTTCATACGATCCTGCGACTTGCGGAGGAACTTGTTGTTCTTCTTTTTGAGCAGCGGCAGCAAGTGATGGAGCACGGCTTTGGAATCGCCTACGAGTGCGATATCTACGGGATAACGCAGACCCACGCGCGTGGGATCAATTTCGATCTGTACGCACTTTGCTTCACCGGGCTTGGGCAGGAATTCCATGTAGGGGAAGCTGGTGCCGATCATGATGAGGGTGTCGCATTCTTCCATGGCGTCGACGGAGGGTGCGGTTCCGAGAAGGCCGATGCCACCGGTTGTGTAGGGGCTTCGGTCAGGAAGCACGGCTTTGCCGAGCAGAGCCTTAACTACGGGGCCGCCGACAGTTTCGGCAAGCTGGGCAACCTCTTCGCGAGCTCTTAACGCTCCGCGGCCGACGAGGATGGCGACCCGTGAGCCGTCGTTGATGATTTCGGCAGCCTGGCGCAGGAGCGAGTCGGCGGGGACCGACGTGGGAGGGTGCTCCCAGTCGCCGCTATGACCTTTTACGTTCGCGGAGCTGCGCATCTTGTCGGAGACGGGCCACTCCTGAATGTCTTTAGGGATGCAGATGTGGGCGACGCCGCGGCGGCCATAGGCTGTTCGTACGGCCATATCGACGACGTTTACGGCATGTGCGGGGCCCATCACCCGCTGGTTGAATTGGGCTACGTCCATGTAGAGCTTGTCGAGGTCGACATCCTGCTGATAGTCCATGCCGATGAGGTCGTGGAAGGTGTGGCCGGTGATGGCGAGGACGGGGACCTGATCGCACTTGGCGTCATACAGGCCGTTGAGGAGATGAATTCCGCCCGGGCCGGAGGTGGCGCAGCATACGCCGAGTCTTCCCGTGTATTTGGCGTATCCGACGGCAGCAAATGCAGCGGCCTCTTCATGACGGACCTGAATGAAGCGCAGCTTATCCTGATGGGTTCTCAGCGCCTCGAAAAATCCATCTACGCCGTCTCCGGGCAAACCGAAGATGGTATCCACACCCCACTCAATGAGCCGCTCAACGATCAGATCAGAAACCTGCTTTGCCATGAAAGCTCCTCAACTGGTTCTTCGGGCTTGGATGCGGAGGAGCCGACGAGCGTGGTTTAGAGCGTGACGCGGAATTTTTCGGCGTCCTCTGTTTTGAGTTCGAGACCCATACCGGGGCGGGACAAGTCTGGCGCCATCTGGCCTTCGCGAGGCTCGCAAAAACCATCAAAAAGCATGCGTTCGATGCGCGCATGATCGTGGAAGAACTCCATGTGAATGGCGCGAGGAACTGCACAGCATACGTGCAGATGCATACTTGGACCGCAGTGGGATGAGAGCGGAAGGTTGTGTGCCCAACAGAGGGAGGCAGCGTCGAGAAAGCCGCTGATTCCGCCGCAGCGCGTACAGTCGGCCTGGAGGATTGTGACCGCTTGCGCATCGATCATGCGGCGGAAGTACCAGGCTGTGTAGCCGTACTCGCCGGCGGCGATATCCATGCCGAGCGGTGCGCGACGCCTGACCTGATCGAGGCCGAGGAGGTTGTCGGAGCTGACGGGTTCTTCAAACCAGCAGACACCCTGCTGCGCAAAGCAGTGCGCAAGTTCGATTGCCTGCGTGACGGTGTAGGCGCCGTTGGCATCAACAAAGAGTTTGCAGTCTGCGCTGATCGCGCGACGGGCCGTGATGACGCGCTCGGGATCGCGGTCGGGTTCTGAGCCGATCTTCATTTTGACCATGCTGAAGCCCTGCTCGGCCCAGCCGCCAAGTTGCTTCGAGAGCTGCTTGTCAGAGTAGCTGGTGAATCCTCCGCTGCCGTAGAGGGGAATAGACGGGCGGACCTGTCCGAGAAGGCTGACGAGGGGAAGATTGACGAGGCAAGCGCGAAGATCCCAAAGTGCATTGTCGATTGCGGAGACGGCCATCATGGCGATGCCGGTTTCGCCGAGATTGCGGATTGCGGCGAGAAGCTTCTGGAGTGTGGCGGAATGAAAGAGAGGGTCGGAGCCGATGACGATTTCGGTGAGCAGTTTATTGGCTACAACCGCGGTGGAGTGATCGGCATAGGTATAGCCGAGGGCGCGGGTTGATCCGCACTCAAGCTGGACGAGCACCATGGAGGTGCTTGTCCAGTTGAAAGTGCCGTCGGCTTCGAGGGAGTCGGTGGGAACTGTATAAAGGGATACGGACCCCGCCGTGATCTGGAGATTCACCAATCTGCACCAACCTGATGAGATGCAGTTTGCTAAAGGCGCGGACAGACCGGTGTGTGCGGGTCAGCGGGAGTAATCGTACTCTTCGCTACGCGCCCGCTCACTGCTGAAGTCGGTGGCGCCCACCACGGCTGCTTCTACAAAGCTGTTTCCCGTAAACACCGATGCGGCCTTGGAATCAGAGAAGCCGAAGACCTTGGGAACCATAAACGAGGAAGCAGCAAAGGCTGCATCCATCTGGCCATGGACCCGAAACGGAATGACTTTCTTCACGCCGTACGGATAGTCAGTGAGAAGCGATTGGACGAGAACAAATGACCCGGTGACCAAAGCAGCAACGGCGGCACGAGGTTCGCTCTTGCGGCACATATATGCCATTCCAAGAAAGAATGCGGCATGACAGTAATCGATTATCCCGTGCTTGCGGGCATCGATCACTTTGGGAAGGCGGTTTTCGAGCTCGTTCATAGCGACGGTGGCAACGGACATCGGAGTCCTCCTTTTGCCGCTTAGATGCGAGCCATTGCGAAGGGTAGGTTGCGGTGATCACAACTATCGTGCGACTGCGAGGGCTCCAGTCTCATCGCAACGGTCGCAATTGCCGCATGGCCCGCTGAAATCATCACCGAAGTAGCGGAGTAGAAGTTCGCGACGGCAACGGCGGCACTCGGCGTACAGTTGCATCTGCTGAAGACGCCGGATTCTCAGTTCTTTCAAAAGCTGCTGCTGTTCGGAAGCAGCTTCAATCATTTGTGCGGAGGATTTCTGATGTACGAGCTGAACTTCTCCGGAGGTGAGTTTCTCGGCTGCGCCAACTTCCTCGAGCTTATGGACAATGTTGATGACCTTGCGCTGGGAGAGTCCGGTCTGGTGGCTCAATTCCTGGGCGCTTGCTGATTTCTCCTTTGAGACTAGAGCGTCAGTAATCGCCCGCAGGTCTGCTGTGTTTACTCGACCGGCGCCGGTTTTGTAACGCTGTGCGGAGATGTCGCCCGGGCGGTAGAAGAGCACCGCCTCGGCCGGCTCGCCATCCCGGCCCGCGCGACCGACTTCCTGGTAGTAGGCGTCGACTGAGTCGCTAACGTCGGCGTGGTAGACGAAGCGGATGTCGGGCTTATCTACTCCCATGCCGAATGCGTTTGTGGCAACAATGACCGGAACGTCCCCTTGCATGAAGCGATCCTGGATCTCATCGCGGTCTTTCGCCTTGAGACCGCCGTGATAGAAGACAGCGTCGACGCCGCGCTCTTTCAGTTCCTTTGCGAGTGTCTCAGCGTGTTTGTGTGTAGCGACGTAAACGATACCGGGCTTTTCAGCGAATTCGACACGCTTGACCACTGCCTCAAGTTTTTCGTCTTCTTCACTGAACATATCGACGCGGAGGGAGATGTTGGGGCGATCGAAGCCGTGAACGAAAACTCGGGGATCGCTCATACCGAGCCGCTCAATGATTTCTGCCCGGACTTCTTTGGAAGCCGTCGCAGTCATGGCGAGAGTGACGGGATGATCGAGGGCTTCAATGACGTGGGCCAATTCGAGGTAGTCCGGGCGAAAATCGTGGCCCCAGTGGCTGATGCAATGCGCCTCATCGATAGCAAAGAGCGAAACGCCGGCGTTGCGAAGGCGTTCCAGGGTTTCCGGATTGCGCAGTTGCTCGGGCGCGAGGAAGATGAATTCGATTTCGCCTGCCTCGATGCGCTCCAAGGTTTCCTGGTGCTCACTGGTGGAGAGGGTGGAGTTGATGACGGCGGTTTCGTCGAGTTCGCTGGCCTGGATCGAATCCGCTTGATCTTTTTGCAAAGCGATCAGCGGGGACACGATGACGGTCGATCCGGCGAGCAGGCTGCCTGCGATCTGGTAGACGGCAGATTTTCCAGATCCGGTGGGTTGAACGAGGAGCGTGTCGCGCCCTTCGAGGAGGCTTTGAATGGCCTCGCGCTGGCCGGGCCGGAGGGATTTAAACCCGAGAAGCTTTTGGGCTGCGGCAGAGATATCGATTGGTTTTCTGTTCCGGGAAGGCATATAGATGACGAATACTTGGATGCACCAAATACGACATTGATGTGTTAGTCATCCATGAAAGTGAACAAAATGGTTTGGGCGCCGGCCCGTAATTTCAGCTGCGGGTGAGCGAGTGCGGCAGGAGAATTCGGTGGGGTACTTGAGGTGGGGTTTACGGAGCCCAAAAAGCTGGCGGTGGTCAACGGGTAGTTCGCCTGGATTCGGCGAGAAGGGCGGCCGGGATGGCGGACAAGGGTAGAACCCGATCGACTGCGCCATGCCGGATGGCCTCTCTCGGCATGCCGAAGACTACGCAACTCTCTTCATCCTGAGCGAGAGTGTGAGCGCCAACCTTTTTCAATGCGAGCATTCCCTGGACGCCATCGGAACCCATGCCGGTGAGTATGGCCGCAGTGGCATTGGAGCCGGCGGCTTGTGCGACCGAATGGAACAGCACGTCGACGGCCGGACGCTGGAAGCAGACCATGGGGCCGTCCTTAATCTCGACGCGATAGCCTGCGAGGGTGCGCCGGAGCAGCATGTGGAAGTTGCCGGGAGCGACCAGCGCCAAACCGGCTTCGAGCTTATCGCCTTCTTCGGCCTCGCGAACTCGGAGGGCACAGAGTTCATTGAGACGATTCGCGAAGGAGCGGGAAAAGACTGCGGGGATGTGCTGGGCGATGACCACACCCGGACAGTTCTCCGGCAGTTCGGCCAAAACTTTGTGGATGGCCTCGGTTCCGCCGGTGGAGGCGCCAATTGCAATGACAGCCGAGGATGGGAATGGTGGCGATGATCGTGTGATGGAAGGCGGTTGAGGCGGGAGCGGCCTCTCGGCGGGAGATCGCAATCGGGCGATCTTTGCGGCGCGGATCTTGGAAGCTACGCTAAGACGCAGTTCGCCGACCGACTGCGGGCCTCCGGGCTTGGCGAGGACGTCGATTGCGCCGGCCTCAAGCGCTTCGAGAGCGGTCCGGCTGGAGGCAACTCCGAGAGAGCTTATCACGATGACCGGCATGGGGCGATAGTGCATGAGCTTCCGGAGAAAGGTGACGCCGTCCATCCGTGGCATTTCGATGTCGAGGGTGAGTACGTCCGGCTTCAATGAGAGGATTTTGTCGCGCGCAACGAACGGATCAGGTGCGGTCCCTACGACTTCTATATCGGTTTCGCCGGAGAGCGCGTCGGTGAGGACCTTGCGTACGATTGCGGAATCATCGACGATGAGAACCTTGATCTTGTTTTGCCCGGTCATGCGGCCACACTGGAGTACAGCGAAAGGGTGAGGGTTCCGTTCTCGACGGCAAAGCTTTGTTGAGAGGCAGGAACTCCGATTGGGCGATCGTTCTCCGGGGAGAGCAACTCAGGAGAACCGAGGTCGAAGCTGCCCTGAGATCCCGGCTTGCTGACGATCCAACCGCATAACATGTTTGCTAATTCGCAGACGACCTGTGCAGTTTGAGATTGGGTAAGTGATTCCTCCGATTCGCCCAGGAACGAAGCGGCCAGGCTGCGCGCGCTCGCCTTGGAGATGCGGATCTCGAGAACTCCAGAGACTTCACCGGAAAACGGCACGCGAACTTCCAGCTTTCCGGCGCTTGAATCGGGCTCGGATGAACCCAGAGGCTCCGAGAAGAACATGGTCTCAAGCACTGCGGTGACGGCGGGCTCAAGCAGATGATCGAAATGGTGGCTATGCATGGGGCACTCTCAGGACTTTTTCAACTTCATCGCGCAACGTCTCGGGGAGAAACGGCTTGGAGATGTATCCCCGAGCACCCAGTTTGAGGAGATGTTCTTTGCGCCCATGGCTTGAATCGGTAGAAACGACGATGACTGGAATATCGCGAAGCAGTTCGTCACTTTCCAATTGGCGAACGAACTCTTCGCCGTTCATGCGAGGCATATTGATGTCTGTCAGGACCAGATCAACCCAGTGTTCGCGAAGGGTCTTTAGTGCGGCTTCGCCATCTCCGGCTTCGCAGTACTCACCGACGGGCAGGCCGGCCAGCTGCACGACTTTGCGAAGGAAGACTCGCATCACCGGCGAATCGTCCACGATCATGATGTTCAACGCCATGGGCATGCCTCTACGGGAGTTGCTGAAACGCGCCCACGCGGATTCATCTCCCATTGTTTGCCGCCGGGCGACTGCAACCATACCCGGCCGCTGCCAACCTCGAGGCGAACGGTTCGGATTGCCGTTCCCCCGGTATCCTCGGCATGGGCAACGAGTCCGAACTTCCACAGAGCTTTGCGGAGGGCGAGACAGTTGCGCTTGCCAATGTTGAAGATCGAGTTATCGCTCATGATTTGCGCACCCCCAGCGGCGGAGACCATGATGCGACGTTTGTCGGCACCGTGCGCGAGGGCTGCGCGGACTAGAAACGGTATTGCGGTATCGGCGAATTTGCATAAACGCCCGTTGAGGTCTGGGTTGGATTCTGTCGAGTCGGGGAGCAGGTAGTGAACCATTCCGGCGACGTGGGCCACGGGATCGTGCAGCATGACGGCTACGCATGATCCAAGGGCGTATGTGACCAGCACAGTGTCGGGATCGCGGCTGACTGCTCCATCGCCCACGCCAACGACGAGGTCTCTCATCTTTTTCCGCCTCGCTTGCGATAGATGGCCGGCTGAACGTGCTCGAGATCATGCTGGATGCCGGTGAGTGTCTCTGAGTGCCCGACGAACAGATAGCCTCCGGGTTCCAGGCGATTGGCGAGCCGGTTGACGAGTTGCTCCTGCGTTTGGCGGCTGAAATAGATCATGACGTTGCGGCAGAAGATAACGGCGAATCTGCCGATGTCCGGAAACGGCTCAATGAGGTTGATGCGTCGGAATTCCAACATGGCCATGACTTCTGGTCGCATTCGATACCAGCCCTGCCATTGGCCCTCACCGCGCAGCAGATGCTTTCTGAGCCATGGAACCAGCACATTCTGCAGGCGGTCGGACTTGTACGTACCTTTGCGTGCAGCTTCGAGAGCCTGCGTGGAAATGTCGGACGCAAGCACGGAGGGTAGATTTTTGCTGAGAAGTCCAAAGTATTCCCGCGCGGTGACGGCGATGCTGCAGGGTTCTTCGCCAGTTGAACTGGCCGCGCTCCAGATGCGCAGAGGGCGAATTCTGTCCCACTGCGCAAAGACATGTTCGACGAGGAAATCGAAATGCGCCTGCTCGCGGAAGAAGCT
>Ga0068855_100000883_pt1 | contig 37162 bp, 35 predicted proteins | sample KBSCornC52_FD_66592 | JGI IMG/M metagenome (GOLD analysis project Ga0068855, IMG submission 66592) | Corn rhizosphere microbial communities from Kellogg Biological Station, Michigan, USA - KBS Corn C5-2 | ecosystem: Host-associated > Plants > Roots > Rhizosphere > Soil ...
ATCGGCGACCCGGTCCTCCGGCTCACGATGGGACGGGCCGGCCGCCGGTCGGTCGAGGAGCGACTGAACGCCCGTCGTCAGGCCGCGGACCTCTACCGAATCGCGTCCGACGGGCTGGATTGATCAACACTCTTGCGCTCACATGGCACGGATTCTGCAAGAGAGCCTGAGATAAGCACGAATCGTTCCCGCGCGGCGGGCGAGGAGACCTGTATGGACAAGCGAGAGCTGGAGGCGTTCGGAAGTTACGTTGACAAGACGTGCGACGGGCTCACCCGGCGCGAGCTCGTGAAGGTGGGGACCTGCTCCTTCCTGGGGCTCGGCCTCACCGAGTTTCTGGCCCTCAAGGCGGCAGCGCAGGCGCCGACCAAACCGAAATCGAAAGGCGCCGAGCGCGACATATCCGTCATTCTGCTCTGGATGGCCGGCGGCCCCAGCCACGTGGACACGTTCGACCCCAAGCCGGACGCGCCGATGACGATTCGCGGGCCGTTCGAGGCGATCCCGACGAAGGTCGACGGCATCCAGCTCTCCGAGCACCTGCCGCGCCTCGCGAAGGTGCAGGACAAGTTCAGCATCATCCGCTCGCTCACCCACGGCGACGGCGCGCACGAGCGGGCCCAGCACTACCTCCAGACCGGCTACCTGCCCATCCCGACCATGGAGTTCCCCTCCTACGGCGCTGTCGTTGCGAAGGAGCTGGGGATGAAGAACAACCTGCCGCCCTACGTCACGCTCCTCGGCGCGACCGGCGACGGCTTCGGCGCGGGCTACCTCGGCGGCTCGCTGAACCCCTTCTTCGCGGGCAACCCGAACGACGGCAACTACAAGGTCCCCGATCTCCCGCTCCCGAACGGTGTCACGCGGAATCGCCTCGACCGGCGGCGCGCCCTCCTGTCGACACTCGACACCCTGGCCCGCAACAACGATGCCGTCAAGTCGATGGACACGTTCTACAACAACGCCTACAAGCTCGTCACGTCCACCGAATCGCAGAAGGCGTTCGACATCGGCCAGGAGGATAACAAGCTCCGCGACATGTACGGCCGCACGCCCTTCGGCCAGTCCTGCCTCCTCGCCCGTCGCCTCGTCGAGAGCGGCGTCCGCTTCGTCACCATCACGCAGGGCGGCTGGGATACCCACGAGAACAACTTCCCGTCGCTGAAGAACAGCCTGCTCCCGACCATCGATCAGGGAACTGCGGCGCTGCTGACGGACCTCGCCGAGCGCGGCATGCTCGACACGACGCTGGTCCTCTGGGCTGGCGAGTTCGGCCGCACGCCCGAGATCAACAAGAACGCAAATCCTGGCCGCGACCACTGGCCGAACGCGATGTCGGTCGCGATTGCCGGCGGCGGCATCAAGGGTGGAACAGTGGTCGGCGAGACGGACGAGAAGGCGATGGGCCCGAAGGAGCGCGCGATTCACGTGGAGGACCTCGCCGCCACGCTCTACCACGCGCTGGGAATCGATCCAGAGAAGGAGTACGTCACGCCAACCGGCCGCCCGGTCCGCCTCGCCAACGACGGAAAGGTGATTCACGAGCTGTTCTAGAAGTGTTGAGCGTTAAGCGTTAAGTGTCGAGGGCTGGGTGGCAAACCCCCGGCCCTCGAATTTCGTCTGGCCGCAAGGGTGGTGGGAAAGGACTCCGCCGCATCTCGTGGAATTCCAATCACGCACGCACGGCGCAGCCCTGGAGCGATTCGATGAGCCCGGATATGACAGGCATTCTCATAGACTTGAGCGACTTCACCCTCACCCGGCTCCTGCCGCTGGCCGCGATCATCCTCTGCTTCGTGTTGGGCTGGCGATGGCTGCGACGCGATCCCCGCCGTTGATGCGTCGATTCAGCGCCCTCTCGGGTATCGCGACTCCAGTCCGTCCATCACGCTGGCAATAATATCGGCATGACAAACGACGCGCGCACCCGGAGATTCCCCATGCACAAGACACTTGCGGCAACACCCCTGCTCGCCACTGTACTCTGGTTCGGTACCTTCCTTACCACGACCGTCCACGCGGAGCAGGATTCCTCCGCGAGCCAGCAGACAGGTCAGGCCCTCACGAACGAAACCCTCAGCACCATGTTGTCGAATATGGGCTACGAACCGAAGGCCCTATCGAAGGGCTTCCTCATCGCGAAGAAGGTGGATTCCTGGACTATCAACGTGCAGGTCGTTCTGAGCCCCAACCTCACCAAGATCGGAATGAACGCCAACCTCGGCAAGGTCGACAAGCTCGAGGACATCACGGCGCCGCAGCTGCTGACCCTCCTCATCTCCAACGGCGACATCGACCCCTCCTGCTTCTACATCGACCGCGATCAGAAGAAGGTCTACCTGCACCGCTCGCTCGACAACCGCGCCGTAACGCCGGCCTTCCTCCGCGAGCAGATCGACGCCTTCTGCGGCAACGTCCGCTCGACCGCCGACCAGTGGAAGTTCACAAAATAGCCCACGCGCCAACGACTAGCGTGCCAGCCCGGTCGGAACGATAACCCGGCATCCGTCCGCAGGACGCATCCCAGGTTACAGAGTCTGGGACATCTGTCCCTGGCGACTGGAGGAACCGGCGGGCCATGAGGCGAACCGTGGTCCGTCATGCGCGCGACTGTCGCGCAATTATCCGAAAGGACCACGGGTTGCGTTACCTCCGGCTATCGATCATTCTGCTGGCAGGCTGCATGTCAGCCGGTCTCTGCCAGTCCCCGCCACAGGGCCAGGCCCGTCCCACGCCGCCAGCTCCGTTGAAGCCAGGCAAGGACCGGTGGCTTGTAAAGACTGCCTCGGACGCGGGCGCGAACGGGGTGAAACGGAGGCCGGAGAAGACCTCGATCGAGAAGCTCCGCACCCTGCCGCGGCCGGCTGACTATCCCCTCAATTCGACTCCCGCGAAGTACCAGACAGAGCGCGCCGGCCTGGCCGAAAGTTCGATCTACTCCGTTGAAGCCGACATCGTCGAGTGCCGGCTGATGCCGGACGGCGACTACCATGTCGTCATGCGCGGCGCGAGCGGCGAAACGATGGTCCTGGAGATGCCGGATCCCGACCCGGCGTTCACCAGCCCCTCCAGCCCCTTCGCCTATGCGATTCGGGCCGCCCGCGAGCAGTTCGAATCGAAGGTCAAGCCGGAGCGGGCCGCCAAACCCCTCAACCTCCACGCGCGAATCACCGGCATCGGCTTCTTCGGACGCCAGTACGGCAAGACGCCCGCGAAGGGCAACCTCCTCCAGCTCCACCCGGCCGTCGACTTCGAGTGGCAGGACGAGCCGAGTGCCGAGTTCTCCGCCGACCGCGCCGTCGCCCTCAAAGCAAAGGACCCACGCACGAATCCCCCTGCATCGGCCCCCGGTAAATGAACGCGAGCCCCGCAAAGGAGTGATCGCGCATACCGAAGTCGAAACATAGGGAACGCGAAGCGGGCCGAACCACTCGCGCACAGGGAGGATTCAAACCAACATGAACGATAGAATTGGCAGGCGTGAACTGATCGAGCGGGGACTGGTCGCAGCGGGCGGGCTCGTGGTTGCGGGCGGCGCGCTGGCGCAGACCAACACGCTCCGCGGGCGGCGCACACGCCGGGTGGTCGTCTGGTCGGAAGGCACCGCGCCGAAGAACGTCTACCCGAGCGACATCAACTCCGCCATCGCCGAGGGCCTGTCGCCGCTCTCCTCGCAGGGCTGGGACGTCTCGACCGCCTCCATCTGGCAGCCGGACCAGGGCCTCCCGGAAGATGTGCTCGACGGCGCCGACGTGCTCATCTGGTGGGGCCACCAGCGCCACGGCGACGTGAAGGACGAGCTGGTCAGCCGCATCGTGAAGCGCGTGAAGGACGATGGCATGGGCTTTATCGCCACCCACTCCGCCCACTACTCCAAACCGCTCAAGTCAATTCTCGGTACCCCCTGCGGCTGGCAGGGCGGCTACATCGAGGACGGCTCCCGCGTCGACCTCATCGTCAAAGCCCCGCGCCACCCCATCGCCCGCGGCGTGAAGGACTTCACCGTCCCCCACACCGAGCGCTACGGCGATCCGTTCGAGGTCCCGAAGCCCGAAACGCTCATCTTCGACGGGACCTACACGCTCCCGAATGGCACGAAACAGAACGCGCAGCAGGGCATGACCTGGACCGTCGGCAAGGGCCGCGTCTTCTACTTCCAGCCCGGCCACGAAACTTACCCCATCTACTTCCAGTCCGAAATCCAGCGCGTCTTCCAGAACGGCGTCCGCTGGGCAGCCCGCTAACCGCTCCAACCCACCAATTCATGAATCGGGCCGGGGAATCGCTCCCCGGCCCGAATTGCCTCGCGCATTGCCACCCCTGGATCGCGATCGATTCTCGGCTCGGTCGCAAGTCCGAATTAGAGCAGGCCTCCGATTATTAGGGGCCGGGGCGGCAAATACCAAGCAGGCGGGCCAGATCGGCCGGGTCGTCGCAGACCAGCTCGGGTTCTTCGGCGAGCAGGCGGGCGCGGGGAGCGGCGCCCCAGGTCACGGCGCACCGAGCAACTCCAGCCGCTCGTCCGGCGCGCATGTCGTGAACGGTGTCGCCGATGAAGATGGTTTCGCTCGGCGTGGACTTGAGCAGAGTAAGGGCGAGGCCGACGCCCTCGGGGTCGGGCTTGGGGACCTTCACGTCGTCCGCCGTGATCACCGCGTCCACGCACTCCGCGATGCCCATCCGGGGGAGCGTGTTGCGAATCTCAGCGTGATTCTTGCTCGTCACCAGAGCCGTCCCGCGGCCCTGCTGCTTGCCCGCGATGAGCGTGGCTATCGCCTCCGGGATGAGCCGCTCCTCGTGCTTGCGGGATTCCCAGCAGCGAATGAACTCGGCCTCCATCTCCTCCGGAGCGACTCCCCATTGACGCGGATCGCCGAAGATGCGGACCTGTTCGGCCAGTGGCGTGCCGATGATGGCCCGTATCTCATCCATCGGCAGGGTGCGGCCCAGGAAGGTGCGGTAGACGTGGTCGAGCCCTTCCGCGACGAGGTGCGTCGTGTCGATCAGCGTGCCGTCGATGTCCCAGAGGAGCGTCTTATAGCGGGCGCCGCGGGACAGGGCATCTGTCACAGAACGTCCACCTCGTTCACGCCGCGATGGACGTCGCCGATGATTCCGGCCTGCTCACCCAGCTCGTGGAGCCGCGTAACAATCGGGCTCGCCTGCTCTCGGTCGACGATGAGCACGAACCCGATTCCCATGTTGAACGTCCGGTACATCTCCGGATCGGGGACCTGGCCGAGCTCCTGGATGAGCGTGAAGATGGGCGGGACCGTCCAGAGGCGGCGGTCCAGGGTAACGCTGCAATCGGTGGGCAAAATGCGGGGGATGTTGTCGTAGAATCCGCCGCCCGTGATGTGCGCCATGCCCTTCACGTCGAACTCGTCGAGCAGGGACAGGACCGCCCGGGAATAACAGCGGTGCGGCGCGAGCAGCGTGTCCCCCAGCGTCCTGCCGCCGAGCGGCGTGGGCGTGTCGTCCACAGTCAGCCCGGTCACGTCGAAGAGGATGTGCCGCGCCAGCGAGTAGCCGTTCGTATGAAGCCCTTCTGATCCCAGCCCGATCACCACGTCGCCCGGCGCGATCGCGTGCCCGTCCACAATCCGCTGCCGGTCCACCACGCCCACAATGGTGCCCGCGAGATCGTACTCCCCATCGCCGTACATCGACGGCATCTCCGCCGTCTCGCCGCCCACGAGCGCGCAGCCAGCCGCCCGGCAGCCGTCCGCAATCCCCCTGACCACCGCTACGAGCACATCCTGGGAGAGCTTCCCGGTCGCGAAGTAGTCGAGAAAGAAGAGCGGCCGCGCTCCCTGCACAAGGATGTCGTTGACACAGTGGGAGACCAGGTCGGCGCCGATGGTATCGTGCCGATTTGCGAGGAAGGCGACCTTGAGCTTTGTCCCCACGCCGTCGATGCTCGACACGAGCACGGGATCGGCGTACTGCTTCCAGTCCGGCGCGAACAAGCCCCCGAACGCGCCGACATCAGAGAGGACGGAAGGAGTAAACGTGGAGCGGACGTGCTCCCGGATGCGCAGCACGGCGGTGTTCATTGCGTCGATATTGACGCCGGCGTCCCGATAGGTAATCGGGGAAATCGGGGAAATCGGGTGGTCGGACATAGCCGCAGCCTCCTCAAAGGTCAGCTACATGATACCCGCTGCCACTCCCGCGTCCGAATTCAGCGGGGCAAACTCCGTCTCCAGCCGGCCACCCATGCAAATCCGGGTCATTTGCCGGCCGGTAAGGATGCCCGTTTTCGCCGGCTGTGACGCGATGAGGCACGGCGCGTGCAACTGGACACAATTGCCACATGCAAGGAACGCCGTATATCGCCGCAGTTATCCAAAGGAGAATAAGACACATGACAGTTCGAAAAGGGGTGTGGATGCTTTGTACCGCGATGCTAATGGGAGTGGCAAGCGCGGCCCTCGCGCAAAGCCCGACGCCGGTGCCGACCCCGGACGGAATCGTTCCGGAGCCGAGCGCCTACGCCATGCTTGCCTGCGGGGCGACCGCGGTGGGCGGAATGCTGCTGGCTCGATCGAGGCGGAATCGAAAATAGAAATCGGCCGGTATCAGTCGATTGATACATGCCATGAATCCGAAGAAGAGCCGGCGCCCGCGGGTATAAACCTCGCGGACGCCGGCCTCTCTTTGTCAGTCGCCCCGCGCGCCTACGCGTTGTACTGCCGGAAGGTCACGCCTTCCCCGAGCGACCCCTCGAAGCGCCCCACGATCTCCGAGCCGCGCGTCACTGTCCCCGTCACCTCGCCGTTCGTATCTATCTTAAGCCGGCCGACGTTGCCGCGGTTGTCGGAGAGCGACGCGGACCCGAATACCTGCGTCGAAGGCTTGAGCGGCACGGCGAGAAGGTTGCCGTTGAACTCCAGGTCAGATTCGATGGAGGCGAAGTAGCCGTTGTCGAACCGAATCGAGACGGTGTCCGGGGTCTGCATGTGGACCTTCGGGCCGGTGAATCGCGATGACTTCAGCCGGCGGCTGCCGCTGATTCGCGCGATTCCGGGCGACTCGACGTCGAACTGCCAGCGGGCTTCCGGCTCGTGCGCGGTGGTGATGACCGTCGCGGAGGCGTCGGACCGGTCGCTCCGAATCTTGCGCTCGAACCCGATCGCATCGATGGCGGGCGGGCCTGTGATTCCCGCCGAGGCCTGGTGCGCGACGTTGATGAGATAGGCCGCGCAGGCCGCCAGCGCCGCTTCGCTCTCAGCGGCCGTGTAGCGCGAGGCCTCTTCGAGGCGCGACGTATCGAGCAGCGCCTCGCCCAGCCGCTGGGCAGCATTGATTCGCTTGCTTCCGGCATAACGCGCGCCTGCTGTCGCCAGCGCCGCGCCGCCCGCCACCACGGCTACTCCCGCTACCTTACGCAGTATGTTGTTGAGCATTGTCCGAATCCTCCGGGAGCGGTCCACCCGCGAATGGTTGCCGATGCGCCGCCCGCTGGTTTGCTGATCGATAGACGGCGGCGCGCCTGCCGTGGTTTCCCCGATTCACATCTGGTTTTCAGGTTAATGACGAAACCCCTCGCCACACGTTCGATTCTGAAAACTCCGGCCTCACTTTTCCTTCAGCCAGCGAACGAGCCAGTTGATGGCTCGGGCGCGCTGCGCATCCGTCACCTGATGGGCGACTCCGGGCGCGATGTCATCGTCGATGCGGTCCGACGCTCCGAGCCTCGCATACTCCCTGCGCGCGGCCTCGATGGCGATTCGCGCGCCCTCCACAGGGCAGTTCGGATCGCGGTCCCCACCGATGACGAGGAGCGGGCGCGGTGCAATGGCGCGCAGCATGTTCGGACAATCGAAGTCGGACAGAATGCCGGGAACGACCTTGTCCCAGAGCGCGCGGCACACTCTTGCGTTCACCTCCGGCTCACCCAGGTCCTTCGCGACCGCCTCATGCGCCGCGCGAATCGTGTTCGCCCGACCCTGCCAGCACTCGTTCTCCAGCGACCACTTCAGGGATTGGACGGCGATGCAGGGAACCGCGACGCGAATCCGCTCGTCGGTCGCCGCAGCGAGCCAGGTCTCGATGCCGCCCTTGCTGAAGCCGATGAGCCCTATCCGATTCGGGTCGATGTCCGGCCGGCTCTGGAGGTAGTCCACCGTGCGCCAGACGTCGTAGACGGTGTCGAAGTAGAAGGGGTGCGCCTGCTTCTTCGGGTCCTTCTCCCTCCACGCGGCAACGATGGCCTCATTGTACTCTGTTGCTCCGTGCGCTCCGCCAGGGATTCGCGCTCCGTGAAACCTGCCGTCGACCACTATGGCGGCAAGCCCGTGGTCGGCGAGCTCGCGCAGGACAGGCTCAGTTCCCTCCTTGTTCCCGCCGGTACCATGGAGAACGATGACCGCCGGGATGCGCGCGGGCCGGTCCGCAGGTTCGAGGAGCAGAAACGGAACGCGCTCCGTCGCCTCGCTGCGGAAGCTCCCGCGCGTAACGGTTAGCCCCTCCTTCTCCTCGACACGCGCCTCCGGCTCCAGGCTCACCCTCGGCCGGTCAATAAGCCGGTGGAACCGCGCCCGTGTCTCTGCACTCGTCCGAGCCGGCGGCTCGGCGGCAGCCTCAAGCAATTCAACTACGTGGTTCAGGTCTGCCCGAAGCCGTTCATCGAGTTTACCCGTGCCAGGCTTTGCCCTTTCAAGGTGAGCCAGCGCAGCTCTTGCCCCGTCCGCAGCCGTCATGCCGTGCTTATCGGGTGCGCGTGCGTCCGCACCGTGCGCGAGCAATAGCCTCACCTCATCGCAGTTTCCAAAGACCGCGGAATGGTGAAGAGCCGTAAAGCCTTCATTGTCGCGCATGTCTACACGCGCTCCCGCACTGAGCAGTTGCTTAGCTACCGACAGATATTTTTTCGATGCGGGCGAATAGAAAGCGGGATGGCGGCATGCTGCCATCAAGGGGGTCTGACCCGTCGAGCCCTCGCGCGCATTAGGATCCGCCTTCGCAGCCAACAGTACTGCCGCACACCGCTCGGCGGGCAACGAGCTGGCGAGGTAGAGCGGGGTATACCCCAGGCGATCGCGCGTAGTAGGCGACGCACCCTTTGACAACAGCAATTTGGCCGTGCGCCAATCATCGTTGGCGATCGCATCTAACAACCTGGTGTCTGGATTTCGCTGTCCTTGCGCCAACGTAGGCAGCGAAAGGGCAGTCACGCGGCAAAAACTCATGGTAATCAGAAACATCACCATGGGAGCTGGACTGTATCTCATCGCGGATAGGATTCTCATTGGCCCTGTTCGAATGGGGGCCGCTCGTAGCCGACGCCGAACGGCTCTTCCGGGCGCGTCCACTCGCCGAGCAGCGCGCGGCGCAGAGGCGTAGTGCGGGCGAGAAACGCCGGGTCGTTGTGCTTCCGGTCCGACGGCAGGAGCCAGGGCGGCGCGTAGACCAAGTGCATGATGTAACGGTCCCAATCCATGTCGTTTCGCGTTCCGCAATGGAAGGTGCCCTGGTGGAATATAAGCGCGTCGCCCGGCTTGCCAGTAATGACCTCGCGAATCGGAATCCGGTCCTCGGCGACGCCCTTCGGCGGCTTCTCCCGGGCATTGTGGCTCCCCGGAATAACTACGATGTTGCCCATGTTCTCACGGGATTGGTCGGTAAGAAAGTAGCCGATGCGGAGCTGCATCAATGGCGTGGGGAGGGCGAGGCGGCGGAACTCGTACGGGCTCGAGCCGTCCTGATGGAGGCCCTGCCCCTTGAAGCCCGGCGGTGAGAGCGTGCACCAGCTCGACTGAAGGATGAAGTGGTCACCGAGGAGCGCCCGCGCCTTCGGCAGGACCGACGGGTGATCGATCAGCGGCTCGAAGGCGGGTTCCTGTTCGTACGCAGCGCCGATCTGCCGCCACTGGCCCCGCGGGTGCCGGCCATGAATCCGCTTCGCCGCTTCGAGGCAGGCTTCCACCTCCTCTTGGGAGAGCGCGCCCCGGATCACGAGAAAGCCGGACACATCGAACAGGAATCGCTCCAGATCCGTCATCGGTCCGGGCTGCGCTTCTGGCATCATCGTCCTTATCCCCATAACATCGCACGCTCGGCGGAACTCTTGAGAGCCCGCCACTTTGAATGCGATTCGCATGTCATGGGGCGAACTCCTGCCGTGGGAGAACGAGGGTGAGAACTCTATCGGAGGAGGAAGGCCGCGATGAGGCAGGCGGAGAACCAGAGGGCGTTGGCGCTTTCCTGCCACCCCACGCGCTTCAGGGGCGGGAGCGTGGTCGATACTGTGGCGATTCCGGCGAATGCTCGTACAATGGCGGGCAACACTCCGGCTACGGCCACAAAGGTCGCGATCCCGCCGCCGAGCGACACGAACGCGGCAAGGGGAAACACCACGCAGAAGGCGATGTGGTAGAAGAGGGTGGGCCGAGAGACCTGCGCGCGCTCGGTCGGTCCGAATGCGCCGCGCATCTTCGCCGCGTCCAGATACATGTTTACGTGGAGCACGCCGCTCCCGAAGAAGAGTGCGCAGAGCAGCCAGAGACTCACTGCCAGCGAATCGAGCGATCCCCGGACGGCGATCGTCGCGGCCGGTCCGGTCGCCACGAGCGCGGCTACCGCCAGCAGCTCGCCCGCGGCCGTCCGGTCGAACCGCTTTCGCGCGGGCCGCAGCGTAAGCCCCGCATGGACCGAGAAGAGAACCCCCACCGCCCCACCGACCCAGAGCAGCCCCGTCCGGTGCCACGCCACAATCAGCGGAAGCCCACCGGCCACAAACGCGGCGGCAAATGCTCCGAGCCAGAATCGCGTGCCCGGCTGCTCTCTTCGCCGCAGCACGAGGTCCGCCGCATGGCGCGCGAGGTATGCTCCCGTCACCGCGAGGGCCAGCAGCAGAGTCGGAACCGGCTCGAACCGGCCCGCGACAGCGAGCCCGATGACGAGCGGCGCGTAGAGAATGACCCATGCGCCATGCTCGCGCGGTATCGGAGGCCGCCCGATCATCAGCCGCTCCGGTGTCTGTGTTGTCGTCAGGCTGGATTCCATCGCCCGTTCCGAAAAGAGGACATCGTTGTCCACTAGTATCGCCCAAACGCCAAGCGCCCCGCATCCGCCGAACAGCGGAATCTTCATGGTTACCTCTGCCCGGTCCGAGTGAAGCCAACTATCTCCGCGTGCAGAGGTGTACAATCCTGGCGTGCCATAGCCGTCATCCCGCAGGGATCCGCTTTTGACGTCAATGCTGTCGAATAACGTCAAAAGCGGATCCCTGCGGGATGACGGCTGCGGAGACTTGCAGCATGCCGGCCCGCAGAAACATGGATGAACGCCGACGGCCTTATGCGATGGCAGCCGGCGGACTTGCAGGCAATTCGAACATCAAGAATCACTTTGACCTATGCTACAGATTCATGTTGCTGCTGTGGCCGGGGAACGCTTTGGCCGTCGGGTCGATGCGCGACTTGGCGTAGTTCACGGCGATGCAGACCTCGCCAACGCCGGTCGCGATGAGCTTCAGCTTGCCGTCGAACGCGCAGATGTCGCCTGCGGCGTAGACCCCCGGAACGTTCGTCTCCATCCGCGAGTTTACGAGAATCTGCGAACCCTGGAGGTCCAGCCCCCAGTTGCGGACCGGGCCGATGGACGCGTTGAACCCGATGTTGACGAGGGCCGCGTCCACTTCCAGCGTCAACTCCTCGCCCGTCTTATTGTTGAAAATGTGGGCCCGCTCCAGCGATTCTTCGCCCTCCAGCCGCCGCATCTCCCAGAAGAGCCTGGTCGTGACCGTCGAGCGGTTGAGCAGCCAGTCGATGGATTCCTCGTGCGCGCGGAAGACGTCACGGCGGTGAATCAACGTGATCTTCGCCGCGACCGGCTCCAGATTCATCGCCCAGTCGAGCGCCGAGTCCCCGCCGCCCACGATCAGGATGTTCTTACCGGCGAACTGCGACTTGTCCCGCACGAAGTAGTGGACGCCGCGCCCCTCGAACCGCTCCATCCCCTCAACGTCCAGCCGCTTGGGAGAGAACGCGCCCGCCCCCGCGCAGATGATGACCGTCTTCGTCAAATGGACGGACTTGTCCGTCGTGATCCGGAGCGTCTCGTCCGGAAGGGTCTCCAGCGTCTCCACACGCTCGCCGAGCGCCACCGCCGGGTGGAACCGCAGCCCCTGCTCAACCATGTCCCTGGCGAGGTCGCGAGCGAGGATCTGCGGGAAGCCCGGCATGTCGTAGACCAGCTTCTCCGGATAGAGGGCGCTGAGCTGCCCGCCGAGCTCCGGCAGGCTGTCCATGATCTTCGTTTTCATCTGCCGCATCCCGGCATAGAAGCTCCCGAACAGCCCCACCGGCCCGCCGCCTACGATGGTCGTATCGAACAGCTCGTCGTCTTGCAACAGAGACTCCAGTCGTAAGGGCGACTCGTGATGCGTGAACTGTACCGAGAGGTTCGAGGGTCTCTCCAGAGTGATCAGGATTAGCGACGGCTGTATTCGATCCACGACACCGACTGCGCCGCTCACGAGTCACGCATCACGAATCACGCATCACGGAACGTATCGGCAGCCGTTGCGTTCCGTCTCCCAGAGGGTGACCGCGGTGACCGGTAGATTGCGGGCGGCGAGTTGCTCGAATATCCAGCGGGAGAGGTTCTCGGCGGTCGTGGAGAAGGGGACGACATCGTTCAAATAGGCGTGGTCCGGCAGGAACTCGTTGAGGACGGCTTTGAGGTCGCCAAAATCGACCAGCATGCCGATCTCGTCCAGCTCCGTCCCGGAGAACTCCGCCTCCAGCTTGTAGGTGTGTCCGTGGAGGTGTTTGCACTTCCCCTTGTGTCCCGGAATATCGTGGGCCGCCTCGAAGCTCGCCCGGACTATCAGCGTATACATGGCTCAGGCTCCATTGCCCTTGTTGGTATTGCGATAAGTGGCAGTGATGGTCGATGAGATGCCGCCTCGGACCGCGAACTCGCCGGTCACCGTCATCTCCCGCGGCTCGCAGAGTGCGACCAGGTCGTCGAGGATCTGATTCGTGACCGCCTCGTAGAAGATGCCCTGCTGTCGAAACCCATAGTAGTAGTACTTCAGCGATTTCAGCTCGACGCAGAGCTGGTCCGGGACGTAGTCCACCGTGATGGTCGCGAAGTCCGGCAGGCCTGTGATCGGGCAGACGGACGTAAATTCGGGGCAGACGTGGCGGATTCGGTAATCGCGCTCCGGATTCGGGTTGGCAAATGCTTCCAGCTTTTCGGTTCGGTCGGACGGCATGGCGGCCTTTCATTCGAGGGTCGGCGCGCGATTCACGCGGGCTCGCCTTACCGGTATTATAGTCCATTCCTGTCTGCTTTACCCTTCCGGCAGGGGAGGAGACGCGGTCGTCGGAGCCGAATCGAGCCGAAAGTCACGGGCGGAGGATGGGATGGAGATTGCGGTCGCGCTGAACGCGCTGAGAGTGCGGGAGGACACATTGACGCCGCTTGAGCGGGAGCGGCTCGACAGGGACGGGTTCCTGCCGCTCGGCGGTCTCATTGGCCCCGATACCCTCGCTGCGATGCGCGCGTGTGTGGACGCGCTTGTCGAGCAGGAGGGTGAGGACGCGGGCAGGGAGGTCCACCAGGAGGCGGGCACGAACCGCCTTTCCGACCTCGTCAACAAGGACCCTCTCTTCGACGTCTGCTTCACGCATCCCCGCCTGCTCGCCGGAATCGCGCATGTGCTCGGCGGGGATCTGAAGCTCTCGTCCCTCAACTTTCGCGCCGCGCTGCCTGGTCAGGGCCGCCAGCACCTCCACGCCGACTGGAACGGCCCGGTCGCGCCGGGCGGCTACTTCGTCTGCAACTCCATCTGGCTGCTGGACGATTTCACCGAAGCGAACGGCGCGACGCGGGTCGTCCCAGGATCGCACCAGAGCGGGAAAATGCCGCGAGATGAGATGGAGGACCCGGCGCAGCCCCATCCACGCGAGGTCCTGATCACCGCGCCGGCCGGAACGGTCGTTATCTTCAATAGTCACACGTGGCACGGCGGCACCCTCAATCGGACGGACCGGCCGCGCCGCGCGCTCCACTCCTATTTCTGCCGCCGCGACCAGCCGCAGCAGCTCGACCAGCGACAGTACGTCCGGGCGGAGACGCTCGCCCGCCTCTCTCCCGCCGCGCAGTGCATCCTCGACGTGGAGGGCGCGGACACATGAATCACCGCCGTACGCTCCTGAGCATCGCACTCCTGGTCGTCGCGACCGGATGCCGCCCGCGGCCGCAGGTGTCGCTATCCCCTCTTTCCATCGTTCCAAGTCAGAAGGTGAATCCGGCCACCCTCCCGGCGCTGAACTCCGTTCCCGGCGTCTCCGTCGCGCCGAACGTACTCATGTACGAGGTCAACCTGCCTTCGTCGCGCGGGACCAGCAAAGTTCGCGTCTATCTGCCGAATCCGCTTCCCACCGGAAGGATTCCCTGCGTATTCGTCGCGCCGGCCGGCACACCGCTCATCTACGGCAATGCGCTTGGCCCATTTGGCGAGGGTGACGAGAAGGAGCAGATTCCCTACGCGCAGGCGGGGTTCGCGGTGGTCGCATACTCAATCGACGGAGACGTGAAGGACCCGAACAACGACGCGGACGTGATGGCCGGCATGCGGGCGTTCCGCCGCGCCAACGGGGGAATCGAGAATACGCGCGAGGCCATCGATTACGCCGTCGCCCATGTCCCGGACGTCGACCCGAAGCGCCTCTACGTGGCGGGCCACAGCTCAGCCGCCACCCTCGCGATTCAGGCGGCCGAGAACGATTCGCGAATTGCCGCCTGCGCCGCGTACGCCCCCGCCACGCACTTCAAAGACCGCTTCGGTGGCAAACTCGATTCACTCGAGCTGGTCGAGCCCGGCATCACCGATTTCCTTGCGTCGATTTCGCCCGTAGCCAACGTCGAGAAGCTCCGCTGTCCACTCTTCCTCTTCCATGCGGACGATGATTCAAACGTTCCACTGGAGGATAACCAGAAGTTCGCGGACGCCGCCCGCCCCACGAATCAGAATGTCACGTTCGTTCGCGTCCCGAGCGGTGGCCACTACCAGTCGATGATCGACGAAGGCATCCCGCGCGCCATCGAATGGTTCAACGCGCTTCGGTAACTCGCAATGCCCGCGGCGCGGCGCTTTGGAACTGATCAGGAACCTGGGGATAGCCCGGTCAGATCTCCGCGCCGTGATCGGTGTATTCGAGGTTAATTAGCCCGCGCCGCAATCCGACGGCGGCCGCTACGGTTCGGTCTTCCGCGTTCAGCTTTGCAAGAATGTTGTTGACGTGGGTCTTTACGGTCGCCTCGGCGATGAAGAGCGTGTCCGCGATGGCATGGTTTGACTTCCCGCCCGCGATGAGACGCAGCACTTCCAGCTCACGAGCGGTCAGCTCGGCTCCACGGACGCGCGTCGCCATCTCTGGCGCGTCGCGTCCGTCCCTCGCTTCCCCGACTACCTCCCTGGCATCCTGTTCATTGACCACATTGGCAAGCCTGCCGGGTACCACACCCTCGTCGTCCGCGATGAGCCCCTTCAACCTGTTTCGATCACCCATCTACTGAATGCTCTCCTTCGTACCGGCGTGACGCAGTACGGCTATTCACGGCCGCACGGCAGTCCGCGATGACACTATCCTGGACGATCGCGATCAAATGCGCATCCTCCAAATGGCGTATTCTGGCCCCGGTTGTTGCGCGCGGCGGACTTCCGGTTGCAAACGCACTAAGCGCCGCCCCCCGCCCGTCTCAACATGTGAAGGGTTGTACCCGCGATCCGGAATATGGAGAGGAACGGCCATGCGTTACATGACCAGAAACACCGCTTTGGGATTCGTGCTCGTCGGCCTCGTGGCCGCCCGCTTCCAGTCGCGAGGAGACCAGTCCCACTACGCGAGGCTCTTCCCGGCGCCGTCGGGACACAACGGTTACGAGGAATTTGCCCAGGCGGCGGATCTGTCGAACGCCAGCAAACCATGGCAGGAGTACGAGCGGGGCGGCAGCGACGCGCTGGACCTGAAGCGCAGAGTCCTGGCTGACCCGCTCAATCAACGCGCTGGAGGCTTTGAGGGCCGGGATGAGGAAGCCGATTGTCTACCCGCATCCAGCCGAGGAGCTGACGACGCTGCTGCCGGAGCTGAGGGACTTTCGCTCCGTCGGACGGCTTATCAAGACGGAGATGGAGGTCCGACTTGCCGACGGACAGACATCCAAAGCGCTCGATTGCCTGGATGACGGACTGAGCTTCGGTCGAGGCGTCCAGGCTGGCGCCCTGACCAGCGGGGTGGTCGGCCTGCTGGTTGAGAACACCATTTTGAAATCCTTTTCCCGTCACATGGACCAGTTGAATCTGCGGGACCGCGACAAGCTCTCCGGAATTGCCAGGAGGCGCCTGACACAGGAGGATGTTCAGCCTGGCATCGTTTCCAGGGAGCGTGCCGTCTATGCGAGGACCTTTCGGAATCACCGGTCCGATGCGCTCGGCCTGTTAAGCACGCTCGACCCCGGGCCGAATGCCAGCAGGACGGCCCGCACTGAATTCAGCGACGTGCGCGAGATGCTGCGGCGCAAGCCCGAAGAGGGACCCGCGCTTATGGATTCCATGGTCGAGCTGATCAACACGCACTACAACGCCACTCTCGGCGAGCTGAAGCGGCCCGTGTGGGCACGCGGCTACCCCGCCACACAGGATCGGAGTTCGCCCGCGGCGAGGCTGCTCTTCGCGATCTGCCCGCGCAGCTACGCCCAGTGCGGAGATCGCTTCGCAAGCGAGCGCACACTTCTCCAGCTTATCGCCGTACACGCGGCAGTGATCCGATACCGGATACTGCACAAGCATCTCCCCGACGACCTGGAGCAGGTCAACCCGGGTGGTGTTGGAACAGATGTTTTCACGGGTGGTCCGCTGAGATTCACGCGCCTCGGCGAGGACAAGTGGGAGGTATCCAGCGCCGGTCCCTGGGACCGCGGCGACGAAAGCAGCGGCTCAGGAGGCAGACGTACGCCCATTATCGTGCAGTACCGCAATTAAGTGCCGCACTGACAAGTGCGAGGAGGCATCGAATCACGATGGGTACAGGATGGAGGTTAGCTCTGTCGGTCTGTACCGCGGCTCTGGTGTTGTATACCGGCGCGTGCGGCAGAAAAGCAGACGTTTCCGGCCACTGGATAGGCCCGATAGATTTCGGCCCTTACGCGGGAGTGGTGGGGAAGCCCGCGGAGACGACAATGCATATCCAGTTGGATATTCGGGCGGTATCGGGGGGCTGGACGGCGGCGATGTCTCGTGAGGACGAGCACGAGCCGGTGCGAGCGGACAGGGTGGAATTCAGGGACGGCGAGCTCGTCGTGCCGCTCTCCAGGCGCAGGCACAAGCAGGTTTTCTATCTCAAACTCAGCGCGGACGGCAAAGAGCTGCGTGGCAATCTGAAAGCGGATGCCGCGACGTTTCCCATCACGATGACGAAGATTTGAGGGAGGGAGCGGCGGCCTCGATGGAGCTCGAATTGCCGGTAGAGCGACTCGTCAATGGTCTTGCCTCACGGGCAGCACGATGTGAGTGGGATGACTTCGGGAGCGGTAGATGCGCTGAACCGCGGACTGAAAGTCTTCCGCGTTCGCCTCGAAGATGTTTGGCACAAATGTCTGTGGGTTTCGGTCGATGAGCGGAAACCAGGCGCTCTGGATCTGGACGCCGATCCTGTGCCCCTTGAGGAACACGTGATCGGTGGTATGCAGGTCGATGCGATACTCCTCTACCCGGTTTCTCGGAAGGGCTCGCGGCCGCTCGAAGCTCGCGCGGAACCGGCCGCGAAAGACCTCATCGGAGATGATCAGCTCGTATCCGGCCAGCTTCGGATCGGGCGCATAGTCGTCGGGGTAGACGTCGAGCAGCTTGACCACCCAGTCGCTGTCTGTGCCACTCGTCGCCGCGAAGAGGTCCGCGACCACATCTCCGGCGATGGTTATGTCCTGCTGAAGCGGCGCCGTTTTCCAGGTGAGCACGTCCGGCCGTGACTCGAGGAAGCGCTGGTCATCGGTCAGCCATGTGCTCCATGTCGATCCGGCGCCGTAGGTGGGAAGGATCGGGCTGCGTCGATACGGCGCAGGATGGGCGGGATCGGAGACATACCTGTCGAATCCGCTCGTCTCGCTCGCCAGCGGCGCCTGGAACGACGCGGCGCCCCCTGCATCGAGAAAGAGCTTGCGCGTTCCCGACTTGCTCGGAGGCCAGGTTTCGCCCTTAATCCACTTGTTGCGCCCGGTTTCGAATGTCCAGACGTGGGGAAGTTCGGCTTTGCCCTCTTCCTTGAGCCAGTGATTGAACCAGGGCCTCTCGATCTTCTCATCGTAAAAGACGGCCGTCGAGCTGCCGAAATCGATGGGCCCCAGCTTCTGATCGCCGTTTCCCCAGCCGCCATGGTTCCACGGACCGAGAACGAGGTACGCAAGGCGGTGCGGGTCCCTGCGCGCCAGCTCGGCATAGATGCGCTGCGGCCCGTAGAAGTCCTCCTGATCGTACCAGCCGCCGACCAGCAGCGTGGGTACCGTGAGCGGAGCGTTCAGGTAGGACGTGATGGCCTGTCTCTTCCAGAACGCATCGTAGTTAGGATGGGTGACAAAATCGTTCCAGCTCGGTCGCGTGCCGTGGAGGTACATCTTATTGGCGTTGGAAAGGGGGCCGAGGCGCAGATACCAGTCGTACGCGTCAGGCGTGTCGATGGGCCACTGCGTGTTCTGCTCCTTGCCCGACTCCAGCATCCAGACATATTCGAAGCCGTAGCTCAGCCGGAACGCCCCGTTGTGGTGGAAATCGTCGCCCAGAAACATGTCGGCCACGGGCGCCTGGGGCGAAACGGCTTTCAATGCAGGATGCGGATGGATGAGCGCCATCGCCGCAAGCCACCCATCGTAGGAGCCGCCCCGCAAACCAACCCGGCCGTTGTTGCCGGGGATATTCTTAAGCAGCCATTCGATGGTGTCGTACGTGTCGGTGCACTCGTCAATTGCTTTGACGTCCTCCGGCGCGTGGGGCGGCCGAAGCATGACGAAGTCGCCTTCGGATTTGTGCCTGCCGCGAATGTCCTGCGCAACCTGGATACAACCGCTTTCCGAGAGTTCCCTGAGGGCGTCAGCCGGAAGCGCGAGCAGCATCCCGTCCGGCGTGCCGTAAGGCGTTCGCTGCATCAGGAATGGCATCGGCGCCCCGGGATGCCGCGGAGATGCGATGATCGTATGCAGCCTGACGCCGTCGCGCATCGGAATCTCGACCGCAATGACCTTCCACTCCTGTTCCTTTCCACCCGCTTGACTCTGAGTCGCTTGCGCGGGCGGTGAAGTGAGAGTAAGCGCAATGACGACCGGTATTCCGAGTCGACTGGTGAGATTCATGAGTTGGCGCCTTTCCGGGCCGGTGCTGAGAAGCCCAGGGTATTGACGCCGGTCGCCTGCCTGGCGTTTCGCTAAACGTGCGTTTGTTCGATACCTCCAATCCGACGTACCAATGCGCCGACAAGTGAAACCTGTAGTAGGCCTGCCACCAGGGACCAGTTATTTGTTAGTGCGGCTCAGGCTTTGATGGCGCCCGAGGTGATTCCGGCGATGAACTGGCGCTGGAAGAGGAGGAAGGCGATGACGAGGGGGAGGGTGGTGACGAGGCCGCCGGCCATCATCATGCCGTAGTCGGTGCGCTGCTCGCCCTGGAGAAGATAGATGACCAGCGGCAGCGTCATCATGTCGGAGGTCCGGAGGACGATGAACGCCCACATCAGGTTGTTCCAGGTACCGATGAGCTGCATGATGCCGAGCGCCGCGAGCGCCGGCTTCGCGATGGGAAGGACCACCTGCCGGTAGATTCCGAACTCCGAGCAGCCGTCGATCCGCGCCGCGGCAATGAGGTCATCGGGAACGTTCGCGCCGATGTACTGCCGCATCCAAAATATCCCGAACGCGCCCGCCGCCCCAGGCACAATCATGGCCCACCACGTGTTTATCATGTGGAGGTTCACGAGCACCAGGAAGACCGGGATGAGCGTCACCGCGCCCGGAATCATCATCGTGCCGAGCACGAACGCGAAGAGCTGGTCCCGGCCCGGCGCCCGCGGATACTTGGCGAACGCGAACCCCGCGAGCGAGCAGAGGAAGAGCGACAGCCCGACGTGGCCCACCGCGACGATAACCGAGTTCAGAAACGCCCTGAAGATGTTCGTATCCTGCACCAGCTTGACAAAGTTATGGACGCGGGGCGGCGAGGGAATCATCTGGGGCGGCAGGGCGAATATCTGCGCCTGTGTCTTGAAAGCGGAGACGAGCAGCCAGTAGAACGGAAAGAGGAAGACAAGCGCGAGTATCGTCAGAGCGACGTAGATCACCCCTTTGCGAATCCGGTCGGCCCCCCGGCCCCCAACAACGGGAGCATTGCCGCCGTTAGCCCCCTCCCTGGTTTCGAAAGCAGGGAGGGGGTTGGGGGAGGTGCTGGTCACGCGGCCGCCTCCGCCCTGCGATTCATGCGCTGGAGCGCGATCGCGCCGAGGAAAACGAAGAAGGCGACCGTGTAGGCAACGCATGACGCATAGCCGAACCGGAAGTCGTTGAACGAGAGGTTGAAGAGGTAGAGCCCGAAGTTCGTCGACGAGGTACCGGGACCGCCGCCCGTCAGGATAAAGATCTCGTCGAACATGTAGATGGTGCCGAGGAGCGAAAGGATTCCGCAGAACCGAAACGTCGGCGTCATCAGCGGCAGCGTGACGTGGCGAACGCGCTGCCACGGCGTCGCCCCGTCGATGGACGCCGCCTCGTAATACTCCTCCGAGATTCCCTGAAGGCCCGCCAGCATCAGCACCATGTTGTAGCCGGTCCACCGCCAGGCGACCAGAATCGCGATGGCGACCTTCGACCACTGCTCGCTGTTCGTCCACGCGACCGGCTTCAAGTGGAGGAAAGGCAGCGCGCTCCCAACGCTCGTGATGAGATAGTTGAGCAGCCCCTTCTCGGAGCTGAAGAAGAGCCCGAACACAATGGCGATAACCACCATCGGCGTGACGCACGGAAGGAAGAACGCCGCCCGGTAGAACGCACGCAGCTTCAGCCACTGCTGATTCAACAAATGGGCGAAGAAGAACGCCAGGATGAGCATCGGCGGGACGTAGAGGAGGCCGATGACGAGCGTGTTCCAGAGCGACTTGCGGAGAATGTCGTCGTCGAGCATCGCCTGGAAGTTGCTGAGCCCCACCCATACCTGAGGCGAGAGCCCGTCCCACTTCACGAAGCTGAGGTAGAGCGAGAAGAGGAGCGGGTAGAGCCCGAACACGGCGAAGAGAATAAAGAAGGGCGAGATGAAAAGATAGAAGTGCCAGTGCCTGCCGGCTTCGGCCCAGGCGCTGCCGCGGCGACCCTCTCCCCCAACCCCCTCTCCCAGGCACGGGAGAGGGGGCGTTCGGGAGCGCACTGGCGCCTGGTCGTTCATTGACGGGCGACCTGAGCGGAGGGTGTGCCGACCGGGATTCCGAGGCGGCGGTGGAGCTTCTGCTCGATAGCGTGGAAGAAGCCGTCGCTGTTCATGCCCGTCGCCGCCCACTGGCTGAACGCCTGGTCGAGGTAGTTCTGCGCCTCGCTCCACGAGGGCGTGCGGTTCAGCGCCTGAATCTTCTCCACGTCGGTCGCGAAGAGGCGGCCCACCTTCTGCCCCTCGAAAAATGGGTCCGGCTCATCGAACGTGGCATCTTTCAGCGCGGGCAGATAGGCCGGGAAGAGCGACATCGTCTTGTACTGGTCCACCTGTCCCGGAACGGTGCAGAGCGCGTATTCGATGAATCGCCACGCCGCCTCCGGCTGTTTGCACTGCGCGGGAATCGTAAGCACCGAGCCGCCGATATTGGAGACGTGGCTGCCTCCGGGGTGAATCGCCGGCAGCCGGAACACGCCCCAGCTCGCCTTCTGCCCCGCGAAGTCCTTCACCGTGTCCCGAATCGTCCCCGCGAACCAGACCGCCATCGGATAGCTCGCGATGGATTCGCCGTTGAATCCGGCCATGTACTCCTGGCTGTACTGCGCCACATCGGAGCAGATTCCCGATTCGCGCATCCGCTTGATCAGCGCGAGCACCTCGTTCGACTGCGGTGAGTCGACTACGATTCGGCCGTCGTCGTCGAAAACCTGTCCGCCGGTCTGCTGGAGCAGCATCTCATACATCTGCCGGATGCTGTTGGCGCCGAGCGTCAGCATCTTCGTCCGCCCGCCCGACTTCGCCAGAATCGTCTTCCCGGCGGCGATGTAGTCGTCCCACGTATCGATCTTGGCGGGATCGACGTCGTATTTCGCGAAGAGGTCCCGCTTGTAGTAGACTGCGCACGGCCCCATGTCCCACGGAATCGCGAAGACTCGGCCGTCCCGCACGCAGTTGTTCCAGAGCTTGCGGGGGAACCGGTCGCGGTATTTCATGGCGACCGGCGTGAGGTCGAGCAGCTTGCCGGTCGCGATGTAGCGCTGCGCATCCGAGATCTGGAACTGCGTCACGTCCGGCGCGCCGACGCCCGCCGCCAGCGCCAGCAGCACCCGCGCCTCCATCCGCGCCCCGGTCATGTCCACGTTGACACGGACGTGCGGGTACTCCCGGTTGAAGTCGGGGGTGAGGTGCTTTAGAGCTTTCGCCGCGATGTTCCAGCTCCACTCGGTGATATTGCCGCGAAGCTGATCCGCCGGGAGATTCTTCGACTGAATCGTAACGTACTCGATGCGTGCCGGCCCGCCGGGGCGGCAGCCAGCAGTCGCGAGAAGAGCGATCAGGGGCAGGAGGGTTCGTGGGCGCATCGGGTGTTCGTAGCGGAAAGCCTGGCGCTTCGTTCGATTCGCCGTTCCGCTCGCCACGCCCCGATTCCTCCGTTGAGGTGCCCAAGGCGCCCCGCGGAGTCCGAGCACCGCCTACAGCCAGTTCTCCACTCTAAGGCCCGGAACGCGCGCAAAGTGGCGGATGTTTCCGGTCACGAGAGTGAATCCACGAGCAAGGGCAATTGCCGCGATGCGCAGGTCAGCTTCCGCGACGGGTGTGCCGCGGCTCTCCAGCTCGAATCGGGCGTTCGCATACGCTGCTGCCGCATCGACGTCGAAATCGACGACGTTCAGTCGGGGGAGTACATCCGTTTCAATCCGGTTCCGAATTCGTTCCGCGTTCGGGCTGCACAGCGCCCCGTACCACATCTCGCCCAGCGTAATGACCGACGTGAACTGCTCGGCTCGTGGAACGGCCGCGAGTCGGTCCAGCAGTGCTGCGGACGGCTGCTTCTTGATCGTGTTGCTGACGATGTCGGTGTCCAGCAGATAGCTCAATCGAGATCGACCTGCCGTTCATCGAACCGCTCGTGGCGTTCCCTGACGACCTCTTCCATGATGTCGGCCCACTCGGGGAAATCCGCCATGCACCCTGCAGCTCCCAGCAGTCCCGAAGGCTCGGGTTGAGACTGTTCGAGCCTTGTCAGGTCCTCCGTGCTCACGATCGCCGCTACCGGCTTGCCCCTCTTCCGAATCACGAAGCGTTCGCGCCCGTATGCAGCGCGATTCAGCAGCTCAGAGAAACGGCTCTTCGCTTCCGCCACGTCAAACGACTCATTCATCTCGCTGCTCCTTCCTGACCGAAATGACCATTTTGACCATTGTACCAGCGGTGGCAGGGAGCCGAGGCTTTAGGTCGGTGACGGATGGAAAAGGTCACCGACGGAAGTCGAGGTTTGTGGTCGCGAGGCAGTGGAGACGCGGTCGCAATCGCTCAGGACCGTGACCGAAGCGTACTCGCCTTCGACAGGGTCCCGCAAGACATGAATCTGGCGCGTGTTGACGTCGACGACCCAGTATTCTGGTATCCCCGCGCGGGCACAGAGCCGAGCCTTGAGCAGCAGGTCCGTGCGGAGTGTCGTATCCGCGACCTCGACCACGAGGAGCAGGTCGGCCGGGCCGGGATGTCGATCCGGATACGCCGTGGTGGGTTCGCGGGTCACCGCGACGTCCGGCTCGGGTTCGCTAAATATTCCGTCTGGAACAGGCAGGGCGATGGGGCCTTCGCTCTGGACGTGCCGCGCTCCGAACAACCCGCCCAGCCACTCCGACAACAGGATGATGCAAATCCGGTGCGGCGGATTCTGTCCCATTTTGCGAATCACCTCGCCGTCGAGCACTTCGAACCGCCCCTCCAGGAACCCGAGGTCCCGGAGACGATAATATGCCTCGACCGGCAGCCGGTAACGATTTGGTATGGCCTCCAGTTCGGGCGCCACCACCGTGGGGCTCATGTCAATTCTCCGGTCTATGTTCGCGCGACCCTGGTTGGAGCAGCTTGCTCACTCGGTATTATACCGCTGTCGTACTCTCCGCGGTTACAGGTGTCAGGCCATCGTCTGGCGGCATTTTCGCGCCCCTCCAACCATGCGGGCCGGGCCGGTCGCTCTACGCGCTGCGCGGGATGAACGCGAGGAGCCAGTCTCTCTCCTGCGTGAACACTGGCGGCTCGACGACCCGCCATGATCGGCGAATCACGCCGTCTACGGTCCGCGGCTCACCCGTCCGGCTGTCCACAACCTCTACGCTCTTCTCCTCCTCCACGGGCACGACCAGGCGCCCACGCTTGAATCCAACCGGCTGGTCGTTCCAGTTCACGCCCTTCTCGCTCCAGAGCAGCTCCTGTAGCTCGCTGCACGTAAGCGCGTGAAGCCGCGGCTGGTCGAAGTAGGCACGCGCCGTCATCGAAACGCTGTTTCGCGACGCGTCCTGCTGCCGCCATACGAAGTAGTTCGCCACCTCTTCGCGGTCCGGTATCGTCCACGCGCGGCTGTCGAACAGCGCCATCTCCACCTCGCCGCCAGCCTGCCCGCCCATACGCAAATGCCGTGCGCGATTGAACGCGGCCGTCGCGAGGGAGGCGCTGATGGACGCGATCTTCTGCACGCTGCCGTCGAACCACGCCTCGGTCTGACTGGATTCGAAATCGGTCGCGAGCACGCTGATCTCGTCGCTCTGCACGTAGGCCATGCGCGCGCCGCCGATCTCCTGACAGAGTCGGATCGCCGTCGCGTCCATGTCCGCCATCAGGTCGAGATCATAGGGACGCGCGCAGCTCCGCGTGTACGTGTGGAACGCCCGTCCGTCCACCCGTATCAGCGTGTAAGTGCGTCGGGGCAGGAAGTAGCGGGCGCGGTTTTCGTAGGACCGCTTCATCCTGTCGCCCAAGTCGTCTCTGGTCATCGAACACCTCACCTGGTAAGCAGCGGGCGGGATTCGAACCCGCGTCTTCAGTTTTGCAGGCTGACGCCTGAGCCACTCGGCTACCGCTGCAAGAGGTGGCTCTTCCTCCTCGTTACGCGGGGCGCAAGAAGGAAGAGCCGGCAACACAAACACCGAAGCGACAGTCACGCGTTGTCTTCGCTCCGCTGGCTGAACGGGCGAGCGTATTGCGGTTTCAGCTCACGCCAGATCATCGCCTCGATGGAATGTCCGTCGTACAGCCGGAACAAATAAGCCCTCTCCGCGTGCCGAACCGCCGCCTCGGCGAAGCCCTTCCGGTCGCCTTCAATTCCAGCCTCTTCCACTACCTGCGCAAACAGCTCGCGCACGCGCAGGTCGGTCTCTTCGTAGCGTCCGCGGAGTTCTGCAATGCACTCTCGCAGCCAGACGTGGAATTCGTCAGGCACCCGGTCCGTCAGCTCCGCCATGTCGGACCCAAGAGCCAGCGCCTCCCACACCGTTTTGGTCGAAGTCCCCGTAACCAGCTTGTGGAGCCGCTTGTATTCGGCCAGCTTCAGCTTCACGCGGAAGTGCGGACCGGACGACGGCCAGTCGAATCGGAGCACGACCCCCTCACTGTTGCCGTCATCCAGGAGGCCCAGGGACGCGACCACGTCGCCTGGCTCGCAGGACAGGTCGTATGCGCGGGTCTTCGGCCCCGGCCAGCCGAACGAACCATCCAGGTCCCGCCCGCTCGCCGTATCGATCACCGCAATCAGAACGAGGTCCTCTCGCTCGCCATAGTCGACCACCACCCGATTGCCCGGATAGAGGATCTCGAACAGGTAGGTGAGGCCCTCCTCCGGCATGAAGCCGGCATAGCTGGACCGCAGAATTCCCGTCGCCTTCACCGCCTGTTCGGAAGTGAAGCTGCCGCGAGTCGCAATGGCCCATCCATCATGGGAACGGTAGAGGATTCCGAGACTCCCGTCGAGCTTCTCCGTCACGATGAACGGTTTCGAGAAGGCCTCATGGCCGGCAGGGTGCTCCTCGTAGTTGTGAAATTTGGGGAACGGCCGCGCTACGACCTCGCCATTGTCACGAATCACGAGCCCTCTGCATAGCCGCGTGGTGTCGCACCATCGCGCCTCATACTGGCAGACGGCCGTGTAGTTATAGAGCGTGATGTCCAGAACCGGGTGGCGGACCGCTCGAATCGCGCCGTCCTCGATATGCTGTTGCAAATCATCCAGTTGCATCGTCATTACATGCCCTCGGCCCGATTCGAACGGAGCTATGTTTGTTGCTCACCTTCGCAGAGCGGCGCTCTGGTCCACTGAGCTACGGGGGCGCATTCACGGGGATGGATTCGAACCACCGTTTGCAGAGTCAGAGTCTGCCGTCCTGCCGCTGGACGACCCGTGATGATAACATTATTGGCTCGCGGGCGAGGGCTCGAACCTCGACTCTCCTGGGTCAAAGCCAGGCATGTTACCCTTACACCACCCGCGAACATCCGAAAGCCCATCAGGCGAGACTACCCCTCTGGAGCGGCTCCGTTTGGAGGATTACTCGACCCGAGGTGCGTACCTGGGCCGATTGCCTCCGTGTCCACCACCGTTGCCAGTGGTCGAACCGCGCAGCGGCCTCTTTATCCTGGCGGCCTGTCCAGGCTGACGCAGGTCACGTACGCCCGGCGTCTACATGGAGGGGCCGCCTGCAGTGTCCATTATGCTCCCGCAGTTCGCCCCCGCTAAGGGGCTGCGTCTCAGCTCCGACGGTACGTTTCGAGCTTGCGGCTCCCCACGCCTCTGGCTGCCCGAAGGCCCAGGAAATACGCTGCTTTCAACCAGCGCGGTCCACGGCTTTCGCTTTTCATGAAATCGCCGTGTTTGAACCGCCAACCTCTTCCTTATCTGGGAAGCGCTCTACCGAATGAGCTACATTTCGCACTCCACCGGGACGCGCGTGCCCCGCAGTTCCAAACCCTTTTGAGGCCCGGAATGCTGCACGCCCCTCTGACTTTCCCGCCTGCCAGCGGTACTCACCGTGACTTCAAGACTACGTGCGGCTCGCGTGCCCAGACAGGCCCGCTCACCGTTTCGCCTCTCATCAAGCCGCGCCGCCCTCGCTCGCTTATGGCTCGGACCGCACGACTACCCTTCGCTCCTCAGACCTCGCTGGTTTGCACGGGGCGTTACCGCTTGCGGCGGTGCGTAGCGATCACCTGGAGCGTTGCCCTCGGTGACCCTGGCCGTTTCGTCCCCCAGCTTCGGCCATAACTCCAGGCTTCGGACCTGAAGTCTATGGCGCCGGGCTTGCATCGCTGTCCCTCTAACAACTTACAAGGGCGGGAGGCCGTGAAGAAGCCGATCCCTTTCCGCGCCTTTCGACGCGCTATCTGACGACGCGATGCCGCCGTGACCTCCCACGGGACGAGCCCGTGGAGGACATCTGTCAAATTGTCAAAGTGCAAAGGCGCCCGAAGGGATTCGAACCCCCATCGTCCAGTTACGGCTCACCGGGTAGAAGCCGGCGCCGATACGAGCGCACAAGAAATCCGCAATCCACAATCCGCAATCCGCAATCAAAAGGCCCGCCGAGAGGATTCGAACCTCCATGCATCCGGTTACCCTTCCAACTGGTTCGAAGCCAGAGGGGATACGACGGGACAAAACTAACCAGTCTATGGGCCTGCGGGGAATCGAACCCCGCTCCCGCGCTTAAGGAGCGCGCGCATCACCACAATGCTTCAGGCCCACAAGAGAATCGTATGGGCCTGGAGGGATTCGAACCCCCAACCGCGCGGGTAAAAGCCGCTCGCGCTGCCGTTGCGCCACAAGCCCGTTCACTGCCGTATGCGTTTGTCGCATTTGAGCTTCATCTTTATCTCCTCTGCGCACGTCGGCGCGCCGGGGGTCGAACCCGGATAACGCTCTTATAAGGAGCGCCCTCTGCCATTGAGGTACACGCCGTGACTCACTATCTATGGGCGGAGCAGGACTCGAACCCGCGACAACTTGTTTGTAGGACAAGCGTTCTACCGCTGAACTATCCGCCCGTATTGCAGTGAAGCCGACTGGGAGAATCGCACTCCCGTCTGAGGTTTACGAATCCCCTGCACTGCTGCTGTGCTAAGTCGGCCCGCTCCCATTGGCGGACGGCGCAGGATTCGAACCTGACCCCCTTTCGAGGGCGCACTGTTTAGCAAACAGGCCGTGGATCCCGTCCACGCTCACCGTCCTCGTAACCACGCTATTGGCGGGCGAGGCGAGACTCGAACTCGCGAGGACTTGCGCCCCTCCCTCGTTTCCAACGAGGTCCCATAGCCGCTCGGACACTCGCCCGCGAACTAAACGCTATTTGGCGGAAGGCGGAGGCATCGAACCTCACCCCGTGAAGGGCGCCTGCTTTCGAGACAGGCTCCACCGCCAAGCGGTCGCCTTCCATGAACTCCGATATGCGCGCCCGACGGGACTCGAACCCGCGATCTTCAGGCTGACAACCTGCTGCACTAGCCGCTATGCTACGGGCGCACGAAGCGAGGAGCGGGAATCGAACCCGCCGCCTTCCGGGTGGCGTCCAGACGCTCTACCGATGAGCTACCCCCGCGCAATAAGTGTTGAGTATCGAGTTTTGAGTGTTGAGCCAATCCGCATTCCGCAATCATCGTGCCCCCGACAGGATTCGAACCTGCAACTCCGTGGCTCTCGACCACGGCTCTCTTCCAGTTGGAGTACAGGGGCCAACATCCATCCGATTCACCCACGCACACCGTTGTCACCTCATCACATCATCACCCCATCACCTCATCACGCTTTTGGCTCCCCCGCCTGGATTCGAACCAGGAATGGCCGGTTAACAGCCGGCTGTGATGCCGTTTCACCACAGGGGACAATTTAATCTTTCTCGCCGTTCTTAGCGCCCTTTTGCGCTCTTCGCGGTGAGAATCCGCCGTGCTTCCTTTGGTTGGGGCGGAAGGAATCGCACCTTCGTCTCCCGGGCTTCAACCGGGCGCTTGCACTGCCTCAGCTACACCCCACCGTCTGACTGGCTTTCCGCCGTGCAGGGACACGATCTTTCGTTTCGCAGTCCCTGCACAGCGTAATCCCTCCCGCATCACATGTCGTGCGTATCGCGCTCCGCGCTCTTCGAGAAGAGATACTGGTCGCCGATGTACTTCAGCGCGACCCGTCCGACCTTCGGATCGGTCCGCTCCGCGACTGGCTTGACGACGACGCCTTCGCGGATGTGATTGTCGGCAAGGGTAGTGCCGCCTTCCGACAGCGCCCGCACCCGGTTCAGCGAGAACGGCCCTCTTTCGAGAACGGGAACAGACTCCACGTCGAACTCGGCGCACGTCGCGAAGAAGGTGTCCGCGTCCAGGTATTTCCCGTCTGCCAGAATGTCAAACGCTCGGAAGCCGAAGGCGCCCTTGCAGCCATAGTGAAGGTCCTGAACCTTCGATCCGTACACCTCGCCGAACACGATGAGCTGCCGGTGTCTCGCCCCAAGCGTTTCCACCATCTTCCGGATCGGCCGCAGCGTGAGCGGGAACCAGTACGTGCTGCACTCCATCTGTTCGGCGGTGTCCGGCCGCTTTCGCCGAACGCTCATGGACCCTGCCATCAGCTCGCCTTCGATCAGGCCCACGCGGCAGTTGGTGCCGTGAATCTTCTCGGTCACGATCACCTCCTCGCCTTCCTCCAGCACGTCGGGGAAGTTGCGCAGGTTCTCGATGTCCGTGTACTCGACAAAGAGCGGATGGCCCGCCTCGGCGTCGCCCGCGGTCGGCTTGATTGGCGGGATGTACTTGAAGATGCCGTAGTGCGCCTTCACATCCTGCCCCTCGACCCACGAGCCGTCCTCCAGATCGACGATCACGCCGAACGACGGCTCGCCGCGCAGCCTGGCGCAGCGCACCCGACCAGCGGGAACCGGCATGTCCATATCCGCTGACGCAGACTTGACCGACAGGTATTTGCTGATTCCCCAGCGATCCGAATGCTCCAGCGGAATCATGGAGTCGATGGGAATGTAGGTTACGAGGTCGCCGGCGGCGTATTTGCCAATTGGCACGACACACTGCCAGCCCTTGATATGCGCGAGCTCCAGCACATCCGCGTTCGGATGCGCAAAGACCTGCTCGATTCGGCAAACCTCGACAATGCACTCCGCCATCGGAGTCTCCTTTCCAGTGTTCTGGCGCGTCCGCAATAGCCCGCAGGGGAATCGAACCCCTGTCTCTTCCTTGAGAGGGAAGTGTCCTGTCCGCTAAACGAGCGGGCCTCGTCACTACCGTGTGGCCCCAGCGGGACTCGAACCCACTTTGGCTGTTTGAAAGGCAGCCATCCTAACCCATAGACGATGGGGCCGTAAGCTCAACACTTGAATCGGGGCGGGCGGATTCGAACCGCCGTCCTCCTGCTCCCAGGGCAGGCCGTCTGACCACTGGCTTACACCCCGATGAATCCTTCTCGGTCTGTTTGGTGGGCGCGCCAGGACTCGAACCTGGATGCTAACGCGGCGGCTTTACAGGCCGTTGCCTCTTCCAGCAGGCGTACACGCCCAATCGATCACCTCATCACCTCATCACTTCATCACTTCATCACCTCATCACCCGCGGTTTGGGGGCGGCCGAGGGGAGTCGAACCCCTGTCTCCTGGGTCACAGCCAGGCACACTGACCGTTGTGCTACGGCCGCCACGAACCCCCCGCAACACTCAACACTCAACAACAACGGCCCGATCTGGTCGCTTCCAGATCGGGCCGCCGGTCAAATCCTGATGGATGGATTCTGACTACGTACGCTGATCTGGCGCTCTCCCTTTGACGCTCCGATACGAATCGGACTCGACGCGCTGGAAGTGATATATGGACCGCGGCATGGCGAGCCGCTCCGCACCCTGATTGCACAGGGAGGCGAGCTGGCCCGCGACTTCGCTGCCCGCGAAGCCCTGCCGTTGCCTGTCTCTGGTTGTGAATCTCATCGTGTTCATGTCTGTTTGCCATCCGGCGTCATTCTGACGCCTCATTTGCCATTATAGCAAGATTATCCCGGTCTGTCAACACCTTTTTTTCAGAGAGGGGCTACCCGCGCAGAATCAACCCCTTTTCGCCGGCCCACAGACGGAGCGCCTTCCGCTCCTCGTCGGTCGGTGGGCTGTTCAGCGGCCCGCGAACCTGCACGATAACGCGGCTGCTGTTCACCTCGATCGTGATCCGGGTCTGCTCCAGCGACTTGTCCCAGACGACCATCCCCACCTCCGTATAGTCCTTCACAATCTTCCGGTAGGACCGCAGGGAGAAGATGGCCGACCGGCCGGCCACGCACCAGTGCACATACGAGTAGACGCAGTGCTTCTGCTTGCGGCCCTCGTTCATCAGCTCACGGTTGTTGCGCAGCTCCTGCACGGTCCAGATTCGGTCTCTCGCCTCGAACTCCCAATCCGGGATGGAGAGCCCCTTCCACTCGACGCTGTGGCCCAGCTTCGCCTTCTGCATCAGGACCTGCCACTCGTTCGTCAGCTTGATGACGGAAGATAGCGTGCGGCCCTTCAGGCTGAATCCACGGTCGTTCCGCAGCTTCCACGCGATGAAGTCGGTAATCTCACCGAACGTCACCTTGTCCATCTCGCCGCAATACCGCGCAAAGAACTGGATCGCCTCCGCCAGCCTCCCGTTCGGGTCGTCGAAGAAGTAGTGGGCGAAAACCCGCTCGATCAGCTTCTCCGCGGTTCCCGTGGGAATCCCGGCCACCCGCATCTTCGCCCACCAGACATTCTCGTGAATCAGGTTTCCCGCGGGCGCTCCGAGAAAGACGTAAGCCTCCCGGCTCGTCATGACGCACTTCACGAGCTTCGGAAAGCTGCCCCCCTGCGCCAGGCAGACCAGCCACATCCGGTACATGTCGTGCATGCACTCGAACGGATCGCCAGTTCCTTTCCGGCAGCACCGGTACAGAAACCCCGGCACCGGGTAGCGAACATACATGTGGTTCACCAGCCCCGCGATCTGCCGGTCGAGATTGTAGGAGCGCGGCACGTAGGTCCAGGCGGGACGCAGCGCCGCTCCCTCGATTCCGTGCAGATTCACCCGGCAGAGCAGGTCCCCCACGCACTTCTTCTTCTGGCGCCGCTCCAGCTTGCTCTTCTCGAGCTCCTTCTTGCGGCCGGCGAGCGCATCCAGAAGCCGGCGCTCGCGCCTCAGCTCCTCCGCCTTCCTCTCCTGCAAAGTCTGTCCCGTTGCATGTGCCATCGCCGTACCTACCGTCACGTCCCAATCAATCGCCGATCCGGAATCCCTTTTCGGATGCCCACCGCTTCACGATCTGCCGCTCCTCGGCCGTGGCCGGCCGGTTGCAGTTACCCCGAATCTGCACCACGGTCCGTTCCCGGTTCACTTCCAGCGTAAGGGCATGGCCCTCCGACAGTTCCGCGGCTTCGATTTCGTCCGTTACCGGACGCCACCGCAGCGAGAAGATCGCCGTCGAGCCCGCCGCGCACCGCTCGAAATAGGTGAATACGCAGTGCCGCTGCTTCCGCCCTTCGTACAGGAGGTCGCGATTCGTCCGCAGCTCCACCATCCTCCAGATCCGCTCGTGCGATTCGGCTTCCCAGTCGCTGATTTGCAGGCCGGGCCACTCGATGATCCGATCGCACTTCGCCTCCCGCATCTCCCGGTGCCACTCAATTGCGAGCTTCGCGACGGAGCCCGGCGTGCGGCCCTTCATGCAGAACTTCGGGTCGTGCCGGAGCTTCCACGCGATGCAGTCCGTCAGGTCGCCGAACGCGTCCCGGTCCATCTCGCCTGTAAACCGGGCGAAAAACCAGAGGGTGTCCGTCAGCCGCCTGTCCGCCCCGTCGAACCGAAAGTACGCAAATATCCTGTCTATCAGAGCGCCTGCCGCCCGGTCGTCCACGCCCGCCGCCGTCAGCTTCGCCCACCAGACGTTCTCATGAATCCGGTTCGCGGCCGGCGCCGACAGAAACAGGTGCGCCTCGCGGCCCGTCAGGAACGGCTTCGCCTCCTGCGCGAAGCTGCCGCCCTGCCCGATTGTCACGATCCACTGGCGGTAGGTCCCGCACAGCTCGCCAAACGGGACCTCCTCCCGCAGACAGGCGGTCAGCAGGAACCCCGGGACCGGATAGTCCGCATACAGGTGCTCGGCCATGCCCAGAAGCTGCCGGCGCAGACTGGCCGCCGGAGGCCTGCAGGTACGCACCGGCCGAATCTTGCGGTCCTCGATTCCCCGCAGGTCCAGCATCCCCGCAAGCTCAGCCGGTTGCCGCCGCCGATCCCGCGAGACCACCGGATTGCGCGGTATGCAGCGGCCATTGATGGTGCAGGCGTGCGCCACCTGATTCGATTGTCGCTGCCTCCCGGCCCGAGCCGGTCCCCTGGCGCTCCCCTCCAGCCGTGCCACCGTATCTCCTCCGCGGCCATCAGGCGGGAATTGTCCCGCCCGATGCCCAACAGCTCGCCCTCAGTCCTTGTAGGGGTCGAACTCGTTCTCCCCCGCCATCGCCACGCCCAGCGGCTTGAGCATGTGCAGGATTCGGACGGTGCCTTCGTGATATCCCAGCACCTCCGGCAACCGCTTGTAGCAGTGCGGCGATTCGTCGGTGCCCGCGCCGCGAAGCTCCACGCCCTGTGCGCGAATCCACGCGTTCATCATCTCGCGGCTCACCTTGCCGGGCGACTTCACTTCCCGTGTCTTGTAGTCGATCTTGCCGCGCGCCTCCGTTCGGCTCATCACCCGGCCCGCGCCGTGCACGGTCGAGTAGAGCGCCGCCTTCGACTGGACGGAATCGACTCCCTCAAGGATCACCGATATATCGCCCATCGACCCGCCGACGAACCCCTTCTGGCCCGGAAACGCCGGAGTCGCGCCCTTCCGCACGACCCACACGTCGCGGCCCTGGTGCTGCTCCTTCCAGGCGAAGTTGTGGTGGTTGTGCACCTCCTCGAGAATCGCCGCCCCGAGAATCCGCGCCACCCGCTCGCACACCCAGTCACGGCCCGCATAGGCATAACGTCCCGCCAGCGCCATGCACTGGAGGTAGTCCTCCCCGAGCGGGGTGTCAACCGGCAGCACGAGCGGGTCCACGTCCATCCCGTCCTTCGCGCCGCCCGTCTTCAGGAAGTGCGTGGCCGTCTTGTGGCCCAGCCCGCGCGACCCGAAGTGGACGCCGATCCAGATTCGCTCCTGCTCGTCCTCGAAGATGTCCACGTAGTGGTTTCCCGAGCCGATGGTTCCGAGCTGGTTCTGCGCCATCTGCTTTATCGACTTCATCGGCTGGATCTTCCAGGTCTCGTCGTCGAACAGCGGATGGTCCACCCGCTCGCTGTTGTTCAGCCCGACCCCGAACGAGAGCGTCTTCCACACGTCGTCCATGATCGTCCGGATGTTCGCCCGCACGTCGGCGGAGAGGGCGTCCGTCAGCACCGCCTTGTTTCCGCAGGCGATGTCGAATCCAACTCCGGACGGGCTGATATGGTCCTCGTAGGCGAGCACGCCGCCGATCGGCACCGCGTAACCCTTGTGGCCATCCGCGCAGAGCGTCGCTCCAACCACCGCCTCGTGGGACGCCGACCGCTCGATCTGGCGAACCGTCGCCTCCTCGTGAACCCCGAAGTGAACGATATCCCTGCTCTCCATGGCACTCCTCCCATCTCCAATGAATTGCTACGATAGCTATACAAGTGTGAACGCAAACGGCCGCCTGACATCCTGAAGCAGCGCTGCAAACGAAAACGGCCCGGTCTGGATGTGCTCCAGACCGGGCCGTCAGTCAAATCTATTGGATAGACTCCGACTCACGTAATCCTGTCTGGCGCTCTCCCAGCGACGCTCCGGTACCCATTGGCCGGCAGGCCGGATGGGCGCTGGAGGTTCTCTATGTTCCGCGAGCCGCCGAACCACAGCGCGTCCTGTTGACACACGGACGCATGAATATCCGCGGCGCCGACGACATGGTTGCCGTTGGGTTTCCCGTATGTGGCTGTGGTTCTCAGGAAGGTCATGTTTCAGGTCTGCAAACGGCGGAGATACATAATCTCCGCGGCACACTAACTCACATCATAACAAACCCGCGCGCGCCTGTCAACAGTTTTTTTCGTCGATTCGTTCAGACCGATCAAATTCATCGGTGAGAGCACCTGAGAGGGACCTTTATGCGCCATGGAAGCGTCCTTTACGTACTTCACTCGATGGGGAACATGCCATGACATTCACTCTTCTTACGTGGGACCTTCTGCGCGCCTCCGCGATCTTCGGCGGATTCCTGCTGCTGGCGCTGCTCGTGCGCCTGCTGTGGATGCGCCTGGTCGGGTCGCGGCTGGAGCGCACGGGCATGGGGCTGGACGACTCCGTTGTGCTGGCGGTCCGGGGGCTCGTGACGTGGGGTCTCGTACTGCTCGGGTTCTATTGCGCGCTCGCGAGCCTGCGGGCTGCCCAGGCGAATCCGCGCACCATCGATATTCTCGGGAGAATTCTCGCCATCGCCTGGGTGCTGCTTGCCATCTGGACGCTGCTTCGCGGCTTCACCGCAGTAATGCGATGGTTCGTTCAGCATGCCGCCCGGCGCTCACATGGCGCGCGGGACGTTACCTATCAGTCCCATCTCATCGGCAAGACGGTCCACGTCGTGGTGATCGCAGTGGGCCTGCTCTACATCCTCCGGCTGGCGGGAGTGGATATCAGCCCGCTCCTCGCGAGCGGAGCGATCGGCGGCCTCGCCGTCGCCCTCGCGCTTCAGGACACGCTCACGAACCTCTTTGCGGGGATTTACCTCACCATAGACCGCCCCGCCCGGGTGGGTGATTTCATTAGGCTGGAGACCGGCCAGGAAGGCTATGTCGAGGACATCGGCTGGCGGCACACCGTGGTGCGGGTCCCGACAAACAACGTCGTCGTCATTCCCAACACCAAGCTGAGCCAGGCAGTCATTACGAACTACTCGCTGCCGCGGCGGGATATGGTCCTCAGCGTGGACTGCGGGGTCGGTTACGACAGCGATCTGGACTACGTGGAGAGCGTTACGCTGGACGTGGCGCGGTCTGTGCAGCAGGATACGGAAGGCGCGGACCGGCAGATTGAGCCCGCCGTCCGATGGAAGGAGTTCGCCGATTCGGCGATCACGTTCACCGTGGTGCTGCGGGTAAACGAGTTTCAGGCGCAGCACGCCGTGCGGTCCGCGTTCATGAAGGCCCTCCACCGCCGCTTCCAGAAGGAGGGAATCGAGATTCCATTCCCGATGCGGACGGTGCTGCTGAAGAAGGAAGTGGCCGTGCCGGTTCGAGTCGGCCACGAGCGCAACGCAATACAGGCTGAGCGACCTCGCGAATCACCTGTGGGACTGGCCGCACCCGACAACCGCGAAGCTGCATAGCGCTCGCGCGCCGCCACTGTCGCGCTCAGCCATACCTATCGATTCGGATCGATGACCGCCTTTACCACCCGGCGCGATTCGACGTCTTCGAGCGCCTGCTGAGCCTCATTCAGCCCATAGCTTCTCGAAACCAGGCTCGACCACGCGAAGCGGCTGCCGAATCGGGCCATCACCTCCATGGCCCGCCAGACGTGCGAGAGGTCCGAGCCCCAGCAGCCGCGAATCTCGAGGTGCTTGCGGTTGATGTGGAGGTGCGGGTTCAGCGGAACGTCGCCATTATCCGTGTACTGCCCGACGATTACGTAACGGCCGCCGTCGCGTACCATCTCGCACCCCTGCGGCACGGCCGCCGGATTCCCGCTCGCCTCGATGACCACATCCGGCCCGCGCCCAGACGTCACCCGCCGCACCGCCTCCGCCTCCCCAACGCCGAACACCTGGTCCGCGCCCATCCGCCTGGCAGCCTCGCGCCGGTTCTCCGCCGATTCGACCACGCCGACCCAGCCCGCCCCGCTCGCAACAGCCAGCGCGCACGCGCTCAAACCCACGGGACCCGCCCCCTGAATCAACACTCTGTCGCCGAGCCGGAT
>Ga0068855_100000884_pt1 | contig 37156 bp, 30 predicted proteins | sample KBSCornC52_FD_66592 | JGI IMG/M metagenome (GOLD analysis project Ga0068855, IMG submission 66592) | Corn rhizosphere microbial communities from Kellogg Biological Station, Michigan, USA - KBS Corn C5-2 | ecosystem: Host-associated > Plants > Roots > Rhizosphere > Soil ...
CTCCGTTACCTTTACGGACTGTCCAATGGCGTCGCCGGCAGGGAAGTATTTTTTGGCAAATGCCTGGTTAACCACCATGACCGCAGCGCCACGACGTGTCTCGGCTTCATCCCACACGCGTCCTTGCACAATCGGTACGCGGAGGGCAGGGAAATACTCCTTGCTGACCATGTTGAACTGGAAGGGCTGATCGGCTTTTGTAGGCCTGCCTACGATTTGGAGGTGCGCGTTGAAGCCATTTGCGGGCGGTGTCGCATTGCTTGAAACTGCGGCTATTTTGACGCCGGGGACCTCGGCGACTTTGTCGTGAAGCTTTTCAAAATAGGCGGCTCGCTCGGGCCATGTTTTGTAGGTCCCGTCGTGGATTGGGATTCCGACTGACATGATGTTGTGCGGATCGTATCCCAGGTTTCGATGCGCCACTTTGAGGAAGCCCTCAATGGCGGCGCCAGCTCCGGCCATCATGAGAAGGGTCAGAGCGATTTGTCCGCCGATGAGGATTGCGTGTACTTTGCGTCCGCGTACATCTCCGGTGGTCTTGCGCGTGTTTGCCTTCATGATCTGGCTGACCTCGGGACGCGAGAGCTGCCAGGCCGGCCAAAGTCCAAACAGTATCCCGGTACCAACAGCTATCACGATGCAAAACGTCAGGACCGGCAGATTTACGTGAATCGCCGCCTCATGCGGGAATGAGTACTCAGGCAGATTCGCGACAATGAAGTCGACACTCTTGTATGCGAGCGTGAGCCCCAGAGCAGCGCCGGTGATGGACAGCAGCAAAGCTTCTGTCAGCAGCTGGCGAATGATTCGGCGTTGACTGGCACCGATTGCTGAACGGATCGCGAACTCGTGCTGACGTGCAGTGGCCCGCGCCAGCAGCAGAATCGACACATTGCCGCAGCCGATCAACAACAGAAGTGCGACGGCTCCGAAAAGCAGGTAGAGCGTGCCGCCGAGTTGCTTAACAAAGTCCTCGTTCAACCCGACAACGTGGAGGTGCATGAAATCTGTCGGGAAATGCCTCGGCGTCTCCTTTGCGAATTGTCCTATCAGCGGTTCCAGCGCCGAGTTTGCCTGGGCATTTGTGACTCCGGGCTTTAACCGCACACCGGCGTAGTACCCTCGGACCGGGTCGCCTGTCACCTTGAGCGGAAGATAAACATCGCCGTCACCCCATGCGAATCGCGATCCGGCCACACCGATCACTGTGTAGTTCTTCCTTACCAACTGAATGGTCTTGCCGAGAACGGATGGGTCGCCAGCGTAGTGACGCGACCAGAACTTATAGCCGAGCACCACCACAGGCTCGGGGTCCTGGCCGTCGATGGCATCGGAGGGTTGAAGTCCACGCCCAAGCGCAGGGGGTACGCCAAGGAAGTTAAATGCATTCGAAGTGAGATAGACGCCGTGCACATCTTCAGGCAAATCCGCCCCTGTCACGGTCAGGTTCCAGTCGTCCTCCATGAAGGTGTCTTCGACGACCGGCGACTTTCGCAATTCCTGCCATTGCGTGCCCGTGACGCCAAAGCCGTTCAACTCGCCAGAGGGCATAGTGAGGCGCATGTGGATCATGCGATCCGGGTCCTTGTATGGATATGGATCCATCAGGATTGCATAGACCACGCTGAAGACTGCCGTCGTCGCTCCGATACCGAGCGCCAGTGACAGAATCGCTGTTAACGAGAAGCCGGGCATCTTGATGAGTTGCCGAGTGCCGAAGCGGATATCCTGCAACATGGTCTTCACGGGAACTCCTAAATTGGGCTTTCATGCAACGGGATCGTTCAAGCAAACCACTGGAAGCAAATACCGAATCCGTCGGGGTCCTTCAAATACAGCTGTTTCATGCCGTACCACGCCGTCTTGGGGGGATCAAGTTGTAGTCCCTTCAACACAAGCTGCTGATAGGCTCCGTCGAGATCGGGACATCCGAAATACAAGCACGTATCCTGATGGCCGGACCACCGCGCCGCATCCGGTTCAGCCGGCACTTCTTCAGGGTCATATGCGGTGTTGAGCATGATGGTGGCGTCAGACAGCTGCAGCATCGCCCAGTCCACGTCATCGGGGTCGCGCGACTTCTCCTTTGACTTGCCCGTCACCTTGAAGCCAAGAAGATCGCGGTAAAAGTGGATGGATTGCGGCATGTCAAAAACCTGGACGAGGGGTGCTACGCCATGGACCTCGATCGCCATAACTGCTCCTCGAAGCCAGCCAGTTCCTTCAGGCTTCCCCATTTCTACAAAGCACGTGCGCACCCAATGCTTTCGTTACGCAAGTTGTTGATTCAATGCTCCTGAAGGTGGCGGTGGGGCGGCGAAACTGTACGATTTTGCCTCCTGTCGTTCGCAAACGGACGATGCACGCAGGATGCGAGCCGGTGGGGTGCCAAAGCAGGGGACTGTGACCGTGGAATGCTCTATACTCGGGAGTGATATGGTGCCTGAAAAGACGTTTTTCCTTGAGACATTCGGGTGCCAGATGAATGCCCATGACTCCGAAAAGGTCATTGGCACATTGCTGCATGAAGGGTATCGGCGGGTCGAAACGGAAGAAGAAGCGGGCCTAATCCTTTACAACACCTGTTCGATTCGCGACAAGGCCGAGCAGAAGGTCTTCAATCGGCTCAACGACTACAAGAAGCTGTACAAGGCGGGCAAGCGGTTTGGCGTACTGGGCTGCGTGGCTCAGCAGGAAGGCGAGAAGATCTTCGAGCGCGCACCGTATGTGTCGCTCGTCTCAGGTTCGGCATCGTATCGGAAATTGCCTGAGATGCTAGGCCGCCTCGAAGCTGGCGAAAACCGGATTACCGGCCTTGACGATCGGGAAACGGACGAGACCTTCGAGACAGAATTCACAGCACGCCAGAATCCCTATCGCGGCTACATCACGATCATCGAGGGCTGCGACAAGTTTTGCGCCTACTGCGTTGTTCCTTACACGCGTGGCAAGGAGCGCAGCCGGGGTTCGGCCTCTGTGCTCGAAGAGGCGCGGCGGATCGCCGATCAGGGCTACACGGAAATCCAACTGCTGGGCCAGAACGTGAACAGCTATCGCGACCCGGAAGGGAAGTTGAGCTTCGCGGAACTGCTCGCGGCTGTGGGGCAGGTTGCGGGGATCCGACGGGTGCGGTTCACCACGAGTCATCCCCGAGATTTCACGCGCGACATCGTCGAGGCGATCGACGCCTATCCGAGCCTCTGCGATCACGTGCACCTTCCAGTGCAATCGGGCTCCTCGCGGGTACTGAAGTTGATGGCTCGGGAATATACGCCTGACTGGTACCTTGAACGGATCAGCTGGATCAAATCTGCGCAGCGGAAGATCTCGCTCTCAACGGATATTATCGTTGGGTTTCCTGGGGAGACGGCTGACGATTTCATCGAGACGATGGACCTGCTCGATGAAGTGCAGTACGATTGCGTCTTCGGTTTCAAGTACTCGGGTCGTCCCAATACTCCGGCTCTGACCATGATCGACTCGGTGCAGGAAGCTGAAAAGGCAAAGCGCCTTCAAGTTGTCCTTGACCGACAGCGAGAAATCCAAAGAGCCAATTACGCCAAGCACTTGGGAGAGGAAATGGAAGTGATGGTGGAGGGAACAAATGCGGCGCGCGGACAAATCAGCGGGCGCAGTTCCCAGAACAAGCCGGTGAATTTCACGACATCGCTTCCGATTGCACCGGCGCCAGGCTCCTACATGAAGGTGAAAATCATCAATACGTATCCGAACAGTCTGGTTGGAGAAGCCGTCTAAACCAGAAGCGGAGAGGTTCAGCCATGGATATCGAAGTCCGAATTCGCGGTTTGATGATGGATCCGGCTACCAACATGCCGATTGTTGTTCTCAAGGACGTGGGGTCGGATACGGTGATGCCTATCTGGGTGGGGATCTTTGAGGCAAACGCTATCGCCATCGAGATCGAAAAAGTGGCTGCGCCGCGCCCGATGACGCATGATTTGACGCGGAATTTGATGCGTCACATGAATGCTCAGCTGGAAAAGATAGTGATCAGTGAACTTAGAGATGATACGTTCTTTGCTGTTCTGTGGTTGCGCCAGGACGGTGAATCGGTGACGCTGGATGCCCGGCCATCGGATGCTATCGCGCTCGCGCTCCGGGCTGACTGTCCGATCTACGTTTCGGAGCATGTGCTGCAATCGGCGAAGCTGAACATGTCAGGGCCGCCGGAAGGTCCCACAGCTGAAGAACTCCGCGGCTGGCTCGAGGGTCTGAATGATGAAGACCTTGGCCGCTACAAGATGTAGGGAAGGGCCAGGCGAGAGCCAAATTTCAACATACTTTGAATAGTTCTATTTAGATGCGTAAGTTTAATCGCTTTGTTTCAGTTTACAGAATATCTGTTATCGGACGTCCTGGTAATCCAATGATTATTGCGCCGCATCTGGTCTCAGCCGCGAGCGCGGAACAGGTGCTCTCTTGATGAGTGCTTCGAGGACGACCTTCTGAACCAAACCGCGTCACTCGCTTCTAAGTGCGAGCATCGGATCAGTCTTAGCCGCGTTTCGCGCCGGCAGCGCACACGCTCCCACAGCAACCGCAATCAACAATATCGAGGCTGATCCGAGGGTCAACGGATCGAGCGCCGAAATTCCATAGAGCAAGCCGGTCAGGCTCCGAGCCACTAGCACCATCCCTATCAGGCCAATGGCAACGCCAGCCAGCGCCATGCGTAGTCCCTGTGACGACACCAGCCACAGCACTGCATTTCGCTGCGCCCCCAGCGCCAAGCGGATTCCGATCTCCTGCGTCCTCTGCGCGACGAGGTATGCAATCACGCCGTAAATCCCAATCACGGCAAGCGCCAGCCCCAAGCCGGCGAAGAACGTCAGAATCACGCTGGTGAATCGCTGGATGGCGGTGAGATCGCCGAGGTAGGCGTTCATGGTCTGGGTCTCTGCAAGCGGAACTCGTGGATCAAGAACGTGGATTTGCCGCTCGATCGCCGGGAAAAGCGACTCTGGCGGCATCTCCGAGCGCACGAGCATATCCTTGAATCCGGAATTCACGGGCGGCGGCATCTGCCGGAACAGGCCGATCAGCTGTGGAGCCACTGGAAGAGCGAGCCCCTGATCGCTGTTATCGCGCATCACTCCGATTACGGTGACGGTGACGCGCTTCGAACCCATCCACTCATCCTGGGCAAGCAAACTTATCGGCGCGCCCACTTCGATGCGTCGCCCAATCGGATCCTCATGGGGGAAAAACGTCTTCACAAAAGCCTGGTTCAGAATCGCTACCGGCAGCGTCTTTCCTCCATCCGATTCTGAGAAGTCGCGTCCGCGCACCAGGGCGATCCCTGCCGTGCGCAGATAATTCGCGTCCACCACGCCAAAAACGGTGCTCGGGATATCCTCGCGCCTCGGAAGCGGCCGCCCTTCAATTGAGAACATCATCAGCCACCGGTCAGCGGGTGGGAAAATTTCTGTGATTGACACAGCCGCCACGCCAGGAAGCGCGCGCACCCGTTCCGTAAGCCGGTCGCAAAATTCAATGATCGACTCCGGCGTCTTGTATTGCGCCGATGGCAGGTAAAACTGACCGTGCATCAGGTGATCGATGCGAAATCCGAGGTCCTGGTTCTGGAGCCGCTCCAGCGTCTGGATCAGCAGGCCTGCGCCAACGAGCAGCATCAACGACAGCGCAATCTGGGCCGTCACCAGCATTTTCCTGAACATCTGCCGCGACGATCCGCTGCTCGAACGGTTGCCGTCCTTCAGCACACCGGCCGCGTTCACCCGCGTGCTCAGCAGTGCCGGCGCCATGCCAAAAAACAAGCAAGTCCCCAGCCCCGCGGCCACCGTGAATACCAACACTCGCCAATCCAGCGTCAGATCCACCAGCTGCGGCAAATTTCCCGGATCGATCGTCCGCAACGCGCGCGTCGTTCCCCACGCCATCGCGAGCCCGCAACTGCCGCCAATCAGAGACAGCAACATCGTCTCGGTCAGTACTTGTCCCACCAGCATTGCCCTTCCCGCGCCCAGCGCTTTGCGCAGGGCAAACTCGCGTTGCCGGGCCGTGTTGCGCGCGAGGAGCAATGCTGCCAGATTCGAGCACGCGATCAGCAGGATCAACCCCACCGCCCCCATCAGCAGCAAGAGCAGCGGTTTCAGTTCGCCGCTACGCATGTTTGCGAGCGGCATCACCTCGACACCCATGTCCTGATCGACCGGATAGCTTGTCGCGAGATTATGGGCGATCCTCGCCAAATCCGACTGTGCCTCTCGAATCGACACGCCAGGCTTCAGCAGTCCGATTGTGCCGTAGCCGCGCCCGCTTCTCGACTGCTCGCTCCACACACCGGGGGCCGGCAAAAACGGCTCCCACACGGCCAGTCCCCGTAGCTGGTTGTAGCTCGCATTTATCCATCCCGGAATCTTATCGGGGATTACCCCGATGATTGTGTACGGCTGATCGTTGATGGTCAGCGTCTGCCCCAGTATGTTGGGGTCGCCCTGAAAGCGGGTTCGCCAGAAGCTTTCGTTGATTAGGGTCACGTGATTCCGCCCTGCGAGCCCCTCTTCCGCCGTAAACAGCCGGCCTACCAGCGGCTGCACGCCGAGAGCCTCGAAGAGTTCGCGGGGCGCCAGACCGACCAGCAGTTCCTGAGCGTCTTCCCTGCCCGGAGAAAAGCTCACGTTCTTGCGCCATTCGTCGTACACCGCCATCTTTTCGAAGGTGCGGCTCTGAGCCGTGAAGTCCTTCACATCCGGTGCCGATGTTCCCACCCTCTTTCCATCTTTTAGCGACGTGATCTCGACCAGACGATCTGCATTCGGAAAATCCAATGGCCGCAGCACCACTGCGTTCAGCACGCTGAATACCGACGCGTTTGCCCCAATCCCTAACGCCAATACCAAGACCACCACCGTTGTAAACCCCGGCGATTTCCGGATCTGCCGTAGGGCATAGCGGAAGTTCTCCATCGAACGCTCCAACGTCGCCGAACCCCACGCCTCGTGCGTCTGTTCCCTGATCAGGGTTGGGTTGCCGAACGCTCTTCGCGCCGCATAGCGCGCCTCCTCTGGAGACAAGCCCTCTTCGCGCTGCTCTTCCTCTTCCAACTCCAGATCAGAACGAAGCTCCCGCTCCAGGTCTGCATCTCGTTTCCTGATCTGCCACCATCGCATCTCAGCTCTCCTCAGCCGCCGGCCACATCACGCGTGCGACAGCTTCGGCCATCTGTTTCCACTGGGACTCCTCAACCAGAAGCTGTTTTCTGCCTTTCTCCGTCAATCGGTAGTACTTGAATTCTCGATTGCGATCCGGAGCCGTCTCCCACTTGGAAATAACCCATCCCTGCCGCTCGAGCCGGTGCAGCGCGGGATAGAGCGAGCCGTGCTGCATCTGCAGGAAGTCGTTCGTTGTTCGCTGGATATGCTTTCCAATCTGGTGACCGTGAGCGGGGCCATAGAGGAGTGTTCGCAGGATGAGCATGTCAAGCGTTCCTTGGAGGACGGCCGCACTTTTCTGTATCCGTTTTGCCATAGAAGATATTCGACCCTCGATATGCAGCGATAGTAGACATCCGACCATCAATTGTCAACAGGGATCGTTGAAGGGACGGATTCTGAAAAGACGATCCCGCCAAATCAGTCATCCAAGCCTGTTATCGCTTCGGATCTGTTGGTGGTCGGAACGGGCACTAGTTTGCGATCCACTTTGCCAAGTAGTCGCCTGGTCCTACATCCGGTTAACGTGACCCGCCGCTTCCCTTCCCGATTTCTCTAGTTGGAGGACGAGAGCGTTCCGTGGAGATCGAGGTCGACGTGGACCTCTTTTGCCACTTTGAGGAACATGATGCTGGGGTCCTTCAAGCCCCATTGCACATAGGGGACGATGAAGGTTCCCTTTGCGGTCACGTTTGCGCCGTCGATGTGGACCTGCATTGGGACGGTGATGTCATGCGGCGTTCCGTGGAGCGTGAAGACGCCAGACACCTGGATGCTGGAGTCGCCGGTAGAAGCGATGGTGCCCTGGTAGGATTTCGGCTCGAATGTCACGTCTGCATAGTGTGCAACATCGAGCACGTCAGAATGCATTTTCTTGTCCCGGCTTTTTTCGCCGCTGTCGCCGCTTGCGGCCGAGACGACAATCGAGCCGGACATCGCCGGCGCGGTGCGATCGAATTTGATTGTTCCCTGGCTGACATGGAACGTGCCGTGGACCTCATGTCCAGTGCCGGTAAGGGCAAACTTCACGTTGCTGGAAGCGGGATCGACTGTCATTGTCTGCTGTTGCGCAGAGCCAACCGTTCCTACAGATAGCAGCATTGCAAAAATGAACTTGCCAAACATCTTCATTCTTTGTCTCCTGTGTTGACCTGCGTGTGTGAACTCGTTTGGGCCGAGGCATTCGCCAGCAATAGACTGACGGACGCAATCTGTTCGTCGTCGAGATACTCGTGCCCCGGCATATCGGTTCCTGCGATGCCGAATTTGGCAATCTGCGCAATCTGCAGGGCGCGGGCATTCGCATCGCCATCGCGCACATACCGGAATGGGTCAGTCTTCAGATCGGCGGGAGCTCTGGTGAAGCTGGCCGCCCACTTCTGCCGCGTGGCGCCATCTGCGTCGTGACACGTTGAACAGAAGGTGCGATATATCGTGGCTCCCTCTGCAGCGTTGGCGCGCTTTAGTGCGGTGGGCGACGGTTGCCAAGTCTGCTCTTGCGCGTGATGGGCAACTACGTCGCCGGTGTGAAGAGAAGACAGGTAGGCGACGAGATCATTGCCGCGTTCGTCGCTAAACAGAAAACCAAATGATGGCATGACCGAGCGACCACTTACCTCGGCGGGGTGGATGAGGTGCGCCTTCAGCCACCACTGGGATCGCCGCACGCCGACCTGCGCGAGGTCCGGACCCTGCCGGCGATTGCCTATCAGGGGCGGCTTCTGCTGATGCACTTCTGCGAGGCTTACCACGGGACCCCACATCAGGACATCCAGCGTGTCGGGCCGCACGTACTGCGAGTGGCAATTGATGCATCCCTCTGAGATGTAGACTCTGCGGCCGCGTTCTACGGACGAGAGAGGTTGCTCCGCGGAATGCGTGGGGTTGATGCGCGCCAGTGCCAGCGCAAGGACAGCGACGGCGCCGAGCGCTGCAACTTCCCGCGTCCGCTGCAGTGCGAGATGGTAGAGTGCTGGCGCCAGAACTACCGCACCCGCAACGACGACAAATAAAAGCGGCACGTGACCGAGATTCTGACCCATGCCAATGCCGAGGGCCGAGCCGATCCAGCCGGCAATTGCATAGATGAGGCCAGCCTTGCGTCCGCGTTGCGCCGGAGAAGACGCTCCGCTGAGAAACGATGGGTATGCGACCAGGGCCGTCGAATACAAAGACACGCCGGCCGGGTAAAGCAGCGATGCTTGCGGGGCGAATCCCGGGTTTGCAAGCAGCATGCAGGCGGCAGCCAGCAAACAAAATGCGGATGCAAGAACGACGGTGAGTCCCCTGCTTCGCAACAAAAGCGCTGCCACCAATGCGGCGGAGAGATGGATGCACGCATTCATCCAAAGATGGGCAGTGCCCATCCATGTGCCGGCTTTCAACACGGGAGTGTGCTGGATGATGTAGAACGCAGCAGAGTCGAGCCAGACCAGAGCGGCGAATCCGGCGAGCACGCGGGTGAAGCTAACGTTCTGGCTTAGCGGAGCAGCTTGCACCGCAGCTGGTTGCGGAGAGCCGCCACAGACCCACAGTCCAGCTACGCAGAGCGCAGCTGCGACGATGGCCTGGTGCTCGGGAGTGGCGGCGAAGAGCGCCGGTACGTTACAGAGGAAGTAACCGATGCCGGTGCCGAGGCCTACCTTGATGAGCCCGCGATCTGTGCCGGTCCAGTCGCGCAGATGCGTAACGAGCGTTACGGTGAGAAGTCCGACTCCGATTCCGATAAAAAATGCGTTGGCGGCGGCAGTGGCCAGATTGAGTGGGAGCAAAGATCCGAATGCGGCGATGCCGCATATGGCAAACGCGATGCGAAGGCTGATGGCAGGTGAAGTGAAGCGAACCAATCGCGTGGCAAGCAGGCTTGCGAGCACGCCGGCGATGGCCATTGCAGCCATCACGATCTGAAGGCTCGTACTGACAATACCCAGTTCCGCAAGTCGGCTGAGAAATGCGAACTGCGCGAAGATTAGGAAGTAGACATAGGTGATGGCGATCAAGGCCACGCCGCGCCAGCCACGAATTGGACTAATCCGCATTGGCGATCCACCTCCTCTGGAGACCAACGCACTGGATGAGCGCACATAATCCGTCGAACCCGGCCACAGTCAGCCACGCGGGTTCGAGCGTTCCTGTAAGGACAGACTTGCCCACGTAAATAGCTACGGCGGCACGCGAGAGGGCCGTGAGCAACCAGACCACTTCGAGGCGTTCGAGTCGCGAGCCGCCGGCAACAACGTATGCGCCATAAAGGCAGGACAATCCCACCGCGAGCACGAACGCACCGATGTAGGAGACATAGGGACCGTTTTCGTCTGAGGCCCGGACGCCCATGAGTTGCAGAGTGAACATGGGAGCAACACACAACAGGATGCCGGTTGCGGTATCGCTCATGCCCGTCAACCACTGGTAACCAAGGAGGAGAGAGCGCTTCATGCCGCTTTCACTCCCCTCTCCTGCACTGTCGGGGCTGCGGCTAGCGACGGCAGATGGAATCCGGCCACCAACCACTCGACGGATGCGGCCAACATCATCAGCCCGGTGATGAGTCGAAGAACATAAAGTGCATTGCGTGCCGGCCCCGCGACGATGGTGAACGCGGGATCGCGCGCCTCCATGAAGCCCGCGACGGTCATTACAAGGACATAGGCGAGCACGCCCCAGTTCCACATGTGGAAAGACCAAGTGCGGTTGAGAATCCACGCGTCGCGCTCGCCGAGGAGTTCTACCATCATGAAGATCAACATCGCCGAGAGAAATCCCGCAACGGCGGCTAGCGAGTGTCCGACGAGTGCGTCAGTGAACTTGAGGCGATCGAGTACGCCGGGCAGGAAAAGCAGCCATCCGGAAACGACCAGGCCGCCCCACCACCAGAGCATCGCGGTGCGCCAGCGGCGGGTCGCTGCATTCCATGTGAATGCGCGGTAGTACAAGCGCATGAGGGGCAGCCAGAGAATCATGCTGCCGAGCGCAAGATACTGCGCGGGCTCATGGTGGCTTACATCCGCGCGCGAGAGCAGTGCACACAGCGCTCCTTCTGCCGCGAGAAGAAACCACGAGAGCATAACGACGCGATTGCGACCGGGCAGGCGGCGCGAGATGCCGAAGGGCAGCAGAAGCAGGATTAGAACAATGCCGAGGGAGGACTCAAGCTGGCTGGCGCCGGTGGGACCGCCGGTGTCGGGATTTACGGCGGGATAGATCTGCGGACTGGATGCGACATAGATCGCGAACGGCACGGCGAGGAGAATCAGCAAGCCGAGCAGCTTCGCCACTCGCGTGGAGCGTGTCGATTCCGTGTCTGAGTTGTTGAGCACGAAGGAGACTGCGAGAAGCAACCAGAGAGCAAGCATTGCCAGCGGGAAGAAGACACGCGCGTAACCCTGCCAGTCGAGGAACAGCTTGCCGCTGGAGCGGCCCTGCAGCCAGGAGATCGATCCGATAACAAGCGCGCTCGACCACAGCCAAAGTACCGGACGCGACCATGCAGCCAGGCGGCGGCTCTCCGCGCCGTAGACGCGAAACAGAAATGCAAGCATGGGCAGGCTGCACCAGCCGTAGAGGGCCGTGTTCATGTGCACCATCATCCAGCGGCCGTATGTCCACTCGCCGAGCCAGACATTCAGGCCGGGTGCTAGGAGCAGGATCGCGATCATCACGCCGATGGCGTTGCCGAACACCAGCCACGCAAGGGCGTGCCACGTTGCGAGGGCTACCGGAGCGGAAGCGTTCTCATGAGAGGACTGGCTGCGGCTCATGGATCCTCCCATCGTGCATGGTAACGACGCGATCGCACGCTCTGGCGAGAGCAAGATCATGCGTAGCCATCAGCAAAGTTACTCCCTCGCCGCGGGCAAGATTCAGCAGCAGGTCAAAGACGATGGCTGCAGTCTGCTCATCGAGGGACCCGGTTGGCTCATCGGCAAGTAATATACGGGGCCGGTTCATCAACGCGCGGCACAGTGCCGTACGCTGGCGCTCACCGCCAGAAAGCTTCTGTATGCGATGTTTCAGCCGGCCCTGCAAGCCTGTACGCAACGTCAACTCGTTCAGTCGCTCGCGTGCTACACGCGGGTCCACGCCCGCAGCCTGCGCGGGGAGCAAACAATTTTCTTCAAGCGTGAGGTCAGGGATGAGGTTGTGAAGCTGAAAAACAAATCCGATCTCATGGCGCAGAAACTGAACCATGTCACGGTGGCGGTTAAGCACCACTCCATTTACCGCGACCCTGCCGTGATCCGGCGTATCGAGTCCGCCGACCAGGTGCAGCAGAGTGCTCTTACCGCAGCCGGAAGGTCCCGCCAGTGCCACGGCCTGCCCTGCTTGCGCTTCGAAATCCACGCCCTTCAGCACCGAGATGCTGCCGGCGTCGTAACTCTTCCACACACCTTCGGCGCGGATGACAACACGCTTCTCCGCAGGCGAATTGGAGAAGCTGCTCATTCGAATCGCAATGCCTCCACCGCACGCACGCGCACTGCGTATCCGGCGGGATAGAGCGCGCCGAGAACGCCGGTGATGAGAGCGAGCACAACCACGATGAGCATCAGCAAAGGCTGAAGCGACACATCCACATATCCGTGCAACGCCGGCACTGCTTTCAAACCGTACAGGGCCGCTGTCCCAATCGCCAGTCCCGCCGCGGCGCCTGCAATGGCAATCACCGCCGATTCGCCGAGGATGGTTGCGGCAATCTGCATGTTGGAGAATCCGTTGACGCGCAGGATGGCAATCTCGCGGATACGTGTGAACACCGACATGATCATGGTGTTGGCCACGCCAAGCCCGCCCAGTGCCAGTCCGCAACCGCCCACGGCCCAGGCAGTCGCTTTCAGGATTTTGAACTGGGAGTAGGTCCGCGAAAACTCGGCGTCTTCCAGCGCAATCAGATTTGGATAGGCAACACGCACCTGCTGCTTGAAGGCGGCGATCTCATCTTTGCTGCGCAACCGGATCGTAATGACGGACGAGCCTTCCTTGTGAAAGAAGGTCTGCGATTCCGCCAACGGCATGAAGACTCCACCGTCCTCGAACCCATTCGCAGTTTTCACAATCCCCACCACGCGAAAGATTCCATGGCCGATGGGAACCTGCGTTCCCAGAGAAGCACTCAGGAACTCGGCTGCGCGCTGGCCCAGCACCACGTCGTCCTTGTGCTGTCCGAAATCTGCTACGTTTCCTGCGACCCAAGTCGCCTTGAGCAGGCGTGAGTCTTCCGGGGTGATTCCGAAGCACGTAATGATGGGATGATCAGAACTGGAGACAACTCCGAAGAGCACTGGGTCTGCGTGTGCAACGACGGGCCAGCCTGCAATCTGCGCTGCTGCAGATTTCGGAACATCGCTGAAGAAGAGGTCCGACACGTTTCGTTCGAAGACGATGAGTTCTGCGCCGCTCGAGAGAATTCCGGAGAACATGCCGATTGCACCCTGAAGGATGGTCACCACCGTCAGCATGGCGGCGACGCTGAGCGCAATACCTGCGAGGCTGATGAAGGAACGGATGCGGTGCCGTCGCAGATTGGTGAAGATCAGCCGGAGATACATCGTTCCTCTAGGAAGCTGCGGCTACGTAGGCGCGTTGCGCCATGACGCGCGTCAATTCGTGATGCAGATCCGTCTTCAATCGACGCAGGAACTTGAGATCTGGCTTTATAAGCAGCAATCGATCGAGCGTGCGGTCACCGACTTCGATCAGCCTTGTTAGCCGCACAAGCGCATCGGGGATGCCGATGGCGAGAGCAATGTTGGGACGGTCGAGATGAAAATCGCGCGCGGCTGTTTTGCCGATTTGCGCAGAGCTTTGCATCACATCTTTCAGATCATCCACCATCTGATAGGCAAGGCCCCAGCACGCCGCCACTCGCTCGAATAGCTGGATGTCGCGTGTTGTTGCTCCACCGAGTATTGCCGGGAGCACCAGCGTGAGCCGGATAAGGGACACGGTCTTTCCGCGAGCTACGCGTTCAGTTGTCTCACGATCGTGCGGCAGATCCCCATAGTTCAAATCGAGGCTTTGGCCGTTCAAGAGCCCGTTGACTCCGAGGCGAGCTTCAAGGTATCGCATTGCATCGTTCTGGGTTTCGAGGGGACATTGAGCGATGACTCGCCACGTCATGGCATAGGCACGGTTGATAAGTGCAAGGGCAGCCAGCATGGCGCTCGGCTCCCCGTATTTGACGTGCGCACAAGGTGCACCGCGCCGCGACGTTGCATTGTCCATTGCGGGGAGGTCGTCGAAGATGAGCGAAGCGGTATGGAAGTACTCCAGGGCTACACCCAAGTCGATTGCCGCACGCGGATCCATGCCGTAGGCTGCCGCGACTTGATAGACGACGCGCGGACGCACCATGCTTCCGGCGTGCCCCAGCACATGACGGAGAGCAGCTTCAAGATGGGGCTCGATGTCCGGCGGCAGGCGCATGGCCTGTTTGAACTCGAACTCGAGTTCGGCGGCGCGCGGTTCGACACCTTCCGCTCTGAGGAATTGCCTTTTGGCCATACTCATCCAGCACTCAATCTCATTAGATGTATCGCCACTCCTCATACGTCATCTCCGCCGCAAATTGCCGGACTTTGTGAGTAAGACGCCTCTGATACACAATTTGAAAGCAGCATTGCGTGCTTGAGCGATGACGATTCGTTCATCTTCAACTGCATGAAAACGAAGGATCTAATGATCAATGGAGGTCTGGTATCAGCATAAGTCCCACGGGTGATCCCGCCCGTTTCTCATCGATGAAGATTCGTTCATGTTCCTCGTGAGTTATGACGCCTGGCAGGTTCGGCCGTCCAAATCATGTTTCCTTCGCATAGACGTGATTTGTTGGCGATGAACTAAGATTTCTGACATGCGGATTCTGCTGGTTGAAGACGAGCACGAGATACAGTCTTTCTTGAAGCAGGCTCTCACCGAAGCTGGCTATCAAGTCTGTCTAGCGCCGGACGGCAAGAGTGCGGAAGGGCTTGCGGTGACGCATTCCTACGACATTCTGATTGTCGATCTTGGGCTGCCGGATCAGGACGGCATCAGCCTCATTCTCCGGCTACGCCAGATGGGGGTGGTTGCGCCTGTGCTGATTTTGTCAGCACGCCGTTCAGTGGATGACCGCGTGCGCGGGCTGGAGCAGGGCGGGGATGACTATCTTACGAAGCCCTTCGCGCTGGCGGAATTGCTGGCGCGACTGCGCAATCTGCTCAAGCGCAATGCACCGGCCGCTACTGAGGCTACGCGGCTTCGCGTGATGGATCTCGAACTGGATCTGCTTCGCCGCGAAGCGTCGCGCTCAGGACACAGGCTACAACTCACGCCGCAGGAATTCGTGCTGCTCGAATATCTCTGCCGCAATGCGGGGCGTGTGGTCACGCGGTCCATGATTCTGGAGAAGGTCTGGGGGATGCGCATCCAGCCTGATACCAATGTCGTAGATGTCCATATCTATCGGCTGCGCGGCAAGGTCGATGGCCAGGGGCAGCAGCCGCTGATTCGCACGTTGCGCGGAGTGGGTTATGTCATCAACGAACGCTAAGCCCGCGATGCGCAGCGCCGCCTGGCGCATCTCGCTCTGGGCCACGCTGGCTTTTGCGGCTGGAACCATGGTCGTGTTCTTCGTGCTGGACCGGGTTGTAGCCACGGACATTCATCGGCGGGTTGACGCGTGGCTGTCTGGAGAAGTGGAGGTCCTGGCGGACGTGGCCGAGCGCACTCCGAATGATGCGCTCTACAACCGAGTGGTGGGCGAGGTGGCAGAACTCGCGGCTCACGAGGTGCCGAATCGGCTACCTTCGGACGACTCTGACGAGAATCGGAGCTCGTTTCCGAATAACTCTGTGTTCTTTCTTCAGTCCGGCGCCGATGGTTCGTTGAAGCTTTGGGTTGGTCCGGGCGAAGGGCGCTCTTACGCTTCTGCCGTGCTTGCAAGCCGCATCGTGGTCGACCGGCCGACGGATATCCAGGTTCCGGGTTCTCGCACGCCCTTTCGGGTTGCCTCCGTACCGATAAAGGATGGGAGCCGCGTGTACCTCGGCCTCTCGGAACGAGATCAGCTGCGCGTGCTGCGGAACCTGCGAACGCGTTTCTTTCTGCTGTGGCTTTCGCTGGTGTTGCTTGGATTTGCGATCGTCTTCCTTACCTCGCGTCGCATGTTGAGCCATGTGCGCCGTATCTCGGAAGCGGCAACGCACATTGGCCATTCCGATCTCGGGACGCGCGTACCGACATCGAACCGTAACGACGAGATCGCACATCTTGCGCTCACACTGAATGGAATGCTCGATCGGATCGAGAGTTCGATGCACCAACTGCACACCATTACAGATTCGCTGGCACACGATCTCCGCAGTCCTCTGACCGCCATCCGCGGCAAGCTCGAGTCGTCACTATCGGGGACGCGCGAGGGCGAACAGTCCGACGCAATTGTTTCCGCCATTGAGGAGCTTGATCGCCTCACCGACTTCCTGAACAAGTCGCTCGATGTGGCCGAAGCTCAGGCCGATGCGCTGCGGTTGACAAGAACAGAGATCGATCTTGATGAACTGCTCCGCGCAATGGTTGAGCTCTATGAGCCGTCAATGACCGAGCGGGGGCTCAAGGTCTCGCTGGTCAGTCATGGTCCGATATGGATTACAGGGGATGCGGGACTGCTACATCGCATGACTGCCAATCTGTTTGACAACGAGCTGCGGCACCTCCCTTCTGAAAGCAGCCTCACAATTCGACTGGAAACGCTGGAGAACGCCGCCAGGCTGACTGTCGAAGACAAGGGCCCCGGTTTCGACGAGCAGATCCTACCCAGCTTGTTTCAACGGCGCATCCGGGGGAAACACTCGACCGGACACGGGCTCGGACTTGCGTTCATCGACGCGGTTGTTCGAGCACATGGGGGGACCATCACTGCATCCAACGCAGAAGGTGGCGGAGCGTGCATCGTGATTGTGCTTCCCGCTCACCAGCCAGATCACGGGCGGACGCTGGCTGCCGCGGCCGTGTAAGCGAGGCATATTGAAGAAGAGCATCTGAGCAGGAGGGCGGAGGTTTGACTCATCAGCAAATGGCCTGCGACCTGCTTGCTTTCTTCTGTGCATCGCAGGGAGTGGCAACCCTCGCGCTCGATCTGAACCGCACGCATGCTGCCAATCCACTGTGGCTGCATCATGCGCGCTTTCACGTGCTCTGGCAGGCTTCGACGACGGCTGCGCTGGCGGGCATGGAACTGGCGCTGCTTTTCGCGTTCGGGCCGGTGACCGCGGGGCGTTTTTATCTCGTGCTGTCGCTGGCCGGACTGCCTGTTTTTGGCTTCTTTGCTGCGCTTTTTAGCAGGCAGCTTTATGGCGGCACTTTATCGGATCCGAACGGAATTCGTCCGATGATGATTCGACAGGGGGGAAAGGTCTATCGGGTAGACCTTAACCTGGTGGCGGAAATCGCCGCAATTTTCATTATTGCGGTGATCCTGATCCTCTATCGACACTGAGCAGCGATTACAGGGATCAGATTTTTAGTTGCGTGTTTCTGCCAGCAGGAGCTCAATTTCAGCTTTCTGTTCTGACGTAAGGGGCAACAGTGGCTGCCGCGGGTATCCGCCGTAGTAGCCATTGAAATCGCACGCGTACTTGACGCCGGCGATACCGAATTCGCCTACGATGCGTTGGCTTGCCTTGAGGATCTGCTGCTGCTTCTCTGCTGCAAGTTCCGGGTCGCGATCTTTCCACGCGAAGTAAACTTCGTAGCAGGCCTCGGGTGCGCAGGCCCCAAATCCCAGGATCGCTCCTGAGGCGCCGGCCTCAAGGGACGGCAGAATGATCGACGCGGACCCTGTGAGCACCTGAAAGCCTACTTCCCTGGTGCGGGTCTTGATCGGAACCGCAGGAGGCGCAACAGCAACAGCCGGCCCTCCTGCGAGGTCACCGGCAGAGACGAAGGTTGCGGGCTGCGTGGCTACTTGCTTCATCATGCGCGCGGTGACCGCTTCAAATACCGGCGTAACGGTTACGGTGCGCTTCGGTGCGTTGCGCGTGGTCTCAACCATCGCCTTGATGCGTTCCAGGCTGCCGCTTGAGTCCTTGATCGCGATGATGTTTGGATGTTGCGCGAGATCAGCGACCATCTCCACTGGAATCTGATAGGGCACGCACCTCGGGATGTTGTAGAGGATCACCGGCAGAGGTGAGCGGTCGGCCACGGCGCGGAAATAATTTGCAACGACCTCGGGCGTCATCTGCGTGGAGTAGTAGGTCGGTGTCCGCACCAGCACGGCGTCGTACTGAGCTGTCGCGGCAACTTCAGCCAGATCCAGCACGGAGTGCACGCTCTCACGATTCACGCCCGCAATCAGGATCTTTTCCGGTGATGCTGCCTGGGCTGCGATACGGAGCACTTCCTTTGTCTCGGCGTCGTCCAGCGCCGGAGCTTCACCGGTAGAACCAAGTACGACCATTCCTGCCAGCAGGCTGCGCGAATAACGCGCCACGTTGGCCTCAAGCTTGCGGTAATACACGCGCTCGTCCGGATAGAAGGGCGTGGTGATGGCCGTGAACATTCCTTCGATCAACATAGTTCTATTCTAGGCGGGGTGAGTGACTTCCCTTTCCGCCACTCGGTTCTCATTCTTCGCTGCGTGCAGACTTTGCAGGGCGTAGACCGTGATGTTCGGTTGCTGCATGGCGGCAATGCCCTCAACTGCTGCCTGGGCTGCCGCAATGGTTGTGATGGTAGGGACGCGCGCCAGCACAGCCGCCCGGCGAATTGCCTTCTCATCGAAGAACGTGTCCTGACCTCTTGGAGTGTTCACGATCAGCTGAATGCGATCGCCCTTGATCAGATCGACTACGTTCGGCCTGCCTTCTTTGACTTTGTAAACACGCTCGACTGCCAGTCCGGCCCGCTCCAGCGCGTTGGCCGTGCCCTCGGTCGCGACGAGGTGGAAGCCGAGATGCGCGAAGCGGCGGGCGAGTTCGATGGCAGCGGGCTTGTCATGGTCGTTTACCGTGAAGAAGACTGTTCCCCTTATCGGAAGCACCTGGCCGGCGGAGAGCTGCGCTTTTGCAAAAGCTTCGCCGAAGGTTTTCGCCACACCCATCACTTCGCCGGTCGACTTCATTTCCGGTCCGAGCACGGTGTCTACTCCGGAGAATTTGTTCCAGGGGAACACCGGCGACTTTACGTAATAATGCGATCCGACTTCTAAGTCCTTGCCGGAGGCGAGTTGCTCGGGCAATAGTTCTCGAAGCCTGCGACCCGTCATGAGTCGCGATCCGATCTTCGCCAGCGGGATGCCTGTTGCTTTGGAGACATATGGAACGGTTCGCGAGGCACGCGGATTCACCTCGATTACGTAGACGTGGTCCTGACCATTGCCGTCGCGCTGAATTGCGAATTGCAGATTCACAAGGCCAACAACTTTGAGGGCTAGTGCGAGTTTCCGCGTGTACTGCCGGATCGTGTTCAGCGTTTCTTCGCGGATGCTCACGGCGGGAAGAACGCATGAGGAGTCACCGGAGTGAATGCCGGCCTCCTCGATGTGCTGCATGATGCCGGCAATGATTACATCTTCCGTGTCGCACAGCGCATCGACGTCAACTTCGACGGCATTTTCAAGAAAGTGATCGACGAGAACCGGGCGCTCCTGGGAGTACTCCACCGCCTGCTTCATGTACTCGGCGACTGCCTGGGCATCGTATGCAATCACCATGGCACGACCTCCCAGCACGTAGCTGGGCCGAACAAGCACCGGATATCCGATGCGCTCCGCCACCGCGAGCGCCTGTTCGACGCTGGTTGCGGTTCCGCCCTGAGGCTGCGGAATTTTGAGGTCCTCTAACAGCTTTCCGAACCGCTTGCGGTCCTCGGCGAGATCAATGGAATCAGGAGAAGTGCCGATGATCGGTACACCGGCTTCGAGCAGACGCTGCGCGAGGTTCAGCGGCGTCTGGCCGCCGAACTGCACAATCATGCCGATCTTTGCGCCCGATTGAGCCTCATGGTTGTAGACGGCGAGCACGTCTTCGAGAACCAGCGGTTCGAAGTACAGCCGGTCGCTGGTGTCGTAGTCGGTCGAGACGGTCTCAGGATTGCAGTTCACCATGATCGTCTCGTAGCCGTCATCCTTGAGCGCAAAGGCAGCGTGGCAGCAGCAGTAATCGAATTCAATTCCCTGCCCAATTCTGTTTGGCCCCGAGCCCAGGATGATGATCTTCTTCTTATCAGTCGGCGCGGCCTCGTCCTCTTCATCGTAAGTCGAGTAAAGGTACGGCGTCATGGACTCAAACTCGGCCGCACAAGTGTCGACAAGCTTGAAGACGGGACGGATTCCTTTCCCCTCGCGCAGTTCCCTCACCTGCTTGATCCCGTTGTGCCCGTCAAGTTTCCATTCCGTCGCGATGCGTTCGTCGCTGAGGCCGAAGCGCTTCAGCTTTCGAAATTGCTCGGTCGTGATGTTTTGCGGCGTGACTTCCTGAAGCGACTGCTGCGCCAGTGTGACTTCGCGGATCTGATGAAGGAACCACGGGTCCATTCCGGTCAATCGCGCAACCTCGCGAACGCTCATACCGCGCTCGAACGCGAATCGAATGTAGCCAAGCCGCTCGGGCCGTGGGGTCACCAGCATCTGCGTCAATCTGCGCGGTTCCAAAACTTCTGTGCCGGTCTTCTTTCCGGTTTCAAGAGCACGCCATGCCTTCATCAGCGCTTCTTTAAAGGTTCGACCCATAGCCATGACTTCGCCGACCGACTTCATCTGCGGGCTGAGGGTGTCGTCCGCTCCCGGGAATTTCTCGAACTGCCACTTGGGAATCTTGACGACAACGTAGTCGATCGTAGGCTCGAAACAGGCAGGGGTCTTCCGCGTAATGTCGTTGGGGATCTCATCAAGCGTGTAGCCTACTGCCAGTTTCGCCGCGATCTTGGCGATGGGGAAGCCTGTGGCTTTCGACGCCAGGGCCGACGAGCGCGATACGCGAGGGTTCATCTCGATTACGATCATGCGGCCGTTAGCTGGGTTGATCGCGAACTGCACGTTCGATCCGCCGGTCTCAACGCCGATCTCGCGCATCACCGCGAGAGCTGCATCCCGCATCTTCTGGTATTCGCGATCCGTGAGCGTCTGCGCGGGGGCAACGGTGATGGAGTCGCCCGTGTGCACGCCCATGGGATCGAAGTTTTCAATGGAGCAGATGATGATGACATTGTCTGCGAGGTCGCGCATGACCTCGAGTTCGTACTCTTTCCAACCGAGGACACTCTCTTCGATCAAGCACTCGTGCACGGGCGAGAGATCGAGGCCACGGGCAAGGATCTCCATCAATTCTTCGCGGTTGTACGCGACGCCGCCGCCTGATCCGCCGAGGGTGAAGCTCGGCCTGATGAGCACCGGAAATCCGATTTTGCCTGCAAAATCCAGTCCGTCGCGGAGATTGTTTACGAGCGCGGATTTCGGCACGTCGAGGCCGATGCGGATCATCGCATCTTTGAAGAGAAGACGGTCTTCGGCTTTCTTGATCGGCTCGAGTTTCGCGCCAATCAGTTCGACGCCGAAGCGGTCGAGAACGCCGGCATCCGCGAGGTCTACCGCGAGGTTCAACGCAGTCTGTCCGCCGACGGTGGGAAGCAAAGCGAATTTGCCTGAGCCCTGGCCTAGCATCTCGCTTTCAATGCGGATGATTTCTTCTACATAGCTTCGTGTCAGTGGCTCGATGTAGGTGCGGTCAGCAAGTTCAGGATCGGTCATGATGGTCGCCGGGTTGGAATTGACCAGGACGACTTCGTAGCCCTCTTGCTTGAGGGCTTTGCAGGCCTGCGTGCCCGAGTAGTCGAACTCGGCGGATTGGCCGATGACGATGGGGCCGGAACCGATTACGAGGATCTTCTGAATGTCATTTCTACGTGGCATTGTTCTCTTATCTTCGTTGAAAGGATTCTGAGGAATTCGAGACAGATGTGTTTTGGTTTTGAAAGGGCACGGCTTCAGCCGTGCCGCAGGTCACGGTACTGGAGATCGGCTTCAGCCGCTGAGGGACGAGGTCCAATTTCCAGCCTGGATATGCAGAGGAGTAAGAATAATCCGGCGGCGATGCACTCAGGTGCTTTTTGACCGGATTTAGACGAATGTAATGCAGGTGTTTGTCATAGTCCTCAGCATCTCTGATCCGATGATCCGAGAATCCTCGCTGCCAAATTTCGGCATTGGTTCCCAACGCCTTCTTCGCTCTAAATGAGAACCCTCCTTTGATGAGTTGCACCGCGCGCTCCAGTGGCACCGAAGGAGTAATCAGCAAATGGAAATGATCGGGCATCAGGACGAATTCGTGAAGGAGATACGATTTGCCGCGGTGCGACAAGAGAGTTTTGAAGAATAATCTTGCCCACGGTTCGCCGCGAAACAAGGCGCGGCACTCCCAGGTCTTCGATGTAACGAAGTAGGTCTCGCTGTTATTTGTTGCGTGCTCGCGCGCAGGTTTCAAGAACATCCCTCAGCGGCTAAAGCCGCGCTTCAAATTCGTCTTGTGCGGCACGACTGAAGTCGTGCCCTTTCAAGTCGTCGTACTCTTTCAAACTTTCCAGGGCACAAGCGAAGTCGTGCTCTTTCGAAAGCTCTCTTTCTGTAACGACACCTTGGATCTCGACTCTTCCAAAATCAATCCTTATTGGTGGCGCTGGTTTTTGCGAAGCGCCCTGTCAAATTCCTTTTTGCTCGTCAGCACGGCGGAGCACTCATCCTGGCAAGCGCCGGGCCCGAGGATTACGTAAAGCTTCTTTCGTTCGAGGTGGGTCACAATCTCGTCGGTGACCACAATGTCCCTCGCGGCCGGAGCATACTGCGTCCGTTCGACTCTGAGTTGGAACGGCCCCTTGACATGCTCAAATTCAAAGGCTCCGCTGTTATCTGTCCGGGTTTCGGCTGCAACCTTTTCGTCGCGAAACAGCTTGATGGGAACATTCGGTGCCGGATGTCCTTCAGGATTAACCACCAGTCCTTCGACATGGGTCAGCCGTTCGGGCTTGGGAATATCGATCTGTGCCAGCCCGGGTTCAACACCCGCCAGCAGCAACGTCGAGATCATCGCACTCAAAAAACAGCGGAGCCAAAAGCCCCGCTGTTTTTGAATGCCGAAATCCAGGCTAGATGCGAACGTCATCCCTTCCACTCCTCCATCATCTTGCGGAAGTCGCGGAACAGGTAATGGGAATCATGCGGTCCTGGAGCAGCTTCGGGGTGATACTGCACGCTGAACAAGGGCAGCGATTTGTGTCGCAGTCCCTCCAGTGTGTTGTCGTTCAAATCGACGTGAGTAAGCTCCACCTCATTGGCATTGATGGAGTCGGGATCGACGGCGAAGTTGTGGTTGTGGGCTGTAATCTCCACCTTGCCCGTGGCGTTATTGCGCACCGGGTGATTTCCCCCGTGATGGCCAAACTTGAGCTTGTAGGTGCGGCCGCCGAGAGCGAGCCCGCAAAGCTGGTGACCGAGGCAGATTCCGAATACAGGGACGCGGCCCATCATGTCGCGGATTGCTTTAGCAGCGTAATCTACAGGCTCGGGATCGCCTGGACCGTTGGAGAGAAACACGCCATCGGGCTTCAGCGCCATTACGTCGGCTGCTGACGTTTGCGCCGGCACGACCGTTACGTCGCAACACTCGCGCGTGAGCATGCGCAGGATGTTCTGCTTGATGCCGAAATCGTATGCCACAACATGCAGCGGAGGCTTCTGTTCGCATTCCGGCAACAGCGGATCGCCGGTCTGATTCCGCGTGTCTTCCGAATTGAAGCCGTAAATCGACTTGGTCGAGACGACCTTCGCCAGATCGGTCCCGTCCATCTTCCGGATCGATTTGGCCCGCTGAACCAGCTTGTCCGAATCAGACTCGGTGGTCGAAATCACTCCGCGCATTACGCCGTGGGTGCGCAAATGCCGCACCAGCGCGCGCGTATCGATCTCCGCGAGCACAGGGACCGAATACCGCTCCATGTATTCGTCGGTGACCTGTTCTGAGCGCCAGTTAGAGCTGATGGCTGAGAACTCGCGGACGATTAGCCCTTCAATATAGGGTCTGGCCGCCTCGTTATCAGCGTGGTTGGTGCCGTAATTGCCGATCTGCGGATTCGTAAGAACTACGATTTGGCCGGCGTAGGAAGGATCGGTTGCGATTTCCTGATAACCGGTTAGGGAAGTATTGAAAACCACTTCGCCCTGACATTCGCCCGGGTGCCCGTAGCCTTCGCCGCGGAAGATGCGCCCGTCTTCGAGCGCAAGTATGGCTTGCATCGCCTCTCCGTGGAGTGGATTCAATAGATTTTAGCAGGTTTGACGGGGCGGTTGGGCGATGTGGGAAAAGACGCCCTATTTCATTTCACTTCGCCCACATCCCTGGCGGGCCAGTAGACGAAGACAGCCTTACCGTAGATGAGGTCCCGTTCCACGACTCCGAATTCCCTGCTGTCGGACGAGATCGAGCGGTGATCGCCCATGACGAAATAGCAATCATCCGGAATGACGGTCTGCGCATACGAACGCGTGTCGCGATACATATCAGGAACGTAGTTCTCGGCTAGTGCTTTGCCGTTTACCCAGACCTGGCCATGATCGATTCGCAGCCTGTCGCCCGGCAAGGCGATGACGCGCTTGATGTAGCTTTTCTGGGGGTCGCGCGGATAGTGGAACACCACCACATCTCCATGTTCGATTGAAGTGATGTGGTAGACAAACTTGTTGATGAACAGCCTGTCATGATCCTCCAGCCGGGGAAGCATACTGGTGCCTTCGACGCGTACAGGCTGGTACAGAAAGAGGATGATCAGGATCGAAACGGCCGCTGAGATCAACAGATCCCGGACCCACAGACCGAGCCCGCCATTCACGATGTCAGTGCGCGCAGGAACGGAATCCGCTATGGGATTCACATCTGCCGGGGAGGAATTCTCAGTTGCTACAAGGTCTTCAGGATTCATCGAATTGTATTTCTCAAATTATCGAATGCAACGTACATCAACTGCAACCCAGCCCACCTGGAGGACATAAAACAGCAGGCCGGCCGGGCTTGTCCAGTCTTCTCGGCTGGTCCGCTGCGGGCACCATGGACGGAGAGGCACCCGGTGCGGTTCCCTCGCGAAGATTGGCTTCCTCGAGGACCATCTGCCTTTGGAAGACCATTTCTACCTGGCTTCCCGCTTCAATGTTCACGTCCGCTCCTCGCGTAAACAGCGATACCAGACCAACCGCGGCTAGCCCAGCGCCTACGCCGCCTATCCCACCGGCTAATGAATGACCAGAGCCGATTCCGGCTACGGAACCGATGGTGCCGCCGGTTGGGATTGCGATTTCCGCGGTCTTCCCTGCATTACGCGTTTTGTTCTTATCTTGTTCAATGGTTCCTTCGCCGCTCTTTACGTCCTGCTTGGTTGCCCCGGGGAGGCCACTGACTACGCCCGGTATTTCCACCACAGTGCCGTTGGGGAAGATCATCGAAGTAAAGTGCATGTCGAGCTGTGCCTTGCCTTTCACATGTCCCGCGCGGACCACCCGGTCAACTACTCCCTGCACAAAGACGCCCGCGGGGATAAGGACCCTGTTTCCAACCACGACCGGAAATGTGGAGGCGAGATAGACGCCGTCTCCAGCCCTGGCACTCTTGGTATTCACGGAACTGCGCAATTGGAGCAAAACTTTGGTCCCGGCAGGTACGATGTAGGTCTTTTTTTCGGGGGCCGGGGCTGCGGCTGCCGAACCTTGTGCCGCTGCTTCCTGAGATGTTGCTGGAGACTGCGGAGAAGCCTGCCCGGAAACTTCGGCAGCGGCCTGCGCTCGTGCAACATCACCCTGGCCTACAACCAATCCCGCAGTCAGCACCAATGCTGTTGTTGCCCCTGCCAGACGCATCCCTACCTCCCGATTGCCCTTTACCAGATAGACGGACAGTTTTGCAGCAAAGATAGCTGCCCATTCTCTTTTCTGGAGACTCGGATTCAGGGTACGCTACATTATTCAGGCATTTGGAGCCGCGAACCATGGACGCCACCAGATCTGAAACTGACTCGAGGATCGACAAGCGCCCGGCCAGCGCGGGACAGTTCGCCGGTGTCTACAAGGTGCTACAGGACGCCATTGATTCTCGTGCATTCCCGGGCTGTGCATTTGGAGTACTCTCCGGGGGCGAAGTCGCCTTGAGTGATGGCCTGGGCAGCTTCACGTATGAACATAACGCTCCGGTAGTCGAACGCCATACCGTTTTTGACATCGCGAGCGTCACCAAAGTGGTGTCATCCACGGCGATTGCCATGCTCCTTTTCCAGGAAGGAGTTCTTCAGCTAGATGCGCCGGTTGGTGAGCTTCTGCCGGGCTTTATCATCGGTCGGGCCAATTCCGAACGGGCCCGCCGTGTCACGCTCCGCAATCTGCTTGCCCATAATTCCGGGCTTCCCGGATACGTGGAATTCTTCAGGACGGCAACTACTTCCTCTGCCCTCTTTCGCGCCTGCCTGGAACTGCCCATCGAAGCGCCTCCGGGTGAACGCAGTGAGTACTCTGACCCTGGGTTCATTCTGCTGGGGAAGGCGCTCGAGATACTCAATCGGGACTCTCTCTCAGGCGCAGCCCGGAAGGGGATCTTTGAACCATTAGGCATGTCAGCGACCCGGTTCCGTCCGGCTCGCCCACAGTGGCAACAGATCCCGCCCACGGAAATCGACGACACCTTTCGCCACCGGGTGATTCAGGGCGAAGTGCAGGACGAGAACGCATGGGTCATGGACGGGGTGGCCGGGCACGCAGGTCTTTTTTCCAATGTTCCGGATCTTCTGCGTTTTACGGCAGCGGTCCTAGCCGGTTACCACGATTCCCAATCCGAGGAACCCAAACTGTTCCAGCGCGAAACCATTGAGTTCTTTGCAGAGCGGCAGGGTCCGCTCGGCAGTTCCCGCGCCCTAGGTTGGGATACACCCTCGGCGGAGTCCTCTGCGGGAAGCCATTTTTCGACTCATTCGATCGGCCACCTTGGATACAGCGGCTGCTCGCTTTGGATCGATCTGGAGGCCTCCGTCGGGGCCGTCCTTTTGACGAACCGCACATGGCCAGATCGGAAGAACCGGGCCATCCGGAAGGTCCGGCCGGCGTTCCACGATGCAGTTCGAGAATCCCTCTAATTCGTTTGATCGCATGACATTAAAGTGATATGTCTCCCGGCAGAATTCTGCGCCTCTTGCTCAAATTGCAGATACAATAGATTGTGGGGACAGACTTTGATGTTAACGAGTACGACGACGCACGAAGGCGCCGGCGCCCATGGGAAAGAGGAACCTAAAACGGACCCAGGTTCCCTCCTCCAGCACCTCACCACCGAAGGCCAAAACGAGGCATCCCAAGGCTTTGACACCAAGTCGGCGCTGGAGATTGCGCGCATCATCAACCACGAAGATGCCAAGGTTGCGGCAGCTGTGAAGAAGGCTCTCCCGGAGATCGCGGAGGTCATCGACCATGTAGCGCGTGCTCTTCGCGACGGCGGCCGGCTGATCTATATTGGCGCCGGATCCAGCGGGCGTATTGCCGCCCTGGATGCGTCCGAGTGCCCCCCGACATACTCAACCGCGCCCGGACAAGTGCAGTACATCATGGCCGGGGGCCCGAAGGCTCTCGCCTCTGCCGTTGAAGTCAATGAGGACTCCGAAGAGCTCGGCCAGCGTGACATCGCCCGCCGACGTCCGACCCGCAAAGACGTGGTTGTTGGCGTCTCCGCCTCAGGCCGTACGCCCTATGTTGTAGCCGCCACTGCTTATGCCCGTGCCCGGGGCGCCTACACCGCCGCGGTCACCTGTAATCAGGGAACGGCGATTGCCAGCGCTGCGGATATCGTGATTGTGGCTGAAGTTGGCGCTGAGGTAATCTCCGGTTCCACCCGCATGAAGGCCGCGTCCGCTCAGAAGATGATCCTGAACATGATCACGACCGGCGCGATGACCCGGCTCGGCTATGTGTACGAAAACCTGATGGTCAACGTACATATGCAGAATTCGAAACTGGTAGAACGAGGCATTCGCATTTTGATGAACGCCTGCAAAATCGACCGCGAAACCGCAGTGCAAACCATCAAGAGTGCCGGCCGCAGCGTTCCAGTAGCGCTGGTGATGCTGAAGGCAAAAGTCGACAAGCCGGAAGCCGTCCGCCGCCTCGCCAAATCTGACGGCAACGTTCGCCTCGCGATCGAAGACAACGTGCTGGAACTGTAGCCCCACCCGGACGCAAAAGCTGCGAACTGATTTTCTGACGGGACCCAGAAAGTGCGGGTTCTACTCCGTCCTCAGTGTTGTCATCGGATCCGCTCCCGCTGCCCTGCGCGCCGGCACGTATGACGCGAGGAATGCCACGGCGAGAACAAGCGCCACAACAGCCGAGATGATTACCGGGTCAGTGGGGCTGACCTGATAGATCAGACCACGCACGACACGACTCAGGCTTAGCGCCAGCATCACACCCAGAATGGTTCCCGGCACCGCCAACTTTGCACACTGAGTCAGCACCATCCGCAGCAGGTCTCCACGCTGCGCACCCAGGGCAATGCGCAGGCCGAATTCGGGTGCTCGCTGGCCCACCGTATACGAAATCACGCCATAGGCGCCGATAGCCGCGAGCACAATCGCCAGCCCCGCAAACAATCCAACCAGCGCGAAAGTGAATCGCGGAGTGGCAACCGAGGAATCCGCGACCTCATTCATCAGCTTCACATCGGCAAGCGCGAGTCCTGGGTCGAGTTGGTGCACCACTTCCCGCAATCCACTAATCGCCTGTCGCGGATCCGCTTTCGTTCTGACCGCAATAGACATGTCTGATTGTGATTGCTGGTTCTCCGGCCACCAGAAGGCTGGCTCCGCGCCCGGACTGTTCGGCTGATCCTTCACGTCTCCTACAACACCAACGACCCGCAACCAATCCGAGTCCTTCTTCGGATTATCGTCGAATGTCATTCGCTTGCCGATCGCGTTCTCGCCATGCCAGTACTTCGCTGCCATCGCGTGATTGATGATCACTGTTGCCGGCGCCCCCTCCTTGTCCGCATCTGTGAAGAATCGCCCTTCGACCAACGGAATTCCCATAGCGGTGAAGTAGCCCGGAGTCGCCATGTGATAACGCGCGTGGAAGCCCTCTCCGGTTGGCGGCTTCTTGCCTTCGATTGTGAATCCAGCGTTCTCGTCGTAGCCCGTCCACGGCAGGTCGCTCCCCGCACCCGCACTTTCGACTCCGGGCACGGTGTTCAGTCGCACAATTAGCCTGCTGTAAAACTGCGCAACCTGGTCCCCCGTTTTGTACTGCGAATGAGGCAATGACAACGTGGCCGTCAGGAGATGATCTTCCTTGAATCCCGGATCGAGATGGATCAAGTTCAAAAAGGTGCGGAGCATAAGCCCAGCGCCGATCAGCAAAACAGATGCGAGGCCCACCTCCGCCATCACCAACGCGCTGCGCAGGCGGTTTTGATGTTTGCCGGCAGTGGTTCCACGCGTCGCCTTCTGCAGCCCTTCCTTTGGATCAATGCGCGAGGCCTGCATGGCTGGTGCGAGTCCAAAAAGAAGACCCGTTGCCAGGCTCACTGCCAGTGTGAATAACAGCACCGGCCAGCTCACGTGGATATCATTTGCACGTGGAAAGTTTGCGGGCAGCAACATCACCAGTGCCCTGACTCCACTGAAAGCCATCAGTAAGCCCAGCACTCCGCCTGCACATGAAATCACAAGGCTCTCTGTCAGCAGTTGCCTCACCACACGAAAGCGCGGAGCCCCCATCGCCAGCCGCACCGCAATTTCGCGCTGCCGGGCCGTGGCCCGTGCCATTAGCAGGTTCGCCGCGTTCGCGCACGCAATCAGCAGGACGATACCCACTGCGCCCAGCAGAACCAGCAACATTTGCCGGCTCGCACCAACAACCTCGGTATATAGCGGGATCACCAGGACCTTCCATCCTGAGTCCCCGTCAGGATGCTCACGCCCAAGTTGCATCATGATCGCGTTCATCTCGGCCCGTGCATGATCCACACTCACGCCCGGCTTCAATCGCCCAATCCCCTCGATGAAATGGGATCCTCTCTGGTTTGAATTTCCGCCAAAGGAGAATGGCCACCACACATCCACGCTCTCGCCGTATGCAACTGAGTGATACTCATTTCCCGGGTGTTCGGTTCCGGCCGGCATCACGCCGATCACCGTGAATGGCTGCATGTTTAGAGTGATCTTGTGGCCGATGATATTTGGATCTGCACCAAATCGCGTCCGCCACAAGCGATCGCTGAGGATTACCTGCAGTCCATTCCCAGGTATCTCCGCCTGGTAATCAAACTCTCGACCAAGCTCCGGCCGCAATCCCAGCACTCGAAAATAACCTGACGTGATTCCGAATCCATTCAGTTTCACCGGCTCCTCGTCGCCAGAGATCTGCACATCTCCCCGCGTGAACGCCGCTATCGAATCGAAAGAATGATTGCGAGCCCTGAAATCAAGAAAATCCCATGGGTTCAGCTCGAACTTCGGAAAGTCATGGCTCGAAAGGAATATTCTTACCAACCTCTCTGGCTGCTCGTAAGGCAAACGCTTTAAGAGCACGCCATTGATCACGCTGAAGATTGCGCTGTTCGCACCGATGCTCAACGCGAGCGTGAGGATCATTACGACGGAGAACGTTGGATTCCCAACAAGCTGCCGAATCGCATACTTCGCATCATCAAGCGTCAGTTCGATGAACCCGGTCCCACGCGCTTCGCGACAGTCCTCCTTCACCTTGTCGTGTCCACCAAATGCAAGCCTCGCCATCCGTTTCGCCTCCTCTTCAGAGATGCCCCGTCCGATGTACTTCTGTACCTCGCGATCGAAGTGGAAACGCAACTCCTCATCGAGCTCATCCTCAACCTCGCCGTGACGAAACAGCGCGCGAACGCGATATCGCAGATCGGTCAGCATCGATTCACGCTCCCTCTAATACCTGCTCAACAGCAAGGGAGAGTTTTCGCCAGGCCTCTGTTTCTGCGTCCAACTGCTTCTGACCGCTGCGTGTCAATTCGTAATACTTCGCGCGCCGGTTATTGCCAGACGTTCCCCAACGGGCCTTGATCCAACCGCGCCGCTCGAGGCGATGCAGCGCCGGATAGAGCGATCCCTGCTGAATGCTCAGCACTTCGCTCGATACCTGCTGGACGCGTTCCGAAATCGCCCAGCCGTGCTGTGGTCCGCTCAGCAGGGTTCTCAAAATCAGGAGATCCACAGTTCCCTGCGGCAGTTCGATCCGGCCTGTCAATTCGATTGCTCCCCTTCTACTTCGACATGAGAGTATTCTTCTATGTTGTCGAAGTACAAGGGGAACGACGATAAATGTGACGAGCGGTGCATCGTCCAGATCAGGAGATGGTCACGGCGGCCACTTCGTAATCTCCAACCCGCGGCACAACAAAGCGGAGTGTTTGACCTTCCAGTGCGAATTGGATCTTTTGCTCTGCCCGGAGCAGCTCAACTGACCTCACCTTCACGCCCGCCGGCAGCTTCATGCGGATCGACTGGGTACCCAGCGGATAGACCGACCGCATCCACCCATGATGCGCATTGGGATTCGTATAGTTCAGGAGGTGAACAGCGTAACCCGGGGCCGTCTCCCAACAGAACACCTCGATCAGCCCCTCGCCATCAACGTGCACAACGCCCTCATCGTGCGTGAGCCAGCGGATTGTGTTGTGCATCAAGCGCAACAGATCGCCGTGGCCCGTCAGCCAGTAGGTGCGTTCGATGTCACCGGAGAAATACGCGATGCGGCTCGTGGCCGTCTCGCGGAGTACGATGGCGGGCTCATTCGTGTGTGATACCGGCGGATAAGCCAGCTCCGGCGGATACCGCACAAAGCCAGAGACCACGGTGAGAACCGGATCGTTCACCGGCTTTAGCGGAATGCGATTCTGCGCTCCTGGAATCCAATTGGTATCGTGGAACCCGTCGAGAATCGGTTGCCGATTCGTTGCGTTGGGATTCTCAATTCGCGCGTAATACGCGTTTCCATTGGTGCCTATCGCGTCTCCGGCTTTGCTGATGCCCAGCAGATCCGCAAGTCCGAAATCGTCTCGTCGCTGGAGGTTTTGGTCGTAAAGGCTTGTCTCGAAGCTGGCCATCAAGGAGCCGCCTGACTTGACATAGTCGCGAATCTGTTCGCAGTGCCGATCACTCAACATCGCAACATTCGGCAGAATCAGTAAACGATACTTACTCAACCCCTCAGGATCTAGCCGGTCCTCGTGCACGTAGTCGAATGCGAATCGTCCCTGCAGCATCGCATCGTAGATCCCCTGGGTCGTCTCATGCATGTACGCCCGGGACCGCACTGATGCTGGTCCGGGATACAGCAGCTGCGTGCTCTGCCCGATTGCGACGCCGATATTCGCAATCGATCTGCGCGTTTTGAAATGCGAATCATGTTTGGCTGTCCACTGAAAATACTCCTCGCCGACCTTCTGCCAACGTCGATCCTCGCAGAATCCATCTTCCGATCCGACGAAGTGGAAATATGGCCTCATCCCGCTGGCGGATGTCTGAGCCAGCCAGATCCTGGCCTCGTCGGGGTTCTTGGACGCATTGCGCCATCCCACAACACCGGTCGAATACGCTGCCGTGACATTGGCTGCAACTTTCCCGTCGAGCACGGCATTGCAAACTCGTCCCTGCAGGCTACATCCCCAAATCGCCGGCTCGTCGTATGTTCGCCCCTGGTTATCCGCCTGAAACCATGCGGCGATTTTGCCGATTCGATCGAGATTCGGGCCGCCGCGTACGTTCCCGCCGGAGTTTGCAAAGAAGAAGCTGTCCGCCTTCTTCTCCTTCGCGATGGCGTCGTATTTCTGCCAGAGCTCAAACACGCGGTCATTGAATGCATGCCAGTAAGCCGGAGTGCCCGGGGGCGGCAACTTGCTACAGATCGCGCAATGGCATTCGGGGAGGCTGCCCAGCGGCGGCCAGCCATTCATGTAAAAGCAATCCACATCGTAAAGGGAGTTGATTTCGCGCATGATCGCCGACATGAAGTCGTCCATGTAAGTCGAGAACATGCAGGTCTTGAACAACCGCGGCTCTTCACCGCTGAACTGAACCGATCCGTCCTTGTGCCGCATCGCCCACTCGGGATGGGCTTCAAGCGCATCACCCCAGTTGAGGTCGGGACTCATGCGGGCAACCACGCGCATGCCGCGCTTTCTGGCGGCCGCCACGCACTCGCCAAAGAAATCGCGCCCGTTCAGGAATTTTCCATGGCGGTGATATTTGACCTTGGAGGGATAGAAAGCCAGGATTCCTGTCACGCTGATGAAAACGAGATCCGCTTCAGCGCGATGCCAGTAATCCGCCCACTCCTCGATGTTCATCACGGCGGGATCGTGCTCCGTCATGTTGCTTTGGCCGACGCGGCGAACGCGCTGCTGCCAGGGCTCAGTTGCCGCATCAATTTGCGGCAAGCGCCCCGGCAGCGTAACAAGGTTCGGCAGTGTTCCGCTCGCGGGTGCCTCGATCATGCTGTCCGGAGAGGCGTTTGCAGTGATCTCCAGATTGTTCAAAGCGGCGGCAGCGGGAATTGCTGCTGCGCCCGTCTTAAGAGTGGTTTTGAGGAAGGTGCGGCGATTCAGCATTGATACTCCCAGCGATTTCTCTTCGCAGGAAGTGTAATCGCTTGCCGATAGACCAGACCATGTACCCGGGCGGCGGCATCGCGCCAACGTCTCCGGATCGCTCAGAAAGTTTTTGGTCAGTAGTCAGCAAGTCATTACCGGCATAATTTCAGGCTCAGGGAATATCCGGCGTCGTCTGCATCAGCAGGCCTTTGACTGCATTCAGCAGGATGTCCGGATGTGCAGGCTTTGGCAGAAGGTCAAAGCGGTGGCCGTCGCGGCGCGCCTCGCTGAGCAGATCCGATGTTGAAGCCTGACCAGAAAAGAGCAGTACCTTGCAACTGGGGCAGTCTCGTCGAACCTGGATTGCAAGTTCAATCCCAGACATCTTCGGCATGACCACATCGGTGAGGAGCAGATCTGGCCAGCTCGATCGGGCAGCCTGCAAGGCGGCAAGCGGCTCATTGAAGGATTCGGCATCGAAGCCTTCATTGCGCAGGATGGCCGCCAGGGTTAATGCGATTACATGTTCATCATCTACGACAAATATCCTCAGACGCTGGGTTTGGGTGGACATGATCTGCTCGCTTTCACGCAGCGCTACTTTCCGGGTTGCATCTCGAAGGTCCGGACGCCAGGAAGCAAGCCGATACGGCTCGCTTCCCAATCGCATCGGTATTCGAGATGTTCGCAAACTGCCAGTGCAGCAATCGTTCGCAGATCGCATCAATCCATGTTGTGCGGTTCGCGACGCGCACGATCCGCTTCTGCCGCAAGATCGCGCATCAAGGCGAAGAACGCCGGTGATTGACCGATGAAGAGTCCCATTGCCGTGAGGAAATTCACAACGTTCATGGCAATGCCCCGCGTCTCGGTTGGCCGAATGACGGAACAGTGGGGAAGCCTGCGGCTGATGAATGGGCACGGCTCAGGCATGATCAGATTCGTCTGGAAGTTCTCACCTCCGAATGGCGGTGAGTTCAAGTCAGGAAACGTAACCGAAACTCCGGTCACTGGATCCTTGGCGGTCAACGCAGGCGCATTGCCCGCTTTGTCTGCCCACGTTTGAAAATGCATTGTTTCTGTTGGGCCGATACTGATGAGAATGCGCAACACCTCAACGCTGCTGGCCCGCTGCGCCATTGCCGGATAGAGACTGTTGCCACCCTGCTCGATTGTCGGCATGTGGAATCCGGCGGTGTTCGCAATTGCCTGGAGGAAGTTGGAATCCGTGGTGTCGTCATCGGTTCTTGGAATCGCGGTATGATGACCGACTGCCAGCGAAGGAACTGCTTGCGGAAACGTGAAGTTGGGGTCGAGATCGGGGTTGTGTCTGCTGCTCCGGTAGCGTGTCCACCAGCTTGTATCGAGCGTCAGCTTCATGAGGTTAGTAAGCCGCATCTTCCCGCTTGATCCCGTGGCTGTACTGCCCTGCAGGGTGCGAAACGGCTCAAGATCTACCGGCTCGGAGCCCTTCGATTTTAAATAGGCATTCAGAAAATTCTGATGGGTGAATTCGTCATCAGTATTGTCGTGAACATATTGAGCCATATCCTCATCGAGAACGGAGAGGGCGGCAGTGAATGCGGGGTTTCCAGTTCCGCCCGGGACTTCGCGATCGGGAATGCCGCAGAGCTCGTTGTATTGAACCCAGAAATCTGTTTCCAGAATTTCGGCTGCTGCCGCGAAACGCAAAAGCGCCGCATCGCCACGAGTCAGATGACCGGTATGTTCGCCCTCGTCGGCCAGGAGAGAAGAGTTGTTCGCAAGAAACCCGCCCACCGTGGCGGCGCCTGCGATCGAGAACCCGTTCCGGACAAAGGACCGTCGATCGATCTCGCCTTTGTTGTTGGACATTTTATGCATAGGGGAAAACCTCCATCCCCGATAGTTGATCCTTGTGAGAACAACAGGTGTCAGAGGGAGGTAACTCTGTTGTAACTTGAATGTCTACGAATATTCACTGCTGTCCTGAAGTCGTTCCGGCGTCCCATTGGGAAACCTGCGCACGTGAAGTAAACAGGCCGGTCGCGTGGCGCAATTACACTGAACACACGGAGATACAGAACGATTCATGGATAAGTTTGTCATTCGCGGCGGGAATCCGCTTGTCGGCACAATTCGCGTATCGGGGGCTAAGAACTCCGCCCTTCCCTGCATGGCCGCGGCGATTCTTACCGAAGAGGAAGTCGTTCTTGAAAATATTCCCGACGTTCGCGACATTGAGACCGAGCGAAAGCTCCTGGTCGCCATGGGCGCAGAGGTTGAACTCGGAACCGGAAGCGCCGACCACCGGACGCGCATTAACTTCCGGACGCTTTCGAGCCCGGAGGCGAAGTACGAAATTGTCAAAACCATGCGCGCCAGTTCCCTCGTCCTTGGACCCTTGGTAGCCCGCGCAGGAATGGCCCGCGTAGCCATGCCCGGGGGTTGCGCCATTGGCGGCCGTCCCATCGACCTCCACATCAAGGGACTTGAAAAGATGGGCGCCACCGTCGTGCAGGAGCACGGATACCTCGAAGCCCGGGCGGAGAAGCTCAAGGGTGCCCACATTGTCTTCGACAAAATCACGGTAACCGGAACCGAAGACCTGCTGATGGCCGCCGTGCTGGCTGAAGGCGAAACCCTGATGGAGAACTGTGCGCGGGAGCCCGAAGTTGCCGATCTCGCCGCGCTGTTGACCGCTATGGGGGCGAAGATTGAAGGAGCTGGGACATCCAACATTCGCGTGCAGGGCGTAACCAGCCTCAATGGCGCACACTACCGGATTAATCCCGATCGCATTGAAGCCGGTACATTCCTAGTGGCTGGTGCGCTGACCGGCGGCGACATCAGCGTCTCCGACTGCAATCCCGATCATCTTGGGGCGGTCATATCCAAACTGGGTGAGGCTGGCGCGAGGATCGAAGCCATCGGCCCTGATTGCGTTCGTGTCCGCAGCGACGGCAAACTGAAAGCAGCTGACATTTCGACCGAAGAGTATCCGGGCTTTCCCACAGACATGCAGGCTCAATACATGGCGCTTACGACGCAGGCCGAGGGCGTGAGCATCATCAAGGAAAACATCTTCGAAAACCGTTTCATGCACGTGCAGGAACTCGTCCGGATGGGCGCGAACATCAAGGTGGATGGCGGTACTGCCACGGTGCGGGGTCCAGCTCCGCTGTCTGCGGCCGCCGTGATGTGCTCGGACCTGCGCGCGTCAGCATCCCTGGTCCTCGCTGCGCTGGTGGCAGACGGGGAATCCATTCTTGACCGTGTCTACCATATGGATCGCGGGTACGAGCGAATCGAACAGAAGCTCGAGAGCGTCGGCGCTCAGATCCGTCGCATGGGCAATGTATTCGGCTGAGT
>Ga0068855_100000889_pt1 | contig 37099 bp, 21 predicted proteins | sample KBSCornC52_FD_66592 | JGI IMG/M metagenome (GOLD analysis project Ga0068855, IMG submission 66592) | Corn rhizosphere microbial communities from Kellogg Biological Station, Michigan, USA - KBS Corn C5-2 | ecosystem: Host-associated > Plants > Roots > Rhizosphere > Soil ...
CCGCCCGCCCGCCTGCGTCCCGAGCCCAGCTTGAGCTCGGGTGAGGAACGTCTCGAGCTCGCCCTCGCGGAGGTCAGTCGCACGGAGGCGAACCTCGGCCAGTTGTTGCGCGGGTTGAAGCACCTGGCGACAGGCGCCGCCGCTGCGCGCGAGGCGAACCGCGAACTATGTCATGAGCTGGACGAGCTGCGCGCGCACCTCGTGCACGTCAATGAACAAGAAACGGCGCTCCGCTATCGCATGGCCCAGCTCGAGCAGTTGCTCGACGTGATCCGACGCGAGGCGGCTCGCGAGCGACGGTTTTTGATCGAGCAGCAGGATCTCTTTCTGGTCGAAATCATGACCGAGCACGAGCAGACGATTGCGGAGCTGCGCCGCAGCCTGCTCGAAGCAGCTTCGCGCAAAGCCGACGCGCGCGAACTCGCGGAGCTGATCGCGCAGCGCGACCAGGCTCGAGAGTATGCGCTGCGCTGCGAGCGCGAGCGCGACCTCGCCTGGCAGGAGCTGGCCATCGGCGCGGCTCCCACCACGCCCAGCCCGCCTCCAACGAGTGAGGCAGGCGCCACGCGCAAATCCGGGGCCACCGCGATTGGCGCGATCGCACTGAAGGCGGTGACCGCCGGGTCGCAGCTCTCGGATACCGATCGGCAAGCGACGGGCTATTCGCTGAGCGGCGATGAGCTTTCGAAATAGACTCAGTGCGGATCGAGCGCGCGCAGCATCGCCTCGATGCTGACCAGCTTCTCGCGCACTTTTCCCTTTGCCTTACCGGCTTCGAGCTCGAGCAGATCGAGCCGCCGCCAATCGGCAAAGCTCAGCGCGCGCAGCTTTCGCTCGCGCAGCAGCTCGACGATGCGTTGCGGATGACAGGGCGCATGCGTCGCCTGTAGCAAACGCGCGTCGGCCAAGAGCGCGCTCACGGTCTCCTTGGCGTCACCCTTGTTCGTCCCGACCAGGCCAGTGGGTCCACGTTTGATCCAGCCGGCGGTGTACAGGCCGGGCAGCGGATGACCGTCCACGCCGAGCACGCGGCCGAGCTCGTTCGGGATCACGCCGCGTTGCTCATCGAACGGTACACCGGCAATCGCGACGCCGCGGTAGCCAATCGATCGCAATACCAGGCCGCAAGGGATCTCCTCGTATTGGCCGCTGCCCTTTGCGGAGACGCTCCCGTCCGTCGCGTAAGAGAGCGTGTTGTGCTCCACGCGGACGCCGCTGACGCGGTCGCCGCCGAGTACCGCCACGGGCGAGGCCTGAAATCGGAGTCGAACGCGGCGGCTGGCCGGCTTCGGAGGCGCTGCCGCAAGCTCTCGCAAATATTCCACATTTTTTCGTGCGCCGGGGCTGAGCGTCGAGCTGTCGACCTCCGGCAGCTCGCCATCGATACTGACCGCAACGTCCGCGAGCGACACGATGTCCGCGAGCTCGCCGTGCTCGAACGCGGCCTGCGCGATCCCGCGCCGACCGAGCAGCACGACCTCGCGGATCTTGCTCTGACGCAGCGCGATCAGCGCGTCGTGAGTGATGTCGGTGTCCGAAAGCTCACGCGGGTCGCGGACCAATATCCGCGCCACGTCCATGGCGACATTGCCCATGCCCACGACCACCGCGCGCTCGGTCGACAGATCCAAGTGCTGCGTTTGAAAATCTGGGTGCCCGTTGTACCAGCCGACGAAGGCCGTGGCCGGTATGCTGCCGGGCAAATCCTCGCCCGGCACGCCGAGGCGCTTGTCCGTCGCCGAACCAGTCGCAAAAACCAGCGCGTGATACTCGGCAAGCAAGAGCTCGATCGGCAAATCGTTGCCGATCTCGACGTTGCCGAAGAAGCGAAAGCTCTCGTGGCCAGCAATGCGCTCGAAGGCCGCAATCACCCGCTTGATGCTCTGGTGATCGGGAGCGACACCGAAGCGAACCAGGCCGAAGGGCGTGGGCAGCCGCTCGAACATGTCGACCTCGACGTGGGCGGTCTTATCGCGCAGCAAAAAGTCGGCGGTGTAGAACGCGGCTGGCCCGGAGCCCACGACCGCGACCCGCAGCGCAGGACCGATCGGCGGCGCTTCGACGGCGTGCGGATTGGAATGGGGATCGGAGTCCACGTTGCCTCACCTCCGGGCAGGCGCGAGCTCGCGCCGTGCGCTGATGGTGGAATGCTAGCCGACTCGCACGAAACGCCAAAACCGCGTTTTTCCCCGCCGCAGCGCTTGACCCGACCGGACCCAGAGCCTAAAGTTTCACGAAGTTTTGAAAGCTCAAACAAGAAGCTGATGTCCGCCTCGCCCTTAGAACCCGTGACCCAAGCGGAGCTCGAAGTCGCCGACACGATCGGGCGGCTGATGGAGTTCTGGGGCTTCAAGCGCCCCATGGGCAGGATGTGGACGCTGCTTTACTTGTCGCCTGCGCCGCTCGGAGCCGCTGAGCTCGGTGAGCAGCTCAAGATGAGCGCCGGCGCGGTGAGCATGACCTTGAACGAGCTACTGAAATGGGGCGCGGTCAAAAAGAGCTGGCGCCCCGGTGAGCGCCGCGATTTCTACGAAGCTGAAACCGGCATCGGCAAATTGGTGCAGCGCGTGCTCCGTGAACGAGAGCTCGAACTGGTGCGTCAATTCGCCGACGCCCTGAGCAACGCGGACGCCGCCTTGCCGCGGCAAGCCGAGAGCGCCACGGCTCCCGATTTCAAACGAGAGCGCGTGCATGAGCTACAGCGCCTATCCAAGCTCGGCGAAACGCTGCTCACTGCCTTGGTGGCAGGTAAAGTCGTCGATCCGACACCATTTCTGAAAGTTTACGGACAATGAGCAGTGACACGACTGCCCTCGTGAAAGAGGGCTCGGGCGCGATGTTCGACGGCATCGCCGCCCGCTACGACTTGGTGAACCGGGTCATTTCGCTCGGGATCGATCAGAGCTGGCGCAGGAAGACCGTGCGCGCGCTCCAGCTCGGGCCCGGGCACCGCGTGCTCGACCTCGCCACGGGGACCGCCGATCTTGCGATCCAGGTGGCGCGCACCGAGCCCGGCGCGAGCGTCGTCGGGCTCGACCCATCCACGAAAATGCTCGACGTCGGGCGCGACAAGGTCGTGCGCGCCGGACTCGAAGCGCGCGTGGAGCTCGTGCAAGGCGACGCGCAAGCCCTGCCGTTCCCGGAAAATAGCTTCGATTCGCTGTGCATTGCCTTCGGAATTCGCAATGTGCCGGATCGCGCCAAGGCGTTGCGCGAGATGGCGCGCGTGACGCGCCCGGGCGGCCGAATCGCCATTCTGGAGCTGTCCGAGCCGCGCTCCGGGCTGCTCGGCGCGCTCGCGCGCTTCCACATTCACACCGTCGTGCCCTACGTCGGTGCGCTGCTCTCCGGCGTGAAAGAATATCAATATCTGCAGCGATCGATCGCCGCATTTCCGCCCGCAGACGAGTTCGCTGCTTTGATGAAGAGCTCGAACTTGGACGTCGTTGCCGTGCACCCGCTCACGTTTGGCGTCTGCCACCTGTACGTAGCGGAGGCAGGAAAGCCGGCATGAGCGACTACGTCGAGCTCGGCGCGGCCAGCGGCCGTGCGCTCGAGAGCTCGTTCGATCTCGCCGAGCTTACGGCTCGCGTCGAACGCGGCTTGGGCCGGACGTTGGACAACGGACGCGCGGCGGTGCTGACTTGGCCCATGCCGCGTGTGCCCTGCGAGCGCCTGCTCGCGGTCGACACGGCGCAGGATGCGGTGTTGTGGGCTCCCGCTGGCGAGGGCGAAGTTTGCGGCCTCGGCTCGGCCAGCACGCTCGTGGCACGTGGCCCGGATCGCTTCGGCGCCATCGAGCAACAAGCGCGCGACGTGTGGCCGACGCTCGATCTGAGCGGAAGCGACCCGAGCGCGCCGCGGCCTCGCTTTCTGGGCGGGTTTGCGTTTCAGGCCGGGCGAGCCGAAAGCAACTTGTGGCAGAATTTCGGCGACGCGCGCTTCGTCTTGCCGCGCTTGTCTTACGTCAAGGACGTGGCTGGCGCGTGGCTGCGGTTGATCGTGCGCGGCTCCGAACTTTCGAGCACCGCGCGGCGCGCGGAGCTCGTCGCGCTGGTTCGCGCTTCAGTGCAGGCGCTGCTCACCCCGAGCTTGACTGGCGTGTCAGAGCCGGCGCGCGTGCTCGCGCGCGAAGAGCGTTCGACCGAAGCTTGGGCGGAGCTCATCGCGGCGATTCAGCACGAGATCAAGAGCGGGCGGGCGCAGAAGATCGTCGCCGCTCGGCGCGTGAGCCTGCTCTTGGACAAGGAGCTCGTGCCGGCGCTCGTCCAGGCGCGGCTCGCGGAACATGCCCCTGAATCGAATCGGTTTGCCTTTCGGGTCGCCGGCGCAACCTTTCTCGGCGCCACCCCAGAAGGGCTGCTGCGTAAACGTGGCACCGAGTTGACGACCGAGGCCGTGGCAGGCTCGGTCAGCGCGGACGATACTGCATCCGCCACGCGCTTGCTCGAAAGCGGCAAAGACCAACGCGAGCACGAGTTCGTCGTCAGTGAGATCCTGCGCGTGCTCGAGCCGATCACGAGCGAGCTTACGCCGGGCAAACGCGAGGTGCACCGCCTGCGCACGGTGCTGCATTTGCGCACGCCGATCCACGCGCGCCTGCGCGAAGCGAGCCATGTTTTGGAGTTGGTTGGGCGCTTGCACCCAACCCCCGCTGTCGGGGGCGTGCCGACCGCAGCGGCGCTCGAGTTCATCACGCGCCACGAGCCCGATGAACGGGGCTGGTATGCGGGCCCCGTCGGTTGGTTCGACGCCGCGGGCGACGGCCGATTCGTCGTGGCGCTCCGTTCGGGGATCGTCGACGGTGCGTGCGCCGAGCTGTACGCCGGCGCCGGCATCGTTCAGGATTCCAACGCGCCGAGCGAATTGGCCGAAACGCGCTGGAAGCTCGCCGCGCTGCTCGGCGCGCTCGGAGTCCGTGCGTGACCTCGGCGCTGCTCACCGAGTGGTCGCGGCTGCTCTTGGGCACGCTCGCTCGCTCCGGGGTCGAGCACGTCGTGCTCAGCCCCGGCTCTCGCTCGACACCGTTTGCGTGGGCCGCGCTGCAGGAGCCGAAGCTTCACTGCCATTCGATTTGGGATGAGCGCGTGGCCGCGTTTTTTGCGCTGGGCCAAGCCCGGCTCAGCGGCCACCCAAGCCTGCTTTTGTGCACCTCCGGCACCGCTCCGGCCAACTACTTTCCGGCCGTGATCGAAGCTTCGCTCGCGCGCGTCCCGCTGCTCGTGCTCACGGCCGATCGCCCCTTCGAGCTGCAACATTCGGCCGCCCCGCAGACGATCGATCAGATCAAGCTCTTCGGCGACGCGGTGCGCGCTTTCTTCGAGCTCGGGTTACCGGACCCAGCAGACAGTGCGCTGAGCGGGATCGTGCGCAACGTTGCCCACGCCGTGCATCTCGCGCGCTTTCCTGATCCAGGGCCAGTGCACCTGAATGCCCGCGCGCGAAAGCCGCTCGAGCCGAGCAACGCCGCCGATCCGGCCGCGTTGGCGCTCCGCGCCGCGGTCGACGGCCTTTTGGCGCGTGGCCCCGCCCTCACCAAGGGCGCCGCGCTGCACGCTGATTTGACGCGCGCCAGCCAAGCAATCCGGGACACCGCCCGTGGCCTGATCGTGGTCGGACCGCAGGATGCTCATGACCGCGCAGCCGCCGCGCAAATCGCGCGGCTGGGCGCGGTGACTGGTTTTCCGGTGCTGTGCGAGGGCACAAGTCAGCTTCGCTTTGCTGCCGATTCACCCGCGGACACGCTGCGCATCGACGGCTTCGAGTGGTTGCTACAGAGTGAGCGGCTGCGTGAACGGCTGCGGCCGGATCTCGTCCTGAGCTTCGGCGCGCCGCCCACATCGGGGGCCTTCGAACGCTTTCTGAGCCGCGAATTTGCGGGCCGGCGCTTCGTCGTAGCGGCACACGGCGTGCCCGATCCGCACGCGCTCGCCAGCGAGATCATCAGCGCGAGCGCGGCTCGCACGGCCCACGATCTGTGCGCCGCGCTCGAGCACCAGCCGCTGCGCGACGCGGTCGAGCGCGCGGCATTTCGAGCGCACTGGGCCGACGCGAACCGCGCCGCCTGGCAAGCAGTAGACCGCGAACTAGCGCGGAGCTCCGAGCATTTGAGCGAGGCCGTCGCGGTGCGAACGGTGCTCGATCACATGCCCGACCCGTGCACGCTCGTGATCGGCAACAGCTTGCCGATTCGCGAGGTCGATGCCTACGTGCCCTGCTCGGCGCGTCGGATCCGGGTCTTGTCTCAGCGCGGTGCGAACGGCATCGACGGCTTGATCTCGGGCGCGGCCGGCGCAGCCAGCCTCAGCAGCGAGCCCACCGTGCTGCTGCTCGGTGACGTGAGCTTCATGCACGACGTGGGCGGGCTGGCTGCTGCACGCGAGAGTCGAGGCCCGTTCGTGATCGTGATCATCGACAACGGCGGCGGCCGGATCTTCGAACAATTGCCGATTTTCAGCGAACTTGCTCGAGCGCCGAAGCTTGCCCGCTTTTGGCTGACACCGCCGGTCGCCGATTTGAGTCACGCCGCCGCGCTGTTCGGACAGCATTTCGAGCGCATCAGCGCCGCGAGTGAGATCGGTCCTGCGCTCCAGCGTGCCGCAAGCCACACGGCCACCACCGTGCTTCAGATCGTGGTCGAGGCATCGAGCTCGCGCGCTTCAGAGCGGCGCGTGCGCGCGGACCTCGAGCGAGCCGCGGGCCCTTTGCCGTGACTGTGCGGCTCTGCCTGCACGGGTTCACCGGCGGCCCCCGGAGCTGGGATTTCCTCGCGCGCGCGAGCAGTGAGGTGCTGATCGCACCTGCCTTGATCGGCCACGATGGCGCGAACGAGCCAGAGACCGTGTCTCGTTTCGAGGACGAGGTCGACCGACTGGCTGCATTCGCAAACGGCAAGCCCGTCCACCTGATCGGCTATTCGCTCGGAGCACGGCTCGCGCTCGGCATCGCGGTCCGGCACCCGGGCCTGGTCTCGCGGCTCAGCTTGCTCAGCGGTCACCCGGGGCTTACCTCCGAGCCGGAGCGGGCATTGCGGCGTGCCTCGGATGCGGCCTGGTGTGACCTCTTGCAGACGCAAGGCCTGGCCGCCTTCGTCGACGCGTGGCAAGCGCAGGCGCTGTGGGCCTCGCAAGAGCGACTACCGCCAGCCATTCGTGAGCAGAAGCGAAAAGAACGGCTCTCGCACAGCGCGGTCGGTTTGTGCCGCTCGCTGCGCGTCACCGGGCTCGCGACCATGCCGAACTTTCTCCCGCTGCTCACCCAGATCCGCGTGCCCACGGACGTGGTCGCGGGGGAGCTCGACGCCAAATTCTGCGAGCTTGCGCGCGTTTTGGCGCGTGGACTCGAGCACGGCCGGCTGGCGATCATCCCGGACACCGGCCACGATCTCTTGCTCGAGCAGCCCGAGCTCATTACCCAACTGATCCGAGGAACATGAGCCCCTCCCCCGCCCCTTCCAGCTCGACCGCCGCCATCGGCGCACTGTCACCTTCCGTCCGCCCGGGCTCGCTCGGCGCATGGCTGCTCGCCAGCCGACCCAAGACGCTCAGCGCCGCAGCCGTCCCAGTCCTGGTCGGGACCGCCTGCGCCGCTGCGCGCGGCCCCGTACACTGGGGTCCAGCGCTTGCGGCGCTGCTCGGCGCGCTGCTGCTTCAGATCGGCGCCAACTTCGCGAACGATGTGTTCGACTACGAAAAAGGTGCGGACACCGCCGAGCGCCTCGGGCCGACCCGCGCCGTGCAAGCGGGCCTCTTGAGTGCAAGGAGCATGCGGCTCGGCATGATCGTCGTGTTCGCGCTCGCGCTCGCGCTCGGGCTGTACCTGACGGCGGTTGCTGGGCCCGCCATCCTGCTCATCGGTTGCGCGTCCATCGTGTCGGCTATCGCGTACACGGGCGGGCCGTACCCGCTCGGCTACCACGGCCTCGGCGATGTGTTCGTATTCGTATTCTTCGGTTTGGTGGCAGTGTGTGGCACTGCCTTCGTCGAGCTGGGGCGTGTGCCGCTTTTGGCGGCCTTTTGCGCGCTGCCCGTGGGCGCGCTAGCCACGGCGATCCTGGTCGTAAATAACCTGCGCGACCGTCAAACCGACCAGGTCGCGGGCAAGCGCACCTTGGCCGTCCGCTTCGGGCGCGACTTCGCGCTCGGACAATATCGCGCACTGATCGCCGTGAGCTACCTCGTGCCGCTCGCGTTGGCTCTTTCGCGCAGCGTGGGCCCAGAGGTACTGCTACCGATCGCGTCCTTGCCGCTCGCGCTCAAGACGGAACGCGCCGTCAGAAGCCACGAAGGCCGAGCGTTGAACCCGCTCTTGGCCGCGACGGCGAAACTGCTATTGATCTTCGGCTTGCTGTTCGCGCTCGGCCTGTCTGGGCGAAGTCTCAGCGGGTATTTCGGGTTCGCCGGGGCGCGGTGAGCTTGCGCCTCACGCAACGCGCGATCGTGCGCGCGCTGCCGCGCCCGGCCCAGAACGCCCACCGCGCTTGGCTAACGCGCGAAACGGCGATCATCACGCTCGAAAACGAGCACGGTCAGCGCGGGTTTGGAGAAGCCGCGCCCTTGCCCGGTTTCAGTCGTGACAAGCTCGCAGACTGCCAGTGCGCGCTCACGTCGTTGAACGTCGCCGATTTGCCGGAACGTCTGGAGCTGGGCGACGCGCTCCTCCCTGCCTTGTCACTCGCCAGCTCACGGCTGCCCGCGCATTTGCCGGCAGCGCGCACGGCGCTCGAGGCCGCGCTGCTGGATCTCTGGGCCCGAGCGCGCGGCGTGCCCGCGTGGGCCTTACTGCGCGGCGACGAATCATCACCGGCAACGCGGCGGCTGGCGGCGCTGCTCCCCGCTGACAGTGAGCAAGCGCGGGCCCGCGCGCACGCCGCTCGGTCCGAGGGCCTGAGCGCGTTCAAGCTCAAAGTTGGGCGCGCCGCGGCGATCGAGCAGGAACTTTCCTTGGTCGCGCGCCTGCGCGCCGAGCTCGGCGAGCAGGTCGACCTTCGACTCGACGCGAATCGAGCCTGGACTGCGGAGCAAGCACGTCTGAGCTTGCCGCGCTTTGCGGCACACAATCCCGAGCTGATCGAAGAGCCGTGCCCGCTCGCCCAGCTCGGCGCGCTCGCGCCCTCGCCGATCCCACTCGCGCTCGACGAATCCTTGCTCGAGCTACCCGCCGATCGCGCCGCGCTTCGCGGACTGGTCGAGCAGGGCGTGCGCGTGCTCGTGCTAAAACCGACCCTGCTCGGCGGAATTTCGACCTGCTGCGCTTGGGCCCAAGCCGCCCGGGCTTGCGGCGTGGAAGTGATCCTGTCGCACACCTTCGAGGGGCCGCTCGGGCTTGCAGGGTGTGCCGCGCTGGCGCTCGCCGTAGGCTCGGAAACCGCCGCACACGGGCTTGAGCTGCATGGCGCCGGGCTCGAGCTGCGCCAGTTGCCCTATTTTTCGGCATTTGAGCTCCGCCCCTGGTCCGATCCCGGCTTCGGGGTTTGGGAGCCGGGCGCGTGACGCTGTCCGTGTTCGACGCCGCGCGCGCTGCGCCGGATCGTGAAGCGCTGGTTTGCGACGGTGTGCGGCTGACGTTCGCGGCGTTGGCTACGCGCGTCGCAGCGCGCCTGACCGCGTTGCTCGCGCTCGGCGTGGAGCCCTTGAGCGAGCAGCCGCTCGCGCTGATCGTCGATGGCAGCCTCGCGATGTTCGAGCACCTGTACGCGCTGCTCGCCCTCGGGGTGCCCGTGCTCCCGCTGCATCCACGGCTCACGGCGCCGGAGCGTGCGGCGCTGCTCACGATCAGCGCCGCATCTCGCCTGATCGACCCCGCGCAGAACGAGCCCGCTCGCGCACGGTCAGCCCGAATCCCTCAAATCCCTCAAATCCCTCAAATCCCGGCGGAGCGCGCGCTCGCGCTCGTGCCTACCTCGGGCACGAGCGGCACGCCCAAGTTGGTCGTGCTGAGTCGGCGAGCGTTCTCGGCGCTGGCCCGCGCCGACGCTTTGCGCGTGCCACCCGTGCCGACCGACCGAGCGCTGCTGTGCTTGCCCTTGTCCCACGTCGGCGGATTGTCGGTCGTGATTCGCAGCTTGATCGCGCGGCGCACCTGCGTCGCGTTTCGTCCGCCGCGGGGCGGTTTGCTGCACGCGTCCGCCGAGCTTCGACACACGCTCGAAGGCGAACGCATCAGCCTGCTCTCGTTGGTGCCGCCGGTTTTGGCGCGGCTGCTCGGCGATTCACCCAGTTTTGGCCAGGACAGCACGCTCCGCGCCGTATTGATCGGCGGTCAAGCTTGTGTCCCGGAGCTGTTTGACGAAGCGCGCGCGCGCGGCATTCCGGCGCTGACGAGCTACGGACTCACCGAGATGTGCTCGCAGGTCTCGACGCTGGGCTTTCCACCGCCCCGGCGAGCAGTCGTCCGTCAGGGCGTGGTCAGCAGCGGCACGCCACTCCCCGGCGTCGAAATACGCATTCGGGCTGGACTGATCGAAGTGCGCGGACCGAGCGCGTTCTCGGGATACGTCGGCGCGCCGTCGGCGCTCGACGAGGACGGATTCTTTCACACGGGTGACCGCGGTGAGTTCGATCCCGAGCTCGGCTTGTTCGTCTTCGGGCGGCAGAGTGAAGTCGTGATCAGCGGCGGTGAGAACATCGATCCGACGGAGGTCGAGCACGCATTGCTCGCGTGTGGCGGCCTGGAAGCCGCATGCGTGTACGGCATCCCAGACCCGATTTTCGGCGAGTGCGTGGTCGCCGCGCTCGAGCCGAAGGCTGGTGTGGCGCTCGACGAACGCGCATTGTTCAGCGAGCTCGGGCAGCGCCTGGCCTCGTTCAAACAACCCCGCAGAGTGTGCGCGTTCGTCGAATTGCCCCGCCTTGGCTCGGGCAAACTCGATCGACAACGCATCCGCAGCGAGGCAGCCACTCGTCTCAGAGCTCCGACGCGCGCCTGAGCGCGGGCGAGCTCGCGGCCGATTGCTGCGGAAATCGGCTCAATTCGAGGCGCCGACGCGCGCAGCGGCCGACGTCGCTACGAGTAAAAAATTATAGCGCAGGCACCTCCTGACGGATCATGGCGGTGGTCGACACTGCTCATTCTGATGACAGTTTTTGAGCCGGCCACGGCACTCTTGGCCGTCACGTTCCGTCACGTTTCACGGAGGGCCGTGAAACGTGACTTTGGTAAAGATTTCTGACCCATTCCGTACGCTTCGAAGCACACGCTACGAGAAACTGCCGACCGTGGCAGATGACAATCACTCGCATCACTTCAAGCTGGACTCGACTGGTCAGTGTGGTGTTAGGCTGTGAGGCTCTGTGGAAGTAAATCAAAAGCGCGAGCACGAATCCCAACCGGCGCCCGAGGCGCTGCTCGAAGCAACCGAGGCTCGGCGCCGGCAGAATCGGTCTGCGACTGGATCATCCTGGCGCCGTTGGGCGCTCGCCGGCTTTGGCACCTTCGCGCTGGTCGCGTTGTCGGTCCTGCCGGGTTGCCCTGGTAACCTGGAGAACCCCGAACGGTTCTCGGATGGCGGCACCATGATGCCAGCCGACAACATTCCGGCCTGCCTCGCCAACATCTTCAGCGCCAAGCAACCCCCAGGGAAATGCGCGGGCAACGGCTGCCATAGCGCGGGCGGCACGCTCGAACTCGGTGGCGACTTGGATTTGACGTCGCCGGGCGTCGGCGCGCGGCTGCTCAATGCATCGGCGACTCACGCCGGAGTCGACCTCGACGGTGGCGCCACCTGCCCACCGGCCAAGCTGATCGACGCCGCGAACCCCGCGGCGAGCTGGCTGCTCGTCAAGATCAACGGTGCGCAGGGCACCTGCGGCTCGGCCATGCCCCAAGTCGGCACCCTGACCTCGACCGAGAAGAAGTGCATCAGTGACTACGTCATGATGGCAGCGACCGGCGGCGGCGGAGCTCCCTCCGGAGGCAGTGGAGGAGCGAGCGCGGCCGGCACGGGCGGTAGCACGGCGATCGCGGGCACCGGCGGCGCACCGGCAGCGGGCGGCACGGCAGCAGGCAGCGGCGGCGCGGCAGCAGGTGGCAGCGGCGCTTCGTCGGCAGGTAGCGGCGGAGTGAGTGGCAGTAGTGGCAGCGGCGGCGCTTCGTCGGGCACTGGTGGAACGTGATGCGAAAAACCCGGATTCTGGTGCGTGCGCTCGTTGGCTTGAGTTTCGGAATCGCGCTTTCGTTGAGCACACCGCTCGCGTCTGCCAAAGGCAAGAAGGCCGACTCGAGCGCGAAGAAGAGCGGCTCTGAGAAAAAGAAGGTCCTGGTCGGCGGCTTCGACGGGCCGAAGAGTGACCAGGTGCGCAAGGCCGTGATCGCCGCGCTCAAAGACGACGACCAGTACGACGTGGCGGAGTCAGCGAACGTCAAGCCCGGCGGAGACGACAAGTCCTACGCCAAGGGCAGCGGCGGCGCCGCAGCGGTGCTCGTTGGCACCGTCAAAAAAGGCGGCGGGCTCGTGCTCAGCGTGCGCAACGGTGCTGACGGCAGCTTGATCCAAGACGTCGAGATCAAGGGCGAAAATCCGGCCAAGCTGAGTAAGAACATCGACTCGACGCTGGTCGTCAACGTGGCCGACGTCATCGCGCAAGCCAAAGCGGGCTCCGAAGAAACCACCGACGACAAGTCCGAAAAGAGCGGCGACGAAAGCGAAGACAAGAAGGACGAAAAGGGCAAAGAGGAAGAGGAGGAGGCGCCCAGCGCAGCATCCGCCGCGGATGACTCCGAGGAAGGCCCGAGCCCGCTCGACATCACCGCCGGCCTGCGCGCGGTCCATCGCAGCTTCGATTACCACGACACTCCGGCGCAGCTTTACCCGAACGCCGGTTTCCCCTCCCCGCTCACTTACCAGTTGCCGCTCGGCCCCGCCGTGTTCATCGACGGTACGGTCTATCCGCTCGCGTTCGGCAGTCGCGGTGTTGCCGCAAACTTCGGGATCACCGGCGGCTACGAGCAGAACTTCGCTACCAAATCGGTGTTCGCAGAGAACACGCCGAGCCAGGTCGAACTCACCACGAGCGCAAACCAATTCTTCATCGGGTTACGCGGACGAATTCCGCTGCAAAAGCACGAGTTCGGCTTGGTAGCAGCCTACGGCCAGCAGACATTCAAGCTCGTCGGCGACGAAAACAAACAGCTCATCCCCGACGTGGGGTACAAATTCGTGAAGCTCGCTGCGGACGCGAAGCTGCGCTTCGATGACCTGACCATCGGCTTCCACGCGGGCACGCGGCTCGTGAGTGACACCGGCGGCCTGAAGGCCGATTGGTTTCCCAACACCAAGGCCCAATCCGTCGAGGCCGGCCTGATGCTCGGCTACGGGATCGTGCCGCACTTGGATCTCGTCGGCGGCGTCGATCTGGTGCGCTACGCGTTCAACTTCAATCCCATCCCGAGCAGCGCGAACCCGAAGACCCAGGCCATCGCCGGTGGCGCGGTGGACCAGTACGTCTCCGGCTGGTTGGGCGTGCGGTATCGATTGCCGAACAGCAGTCACGACTGAGCGAGCCAAACCGGCTACGCCGGCTACCGCACTGGTATTTCGGGCTATACTTGGCCTGCCATGCTTTGCGTTAGCTCGTTGTTTCGCCCGCTCGCCGCGAGCGCGCTCGTCGGGGTCTGTGCGCTTGGGTTGAGCGGTTGCAAATCGCAGCCGGATCCGGCGCCGTTGACCCCAGTCCCGAGCGCTGCGCTCCCGCCCGTGGCACAGGCCGCCAAATCCTTCGGGGCGCCGATCGCGCCGGGCCCCGAGCTCCAATTGGCGGATGTGCTGAAGGATCCGGAGCGCTACCGCGACCAAGCGATCACGGTCGAGGGGCACGTGCGGAGCGCCTGCACGCGCCGCGGCTGCTGGATGGAGGTCGCCGAGGGCGCGGACCCGGCCCAGCCCGGCTGCCGAGTGACCTTCAAAGACTACGGCTTCTTCGTGCCGACCGATTCCGCGGGTTCCCGCGCCAAAGTTCAGGGCACATTCGGCGTCAGTACCCTACCCGCTGAGCGAGTCGCGCACCTCGAGAGCGAAGGCGGCCAATTCCCGCACAAAAACGCGGACGGCAGCGCGAACGAACTGCGCTTGGTCGCGACCGGCGTCGAGCTCTGGCGCTGAGCGAGCGAGCCGTGCGCCGGCTCCAGCGCGCCAGTCGGCCAATCGGTCGACCAGCCCACTGCGCCTGCTTTGGCGAGTCTTTTCTCAGTCTTGCTGAAGTTGTGATACGCCCGTGGGTAATGCGATTCCTGACCCGGCTCGTCTGCGCGGCCTCTCTGTTCGTCGCGCTCCCCGCCTTTGCCAGCGAGACGCACGTCGTCGCGGCCGGCCAAACGCTGGGTCGCATCGCCGACCGCTACAACGTCACGATCGCCGCGCTGTGTGAGGCGAACGGGCTCGAGCGCCGCGCCCCACTCAAAATCGGTCTCAAGCTGCGCATCCCCGACGGCAAAGACGCCGTGGTCGGTGAAGCGAGTGACAGCCCCGATCCGAGCGCGAACAGCGAGGACGAACAGCGACACGTGGCTGACGCCGAGGCCAAGGCCAAGCCGGACGACAAAGACGAGAAGGACGACACCGTCCTGCCGGGCGGCATGCACATGATCACGCCGCCGGGCGTGGCGCCCGCTTACTACTTCGAGCCGAGCGGGCCCGGCCGACACAGCATGCGCCCAATCTTGATTTACCTGCACGGCCGCGGCGGACATCCGGACAAGGATTGCCAGCGCTGGGCACCGGTCGCGCGCAGGCTCGGTTGGCTCGTGTGTCCGAGCGGCCCGTCGGCGTACGGCGACGGTCGCGCTTGGGACAACAATTGGGCGTCCGCGCACGCCGCGACGATGGCCGCGATCCAGGTCTTACGCAAGAAGTACGGCCGCCGCGTGCAGCTGTACGGAAATACGCTGATCGGCTTCAGTGAAGGCGCATACGCCGCGATGAACGTGGGCGTGCGCGAGCCACACGTCTTCAATCGCTGGATGATCCTCGCCGCCACCGATCGCTACTGGGGTGGCCCCGGCTTAGAAGCGCTGCAAACCGCCAAAGAACGGGTGCGCCGCGTGTTCTTGATCACCGGCCAGCACGACGGCGTGATCGACGGCACTCATCAGGTCGAAGAGTGGCTCGGCCGCGCGGGCGTCGATACGCGCGTCGTCACGCCCGACGACATGGGTCACGAGCTCGCGCTCGATCGCAAGCCGGAGCTCTACCACCAAGCGCTCGCCTGGCTCGATCGCGGCGATGCGAAGAGCAAGAAGAAGAACAAGCGCGACCGCGAACGCGGCGAACGCATCGCGCGCAAATAGCGCGACCGCGCTGAATTGCCCGCGCCGTCCGCGAGCTTCGACGCGCGCGCAGCGCCCACGCCCCCAACCCCCTGCTCTTTTTTGGGGGTTTTGATGGTCACGCTTCGCGCTTGAGCGCGACGCAGCCTTCGGCGGCACGCTGCGTCCAGCCGGCAGAGCTCGCCCGTGCGAACCCTAGCCCGTCAATGCCAGGCGGCGGCTTGCTGAATCGGCTTACCGGTGCGGTCGTGCTCGGCGATCAAGCTGCGCGCGACGACCTCGCAATCCACACACGCCGGAAACCGCGATTGATGTTCGCAGATCAAATAGTTCGCGGTCGGCGGGGTGGCGACGAACTCTTCCGGATCCAAGTGGCGGCCGCAGGCGATGCAGTGAATGTGGGCGTGCTGCTGCGGCGCGCCGGGCGACTGTTCTTTGCGTTCGCGTTTGGTGAGGCGCTTTTTTCGCTGCATCGTGGCGGCACTAAACTCAAGTTCGCGGCCTCGGGTCAAGCGCGTTCTGCGCCGAGCTCCGCCAGCAGCTGGCGCGCTCCAGCGTGGTCGGCCTTCTCGGCCAGCGCTTTGGCGACCAGCACCTTGGCTTTGCGCGGATCGCCCGCTTTGCGCGCCAAAACGGCCAGGTAGTAGTTGGCGTCGGCCTTGGCTTCCGGTGGCGCGCCGTCGCTCGAGCCAGGCGCCGGTGGTTTCATGATCGAAACCGCGCGGAAGGTGCGCAGCGCCACTTCGTCCTCGTCGATTTCGACGGCCAATTGTCCGAGCCGCATCGCCAGCTCACCGTTCTTCGGATCGAGCTCGAAGGCTTTGCCAAGAGCGGTGAGCGCGTCGGTCAAGTAGCCTTCGTCGAGGTGGATCTGTGCCATCGCACCGTAGATCCCGGCCAGTGATTTCGTGCGCCGGCCGCGGTTCGCGTCGGCGATCGCATTGAGCAACCCGAGCGCTTCTTCGGCGCGCTGAGCGCGCGCGTAGGCTCGCGCCAAAAGCACGACCACGTCCACACTTTCGGGGTTGTCCTGGCGCGCCGACTCGAGCACCTGGACTGCCGCCGCCGCGTCGCCGTCCGGGCCGAGCAAGAGCGTGCCAACGCGCAGTAAGTTCGTGAGTCGCAGCGTCGGATCCGGCTCGTTGACGGCGTCTTCCAGCAATAGATCGGCGAGCTCCCGCTGTGCACCGAGCGCCTCGTACACGAGCTCCAAGCGCTGGCGCAGCTCCGGGTGCAGGCGATCGGCGTCGAGCGCGCGTTCGAGCGCGGGCCGCGAATCGACCAGCCTGCCCGCGAGCTCGCAGGCCTCGCTATAGCGCAGCGCGGTTTCGATCAGCGCCGGACCTTTTTCCACGTCGACGAGCTGCGCCAAAGTGTCGATGGCGCCCTCGATATTTCCGGTCCGGGCCTCGAGTGAGGCCAGCCGGCGGAGCGCCGCGAGATCGTCGGGATTGGAGCGCACGAAAGCCGCGAGCCGCGCGCGTGCGCCCGGGAGATCGCCCGAGCCCTCGAACACCTCCACCAAGCGCAGCGTCAGTCGCCCTTCCTCGGCCGGCTCCGCGCGCACGATGGCCCGCTCGATCGCCTCGATCAGCTCGCCGACCACCGACGGATCGCTGGCATACGCGCGCTCCAGCGCGATCACGGCTTCCGCGTCGCGCCCGAGCTCGGCGAGCACGGCGGCGCATTTGCGCTGAAACGCGACGTTGTTCGGCTCCGCGCGCACCAAATCCTCGAGCACGGCCAGCGCGGCGTCCGGGTTTTCGGCGGCGCGATGCGCCTCGACCAGGCGCTCGAGCAGCTGCTTGTCGCCCTGGCGTTCGCGCAACGCGCGCGTGAGCAACTCGGCGACGCGTCCGTATTCCTGACGCTCACTGAAGCGCACGAGCAGCAGATCGCGCAGTGACGAATCCCGCGGGTTGGCTTCGAAGCCCAGCGTGAGTGCGCGCTCGGCGCCCTCGGGGTCGCCGAGCTCCTCGCGCATCGCGGAAAGCTTGCGCGCGAGCAGCGCGGCCGCTTCGCCGTGCTCGACGCGCAGCAAGCTCTCGAGCGCATCGGAGATCTGCAGCGCGTCGCCCGTGGCCTCCGCCAAGCGGAGCACGGTCTGGAGTAGCTCGGGCCGCGTCGGCTCCCACTCCAGCGCCGCCCGGCACAGATCGAGGGCATCGACGGCGCGCTGCTGGCGCTCCCAAATCCCGGCCAGACGCAGCGACAGCTCGACGATGGCGTCGACGTCGTGGGAGTCTTTGGCCTGATCAATCTCGGTCGTCAAGAGTGCCGAGAGCTCGTCCGTGCGCCCGTCGCGCTCCAAGAGCTCGGAAAGCACGCGCGCGGCGTCTCGCTGGCTCGGATCGTCGGCGATGATCTCTTGCAGTAGGCTGATCACCTCGCCCGTGCGCGAGGGTTGCGCCAAGAGCGCGTTCACGTGCTCGATGCGCAGCGCGGAACGCTCCACGCCATCTTCGATCAGCGGCGTGATGCGCGCGATCAGATCGACGAGCCGCGCTGAATCGCCGAGCCTTCTCAATAAGTCCAAGAGCGGCTGCCAAATCGCGCGATCCGTCGGGTCGGCGGCGAGAACGAGCTCGTACAAGCGGACCGCGCGCGCGGCGAGCTCCGGCGAGCGCGCGTATTCCTCGGCCAAACCGAGCCGCAACGCCCGCGCTTCGTCCCCCGGCAAATGCTCGGCGGCTTGCTCGCGGTATTCGAGCGCTTCCGCGCGGCGCCCCGCTGCTTCCGCCAGACCCGCGAGCTCCGTGCGCACCCAGGCCGAGTCCGCGGCTTCGCCCGAGAGCGGGAGCGCGCTCTTCAGCATGCGTTCGACCAGCGCGGCGTCGCCGAGCCGCACCGCGACCTCCACGCTCTCGCGCACGCGCGAAAGCGTGGCGTCTGGGCCTGCGATTTGGCCGGCCAAGGCGTCCGCGAGCGCGCGGTCGTCGCCAGTGGCTCGCGCGATACGCTCGAGCAGCGCGCCGACCCGCGTGGGATCGGGGTTGCCGGCGGCTTCCGCCAGCAAGCTGCGCGCGCGATCGAAATCCGGCGCCACGTCGAGCGCGCGCTCGATCAGCTCCACCCCTTGTTCGAAGGTCTCCGGGTCGGCGAGCCGCACCTTGGCCAGACGATAGAACAGATCGCCGTCGCTCGGCGGGCGGCTCGTGCGAAGCTGCGCCTCGACGCGGCGCTCGAGGACGGCCCCACCCCGCACGCTGTCGCCCAAATGATCGTATACGCGGCTGAGCGCCGCCCAGGCCGCGTCGTCGGCGGCGGCGCTGTTCTCGAGCGCGCTCTCCAGTTCGCGCGCGCGCTTCGCAAGCTCGTCCTTGACGCGTGCGAGATCATGTAGGCCTTCGGCGTGTAGCGCGACCAGGTCGGAAAGCGCCCGCGCGGCTTCCGGCGGAGGCAGCTCGCGTGAGAGCCGCGCCTCCAGCGCGCGCGCCAGCAAATCATGCCGTTTTTGGCTGCGCAAAGCGCTCTCCAGCGCCAGCGCGTCACCGGGGCTTTCGAGCGCAGCCTCGAACGCCGATTCGATGAACTCGCCTGCGCGCACCGAATCCCCGCGTTTGGCCGAAATTTCGCTGAGCGCGATCAACGCCTCGGCCTTGCTCGGCCCATCCTTGCTGTCGTCGCGGCCGAGCACGAGCAAGAGCGAGCGGTACATCTTTTCCGCGCGGTCGAGCTGGCCGTGCTCGAGCGCCACACGCGCCAACATTTGCATGATGCCGGGGTGCGCCGGATCGATCTTCGAGGCTGCATCGAGCTCTTGCAGCGCATCTTGCTCGCGGCCCGCGCCGAGCAGCACGCGCGCGAGCAGGAAGTGCGCCTGCGCGCGATCCTTCGGCCGGCGCGAGCCATAGCGCTCGATCTGCGCCGCCAATGCCTGCGCCGCTTCGTCGTAGCGCTTGGCCAGAAATAACGCATGCGCGAGCTGCAAGCGCTGTTTTTGATCATCGGGTTCGAGTTCGATGGCGCGCGCCAGGAGCGGCACGGCGGACTCGGGATCCGCGCGCTGCTCGAGGTGCAGCGCGGCCGCTTCACGCAGCAGCGCGAGCGTCGCCTTGCGGTCGGTCGCGCGCTCGGCTTCTTCTGCGAGTAACGCCGCCAGCGCCGCGTAATCTTCGGCCTCACGATAGAGCGTCGCCAGGCGGGCGCGCAGAGCGGCCGCGTTGACCGCGATCGGGACCGCGCGCTCCAGGCTGAGGCGCGCCTTTTCGGGCTCCGCGTTGGAAAGGTAAGCCTCCGCGAGCTCGAGCGCGCGCTCCGCCAGCACCTCTGGCGACGATTGCTGGCACAAGGCCTCGAGCACGCTTGCCGCGCGGTCGTAGCGCTTTTGCGCCAAATAAATGCGCGACAATGCCTCGAGCGAATCCTCGCCGCGCAACGCCGCACCCGCCGTGTGACAGGCAATGGCGCGCTCGATATCGCCCAGCCGCTCTTCGGCGAGCTGTCCTGCGCGCGCCCACAGCGCCGCCGCGCCCGAGGTGTCGCCCGCGCTCGAGCGAGCCGAGGCTTGGCGCTCCCACAGCGTGACGATCTCGGCGTGCTCCCCCTGCTCCTCGAGCAACAGCGATAGCCGCGTAACGAGCGAGCGGGCCACCTCGTCGCCCGGCTCTTCGCTCAGCAAAGACTGGAACAGCTCGATCGCACGCGCGCCGTCGTCCAGACGATCGGAACACAAGCAGGCCGCGTCTCGGCGCAACTCGCGCCGGCGCTGCGTCTCGAAGGGCAGCTCCGCGGAGCTGAGCAAGCGCGCCACCACGTCCTCGTACTTGCCGGCTTCCAGTAGGCGCTCGGAGAGCTCGGTCACCGCCCAATCGGCGGCCTTGGCCTCCGAGCTATCTGCAGCAGAACCAGCATTCTTCCAAGCTTTGACCGCTAGATCTAGCAGGCGTTCGCAGACCTTGCGCCCGAGCTCGCGATCCGAATGGTTGGCTCCGGCCACCTCGATGGCTTTGTTCCAGTCGCCCGCCGCCACGAAAGATTCGAGCGCGGACAGCATGTCTCCGGTGCGCGACTGATGGAGATGACCGAGCTCGGCGTAGAGCCGTTGCTCGCGCACGGGATCGCTCTCGCCCGACACTTCTTCGGACAACAGCTCGGCCAGCTCGTCGAACCGTGACTCGGCCGCCAGCAAAGACGAGAGCGCCTCGAAGCTCTCCAGATCCCGCCCATCATGCGTCTGAACCAAGCGCCAGGCCGCGATGGCTTGCGCGCGGTCTCCCTTGACCTGCTCGTGAATGAGCGCAATGCGCACCCTATCGGCGCGGGCCGCGGCCGCGTTTTCGCTTTGCCGGGCGCGCAGGCCGAGCGCCGCGATCAGCTCGTCCCAGCGCTGAGCAGCCTCGAGCGCGCGACACAGGCCATTGATCGAACTCGGGTCTTGCGGGTCCAGCGCGAGTCGAGCCTGGAAGTTTCGCACCGCGCGGTTCGGATCGCCGAGCACGGACAGCGCGAGCTCCGCCGCTTCACCGAGCGCGGCCATTTGCTGGGCATCTTCGGTTTCGAGACTCGCGCGTTGCTCGAGCACGCGGGTGAGCTCCGGCAGCTCCTGAGCGTCGCGCAGCAGTGCGCATAGCTCGCGCGCCGCGTGGAGCGCGGTGCGCGGCGCTTCGGGCGCCAGCCCGAGCACGCGGCGGTAGAGCTCCATCGCATTCGCGATATCGCCGAGTTCGATGCGACACACGTCGCCCGCCTCGGCCAAGAGCGCGGCGCGCAGCACCGGATCCGGCTCCTGCTCGGCCACGGCCACCAAGGTGTCCGCGCGCCGCTGTTGGCCGTTGACCTGCCCGGCAAGCTCCGCCAAACGCTGGCGGCGCGACTCGAGCGCGGGTTCGAGCGTGACCAAAGTCAACAGCGTCTCGAAGGCACCCGGCCCGTTGCCGAGCTCTTCCAGGCTCAGCTTCACGACTTCTTCGAGCAAAACCAAGCGTTGCGCGCGAGGTGCGCTCTCGGCCTCGATTTCCAGCATGCGCACAACGTCGATCGTGCTCTCCGTAGTGCGATAATGTGCCTCGAGCTTGCGCGCCGCGCGCTCGCGCACCGATTCCCCGCTTTCGAGCGCGGTCTGCGCCGACGCGGGCAAGCCCACGATGCGCTCGAGCAGCGACACCGCGTCGCGCACGTCGGCCTCACGCGCCAGCATTCTTTCGGCCCATTCGAGCGCCGGCAGCGGCTCGTTCAAATCGAGCCACAACGCACAAATGCGACCCATCAGCTCGCCGGCATCGACGTTCTTGTTGTTCTTCAGACGCAACGACAAGAGCTCGATCAAGGGCCGGCGGTGACCGTGTCGCTCGTACAAACGCTCGAGCGACGACTCCACGCGGTGGTCGCCAGGGCCAAGCTGGTTGAGCTTTTCGAAGTAGGCGATCGCGCGCTCGGGATCGCTCGCGAAATCGCGTGCGGCCATGGCCGCCTCGCGCAGGATTTCGATTCGCTCGCCATCGGCGATCGGCTCGGCCAGGCGCTGGTCATAGAGCGCGAACAACTCTGCCCAGCGCCCTGCGGCGTTGAACGCCAGCTTCAGGCGATCGAACGCCCAATCCGCGGCTGGACACAGCGCGATCACGCGCTCGAGCAAATGCACGACGCGCTCGGAGTCATCGAACCACTCTTCGTGGAATTCGACCATGCGCCGGCCCAGCGAATCGGCCACTTCTGCGGGCAGCTCCCGCTCGATCGCGCGAGCGTAGGCTTCGGCGACCGGACCCGGTTGATCGAGCCGGCGCGCCATCTGCTCGGCGAAGGCCCACAGCTGTTCCTCGCCGGGCGCCGCTTCGGCGCCGCGCAGGGCCAGGCGCAAAGCCTCCTCGGGCGCCTCGCTCTTGGTCTCCAGCAATTGCATCAGCCAGCGAGTGCGCGCTGCAGCGAGTTCGGGCGCGTCGTTCGAAACCGCCAGCAGCGCCTCAATCACGTCGGCGCGGGCCGCGGGATCTTCCGAGCCCTCTGCGACTTGTTCCAAAATGGCCGCGGCGCGCGCGCGGGCCTCCGGCACCGAAAGCGCGTGGTGTACGACGCGCAGTGCCTCTGCGTCGCTCGGATTCACTGCCAAAATAGGCTCGACCAGCGCGAGCGCCTCTTTGGCACGCCCGAGCGAGCCGATCATCAAGAGCGCGCGGCGCAGCTCGATCGAAGCGCGCGCTTCCGGCTCGACGCGCGTGACCAGGCTCTCGAGCGATTTCAGCGCGGCCTGCGCGTCACCGGAAGCCGCCTGCAAGCGCGAAAGCTCCGACAGCGCGTCGGTGCGCTCCGGATCTCGCTCCAGAGCCTCCTCGTACAAGCTCAGTGCGGCGCTCGGATTCTGGAACAGCGTTTCCTCGGCGTGCGCCCACTCGCTCAGCACGCCCGCCGGATCGGAGGCGTGCTCGAGCCGGAATTTGAACAGCCAGCGGTGATCGTCGATGCGTTCCGGCGTGCGTTCGGCGCGGGCGAGAAACGCCTGGAACGCCTCGGCGTCGCCACCACCCTCACCGCCCGAGACCTCGAGCAGTGTGCGGAAGATGCGAGCTGCGCTGTCCGCGCTCGCCGGGTCGTGCGAAAGCGCACGCGCCTTGGCCAATTGGACGTGCCGCGCGCGCCCTTGTTGCAGTCCTCGGCCGAGCGCAAGATCGATCAGCTCGACGAAGCCTCGCGCGTTGCCGCTCTGAATCGATTGTTCTTCCAGGCCGAGCACCAACGAAACGAGCTCGCGCTCGTCGCTCGTGCGCAGCAGCACCTCGAAGGCGACGCGCACTGCGTCGAAGTCGCCGGTCCTCGCGGCCAGCTCGACCAGCCGCTCGGCGGCTTCGCGGTTGTCCGGATCCGCGTCGAGCACGCGCGCAAACAGCCGCTGCGCGCGCACGCCGTTGTCGGGCAAGCTCTCGCTCAGGCGCCCGCCCTCGATCCAAATTCGAGCCGCGCTGGTGGGGTCTTCGAGCTGCCAAGCAAATGCGTTTCCGAGACGCTCCAGCAGGTTTGCGCGCAGCTCCGGCTCGGCCGTGTGCGCCAGGCGTCGCTCGAGCACCGCGCGCACCGTCTTGCCGTCATTCTGCTCACGCGCCAGCTGCTCGATGTTCTCGAGCACGTCGTCGGACAAATCGCTGGCTTGGACGAGTTCGCGGTAATGCCCGAGCGCGTGCACGCTATCACCCCGTTGCGTCGCGACCTCGGCCAGCCTGAGTAAGGTCACGTTCTTGCGCTCCTCATCGAGAAACGGCAGCACGCGCACGAGCTCTTCGTACACGCCGGAAAGATCCCCGGACTCGGTCAGTGCATCCACCAAGGATTGATGCAGCACCAAGTCGCGCGGCTCTTCGGCCACGGCGCGTCGCCAGGTGGCGATGGCCGCAGCCGGGTCAGCGAGCTCCCGGCGCTGGAGCAACGCGATGCGGTGTAACAGCTCGCGGCGCCGCGCAGGATCGGTCTCCTGCTCGAGCGCGGAGGCGTTGAGCGCCAGACGCTCGGCGGGCGCGCCTTGCTCGGTCAGCAATTCGTCCACGCGCTGCATGATCTCGCGCGACGAATCGTGCGCGAGCGCGCGGCGATACACCTCGACCGCGCGGGGAATGTCGCCAGCGGCAGCCAGCGCCTCGCCCGTCGCCTTGGCCAGCTCGAGCATGGCCTCGGAATTCAGCGGGCGATTGCCTAGAGCCTGCGTGAGCAGCTCGGCGCGACGCGGGCTATCGCCGCTGACACTCGCCAGGCGTCGCACCTCGGCGAGTCGCGGGCCGATCTGCTCGGGCGCTTGGTCGATCGCGATCAGGAGCCCGCGGCCGGCGAGCTCCAGCGCGCGCGCCGGATCTTTGAGCGTACTTTCGCTGAGCGCGGCCCCCTCATCGAGCGCCGCTAGAGCGGCACGCGCATCGTCGCCGAGTTCCGCCCGCGCCTCCAGGATCCGTAACAAGCCTGTCGCTTGCTGCTCGTGGCGAAAGATCGGCTCGAGCACGTTGGCCGCAGCGAGCCGCGCTTCGCCGACGGAGAGCAGCTTTTCGACCGCGGTCCGCGCCGTGCGATCGCTCGGATCCCGCTCGAGCACGCCCTGGAACGCCGAAAGGGCTCCCAGCGGATCGCCGAGCCGGGCGAGCCGCAATTGCCCGAGCTTGATCATCAGCTCTTTTTGCTGATCGCCTTCGAGCAGCTGCGCCTCGCGCTCGAGCACTTCGGACAGCTCGGCGTAGCGCTGAGCCTGCTCCAAAAGCGGCACGATCCGTTCGTGGATTTCGCGCGACGGTCCATAACGGTCCGCGAGCTTCTGCCAAGCGGCGAGCGCTGCCTCGGGATCGCGAGTGCGCAGCGAGCGCAGCTCGGCCGCCTGGAACGCGAGACGGCGCGCCTCGGCGGGGTCCTTGGTGCGGTCTGCGCGGTGAAACAGTACGTCGGATAGACCTTCATCGTCCGCCGCCTCACCGCACAGGACTTCCAGCCGGCGCAGGGCTTCGTCCGTCCAGGGCGAGCCGATCAACGCGCGCCAGGCGACGATCGCACGCGCTGGGTCGCCGCCGTCACCGTCGCACAAGCGCGCTAGGCGGCGCGCTGCGGCCTGGCGCGGCTCCTTCTCCGGCTCGAGTGACACGACTCGCTCGAGCACCGAGACGAGCTGTTTGCGCTCCCCCGCCTCGGCGTACAGATCGGACAGCTGCTTGGCGGCTTCGAGCACGGCACGATCGTCGTTGCCAGCCTCGATGACTTGTTGAAACGCGGCCTGCGCGCGCTTCACGTCACCGGTTTTCAAGTACACGTGCCCAACGTCGACGCCGACCCGCGCGCGCACGCTCAGATCACGGCTGGTCTGCAGCGCACGGGCGAGTAAACGCGCGGCTTGCTCCGGCTGATTCAAGCTCAAGCTCAGGCCGACGAAACGATGTCGCAGCTCGTCATCGCCCGGATCTCCTGCCACCACGGGCGCCAAGAGCTCGAGCGCGCCGGCTGGATCGTTCAGTGCGTCCTGGCGCAGGATGCCGAGGCGCCGCTGAACCTCGACCCGTCGCGGCCCGCGCACCTGTTTCAGCTCCAGACCGAGCATGGCGATCGCGCGATCGACTCGGCCGGTCTTCTCGTAGGCGTCGGAGAGAGCCGCTGCAGCGCGCAGTGACACCGCGCGATTTTCAAGCAAGGCCTCCGCCGAGCGCAGCGCCATCACGTGTTCGGGCTGCTCGGCGAGTAGGCCCTCGATGTGACCGAGCGCGCGCGTCGAATCCTTGAGCTCGGACAAGCACAAATCGACCAACCACTCACGGAGCAGCGTGGCCTCTTCGGCATTGGGCGGTGGATCTCGGCGCAGCGCCTGCTCGAGTAGATCGACCACGTCCTTGTGCCGCCCGCGCGCGATCAGTCGTTGCACGACCACCGAGCGCACGTCTTCGCGGCTCGGATCGAGCCGCAGAATGCGCTGACCGATCTCGATCGTCAGTTCCTCGCTACCCGAGGCTGTTTTTACGAGCTCCGAGGCTTCATGCAGGAACAAACCACGGCGTTCGAGGTCGCTCTCACGCGCACTGGCGTCGACATACAGCTCGGCCAGCTTCGTCGTTTGCCCGGTCTCGCGCAGCAAGGTCTCGAGCAGCGCAAAGGCGTCAGCGTGCCCGGGCACGGCCTGTGCGGCGCGACTGGCGTGGGTGATCGCGCCTTCTCGGTCGCCGAGCGTTTCGGCAAAGAATTCGGCCGCTCGCAGGTAGACGAACGCCTGTTGCTCGGGCTGGAGCAACTTGACGCGTTTTTCGGAGAGCGTCTGCTCGTAAGCAAACGCAAGCTCGGCCACTTTGTCGTGGCGTGCCGCGGCGGCATGTAAACGTTGCCAGGCATCGACCGGTTGTTCGCCTTTGGCGACCGCCGTCACCAGCATCTCCAGCACTTCAGCGGGGTTGTCGAGGCGCTGCTCGAGCGCCTCGGCGATCTCCCACAGCTTCAGTGCAAGCACGCTGACGGGTCGACGACGGCCTTCCGCAGTCGGAGGGATCGTGGACATATTCGAACTGCCGAGCCTATCAGACCTATCTGAAGGTTGCGCGCTATCCCACACATCGGAGGTAGGCATTGGTCGACATCAATAAGCGCCCCGGCCCGTCTGCTCGCCCGGAAGCATCGCTCATGCACCTACATGGCTGTCGCGCGGGCGTGCTCGAAGGGTCCATTTCGCAGCGGCATTGGCTCGAGGGGTCCTGCGCAGATGAGCAGAGCCGGAAAACTCGCGGCAGTCTGGAAATGCTCAGCTTTGGAAGAAGGCAATCAACCGCTGATTGACTAGCTCCGGCAGATCGCGATGGATCCAATGGCCGGCGTCCTGGAACCGCTCCACGCGCACGTGCGGGACGTACTCTGAAAGGTCAGTGAGCAGTAACCGCGCAGACAAAGCGGTGTCGCGTTCACCCCACAGCACGAGCGTATCCTGAGCAACCGCGCGCTTCGCGCGGACCGGAGCCCGAAACGCGGCGCGATAATAGCTGACGGCGCTGCGCGCTGCACCGGGCGTGCGCATCGCGCTCAGGTAGCCATCGAGCTCTGCCTCCGACATCGCCTCTTTCCGGACCAACATGCCGCGCAGTGCGAGCGCGAGCACGTTCCGCCGCTGCACGAGCCACTCCGGAAGCCAGGGCAACTGAAACAAGAACATGTACCAGGACTTGATGAGCTGCGCCGGGTGGCGCAGGGCGAGCCGGAACAGCTCCGGATGCCCTGCGTTCAAGATCACGAGCCGCTCGACCAATTGCGGGTGCTGCGAGGCCAAGCAGTAAGCGAGCGTGCCGCCCCAATCGTGACCAATGACGTGCGCGCTCGGTAGCCCGAGCGCTCGAATCAAGCCAGCGAGATCATCGGCGAGCAGCGTCGATCGGTAGGCAAGTGTATCGCTGAGCTTGTCTGACTGCGCATAACCCGGCAAATCCGGCGCGATCGCTCGGAAGCCAGCGCCGGCGAGCGCCAGCATCTGCTCGCGAAAATCGGCCCAATACGCCGGAAAGCCGTGCAAGCACAGCACGGCCGGGCCTTGCCCCACCTCCGCCACGTGCAGCGAGAGCCGCCCGACGTTCAGTCGACGATGCGAGATATTCATCATCGCCTCCGCGATAAAAAGCCCTGAATGCCGTTCAGCAGCTGGTGACTCAAGTTCGGCGCGGTGCGCTTCAGCAGGTAGAGTGCCCAGGCCTCGGGCGTGATCGGCACGAGCCCCCGATTTTTGCGTACGGAGCTCAAGATCGCCGCCGCCACGCGATCCGGTGAATAATTGCGTTTTTGGTAGAAATGCTGCACTCGCGCGCGCGCGTGCTCCGGGTAGCCCGCGCCACGCATGCGCATGTTGTCGACGATCCGAGTGTTGATGAAGCCGGGACAGACGACCGTCACACCGACACCGCGCGGCGCGAGCTCGTCACGGAGCGCCTCCGAGAGACCAACGACCGCGTACTTCGTCGTGCCGTAGGCGGCCATGGCTTCGGAGTTGTAGAAGCCGGCGGCGGACGCGACATTGACGATCTGACCGGAGCCCCGGGCGGCCATTTTGGGCGCAAAGAAATGACACCCGTGGACGACTCCCCACAGGTTGACGTTGACGATCCAGTCCCAATCCTCGAGCGTGGTGTCGAGTACGCCGCCGGCTAGGCCGACGCCCGCGTTGTTCACCAGCACGTCCGGGCTGCCCTCGTTGCAGATCGTCTCGCACAGCTCGGCCATGTCCGCGCGCGATCCGACGTCGACCCGGAGCGTGCGCACGCTCTTCGCGCCCTCCGCCCAAAGTTCTTTCTCCAAACCGGGCAGCTCCGCCGCAGCGAGGTCACACGCATAGAGTCGCGCCCCTTCGCGGGCGAACGCTCGAGCCGTTGCGCGGCCGATCCCGCTCGCCGCGCCGGTAACGACCACGCTTTGCCCTTCGAACATACGCCTACCGCGCATCGTTTCCTGCACTTCCGCCTGCACTTTCCGCGAGATGGTTCAATGAGCGAATCTCAGACACGGCGCTCGGCGCTTGCGGCTGACGCGCACGAATCGCGTCAGATCGGCCCGCCCAGCATCGCTCGATTCGAGCGCCCCGTTCAAGTAACAAGTGACGCGACGACCGCCGCATTCCCGGCCTGCGGCGGTCGATCCTGGGCAGACGAGGGCTGCCGCTGTCAGGCGTCGAGTTTGCGGAAGCCGGGCGCACTCATCGTCAGACACGCGGCGATGTCGACCACGCCGCGTGCTCCGAAGTCATCACGACATTTTTGCTTCAATTCACGGCCAGCATCGCCGCCAAGCAGCTCCGCATAGCGCTGACGCGCGCACAATGCGAGATAGCCCATATCGACCGCCGTCAGTCCGGACGCCGCGCGCTCGAACTCCGCCAGCGCTCGCTCGAGATCCCCGCGCACCGCGGCCAGGCATGCCGCGACATAGTGCCCCATGGGCGCGGCATACTCCGGGCGATCCGAGAGCACCCGCTTGACCGAACGCTCGGCCTCACGGACCACGGCGCGGTCGGTCTCGCCTTCGTCCAGCGCTGCAATCAAGCTGAGCGCGCGTTCGAACTCGGAAAATACGCGCATCAAGTGGACGCGCAAGAACTGCGACGACTGGAGCCCGCGCCATTCCCGTTCGACGAAGGCGGCCGCGCGTTTGCCCTCGCCGCGATAGCGATGCACCGATTGCGTCGAGATCAGGCGACCCCAATGGCCTGCGGTGAAGCGGCCCGGCTCGCAGGAGCGGAAGGTGGAGTCGTCGCTCGCGACTCGCCAGCCGAGATCCACGTCGTCGGCGGCTAGTGCGCTGATGCAGGCGGGATAAATCATGTGCATCAGCGCATAGCGGTCCGAGCGCTCCTGCGCCTCGCGGATGATCGCCGGCACGCGCGCTGCGGCTTCTCGCAAATCACCGCATAGGATCAGGGAATTGCAGGACCAAGCTTGAGTATTGGTAAGCTCCCACGTTACAGCTCGGCACCGCTCGCGTAAGATCGCTTCGGCGTCGTCCAACATGCGCAGCGCGCTCCGCCATTCACCGGAAAAGGCGCGCACGAGGCCGCCCGCAACTTTGGCGAGCGCGATGCCGTGAGGATCTTGGCTGCGGAGAGCCAGGCCTTCGGCGGTGCGAACCAAGCGCTCGATGCGATCGCGTGAGCCCGCACCCACGGCGGCAGCATTGCCGGCCTCGAACGCGAGCGCACGACAAATGCGAATCGGCTCGCCCGTGTCGAGCGCGAGCACGAGGTGCCGCGCGCCGAAATCCGCACCGCGGATCACGTCCACCATCGCCAGACCGGACGTAGCCGAGAAGGCCACGTCGATGCGGCTCAAATCAGCGATTTTGCAGCTCTCGCTCGGCTTCTGCGCGAAGGACAGGCCGCGCAGGCGAAGCCGCGCGCGGTGATAGAGCAGCGATGTCAGCGCGGCCGGAGCGGATTCGGGATAATTCAGGTCCACGGCGACGAGCACCTCACGCAGCACCGTAAGCCCTTCCGCGTCGCGGCCGCTCTTCAACAAGTGTTCGGCCGCTCGCCGCCGAAACTCGATCGCCGCTTCAGGCGCAGCCGCACGGGCAGCCTCGAGGTATGCGTCTGCCGCTTCGGAGCTCCGCCCGGCGTTGACTAGCGCGTCGCCCACGTGCCCAAAGAGCTCGCTCGCCGGCCGTGCCACGCCAATCTCGACCGCCATGCGATAGAGGCGCGCGGCACGCATGAAGGCCAAGCCACTCTCGGCGGCCTGCGCGGCATCGAGCACATGCTTTCGAGCCTGTTCGCTGTCCCCTGCGCCAAGATAGTGTTCGACCAGCGCTTCGGGGTCGGCGTTCCCGGTGGCTTCGAGCGAGCGCGCGAGCGAAGCGTGCCAGCCGCGCCGCCGCTCCTCCGGCAGCGTCGTCAGCACGCTGTCGCGCACGCGCGCGTGATAAGTTTCGGCGAACTCCTGGCCATCGGCGCGGAACGTTCGCACCAGTCGCGCCGCGCGTAAGCGCGCGCGCAGGGCGTCATTGCGCGTGATACCCACGGCATTCTCGGCAATGCCGTAGGGCACGGGGCCATTGGCGATCGCCAAGACTTCGAGCAAAGCGCTCGCGTCCGCCGGCAAATCCGCGACCCGGTTGCGAATCACTTGCTCGAGCGAAACTCCGCGCGCCTGCTCGGCATCGGCATCACCGCGCGCCCGCCGTTCACGTTGCCATTGTGCGAGCTCGGCCACGAAGATGGGCACGCCATGCGATTCGAGCGCGATCGCGCGGGCCAAGTCGGACACAATGGCCTCTTCGCCGTCGAGCGACAGCGCGGCGAGCTCGACCGCCTCCTCGCGCGACAATTGATCGACCGACAACTCACGCACGTCGATGCGCCGGCCGAGCCGCTCGAACAATCCGAACATCTCCGCGAGCACCGCGCTCGAGCTCCGAAGTTCCTCGCGGAAGCCGCACAAAAGCAGCAGCGGCGGTGCATTGGGCGGTTCGAGCAGGGCCTCGAGCAAGACCAAACTATCGACGTCGCTCCACTGCACGTCGTCGATGTGGATGATCAGCGCTTGCTGCGCGCCGAGCGCGAACAGGAGCTCCTTCAGCGCCGCAAACGCGCGCTTCCTGAGCTCGATCGGCTCGATCACCTCGTGCTCCGGCTGGGGCACGTGCTCCATGCACGGCACCGAACGGAGCACCGGAAAAATGCGCGCCAGGTAGTGCATGCCGGCGGGCAGCGAATCCTCGATGTCGCGTGGCGGGGTGGCCGTGAGATAGCGGCACAGCTCGTCGACCACGCTGTCCATGCCCTTGAACGGCAGAGCTTCGCGCTCGAAGCAGCGCCCGGACAGCACGAGCGCGCCGCGTTCTCGGCCGAGGCGCGTCAAGAAGCGCTGCGCGAGCGCGGTTTTGCCCATACCCGAGCGCCCGGACATGAGCACGACCACCGCGCGCCCCGCACTGCTGGCTTGAAAGGCGGAATCGAGCAGCGCGAACTGGGCCTTGCGCCCGACGAATGGTCGCAGCGCGCCGGTCGTCACGGCAGCGTGCGCCGCGCGCCGACCCGCCTTTTCGCCGACCGAGAGCCGGCGCAGCACGTCCTCGCCACGCGGGCGCTTCTTGGGATCCGGATGCAGCAAATCCAAGCACAGCGCGTCCAGATCTGCAGGCACACCTTCGACCAGCCCGCTCGGTCGAACCGCTTGTGCGCCCTGCTTGCTGAACAAGATATCTTGCGGGCTGCCGTCGAACGGCAAGCGATCGGTGAGCGCTTCATACAGCATCACGCCGACCGCGTACCAATCCACGGGCGTGCCGGCAGGTGCGCCGCGCGCTTGTTCGGGCGCCATGTACGCCGGCGTGCCCAAGATTTGATCTTCGATCCGCGGGTTGTCGCGTGCGCTCGCCAGATCGCCGACTACGCCGAAATCCAGCAGGACCACGCGGCCTTCGTGGGTCACGAGCACGTTGGACGGCTTGATGTCGCGGTGCAACTTGCCGGCCGCGTGAATCGCGGACACCCCTTCGGCGAGCTGGCGCAACGCCGGGCGCAGCCGCTCGACGTCACACAGACGCACGGTGCCCGGCAGACGAGTTGCATTCATCACGCCCGAGGTCGACGAGGTAGCCTCGGGTAAATGGCCTGCGTCGATCGTCGGCGAGCCCGAATCCCAAGTTTGCCCGCTGTCGGTCCAAGGGGTGAGCACGGGGCCGAGCTCGAGCGGCGGACCTTCTTCGTGGTGGACCCAGCGCAGGAAATCCACGCCGTCCAAAAGCTCCATCGTAAAGAACCAGTGCTCGCCTTCGCTCACGAGGTCGTACAGCTGCACCACGTTGGGATGCGAAATGTCCGCCAGGGCGCGAAATTCGTTCTTGAAACGAAGCAGCGCCGACGGCTCGACATAGGCCATGGTCTTGAGCGCAATCGGCAGTGCCGTCTCGGCGTCTCGCGCGCGATACACGACGCCCATGCCGCCCTCGCCCAGCCGGCCTTCGAGCACGAAGCGTTCGGTTCCTCCGAACTCTATCGACGCGCGATTCGCCGACACCTGCACCTCTTCCTAAAAAGGCAACCGTAGCCCGGTGATTTGTCGAGCCGCAAGCCTTCCGACGCTCGCGCCCTCGGAGCTCGCTCGTTTCGGCGCGCCGCTCCGGCCGGACAAAGGCACCGTCCGTAATTTTCGCGCTATTTGCGCCGCGGCACCCTCGTCACGGCCGGCGCGCGCGGCCGGCTGGGCCATGGTCATTATTTCAGGCCCTTCTTTTCTGGCGAGCCAAATGTAACTCTCGTTCGCTTGCGAGGGGCTGATGTCCGACACTGAACCACTCACCGTTCTCGAACGCCACGTCAGCTACTTCGATCCCGACGGCGACGGCGAGATCACGATTTCACAGACCTATCGCGGCCTGCGCGGTATCGGGGTCGGCGCGCTGATCGCGGTGCTGCTCACGGTCCTGATCAATCTGTTTTTGGGCTATCTGACCCAAGGCAAGCCGTCGACGCGCGTGTCCGTGCGGGACATCGCCCGCGGCAAGCACCCGTACGACACGGGCACCTTCAACGTGAACGGTGAGCTCGACGAAGCGGCGTTCACGGCCTTGTTCAGCGCGCCCACGGCGAGCCCCCCGTACGACCGGCTCACGGCGGCAGAGATCCGCAAAATGATCGTCAAGCGTGGCGATCCGAAGAAACCCTTCGGCGAGCTCGGCTCGGTGCTCTCGAATTGGTTTTCGGGTCGAGAGATTCAACTCCTTTTGTGCGTCGCCAGCGATTGCACCAAGCGCACCGAGAGTGGGGAGGAGCGGCCCGCGATCAGCCTCCGCACCTTGCGTCGCTTCTATACCGGGCATTTGCTGTTCTTACTGGCGCGTCACAAACGCATCAAAGACAGCCGCGCGCACGGTGCGCGGTGAGCCGGTGCACTCAGCGCGAGCGCACGGGGCGCCGGTTCGGCGCCTTGCCGCGCGTGGTCCCCGCGTCGCGCGCTCCTCGCCCGGGTGCGAGCGGCGTGGCAACGCCGAAATCGGGCGGCACCAAGTGGTGTGGGCCGCGCCCGATCAAATCGCTGCGGCCTGCTTTTCGCAGCGCCTCGCGCGCTAGCGGATGGTGCGCCGCGTCCCACCAAAAGATCAGCGCCTTCATCATCCGCTTTTCGCGCAGGTCGCGCGCGGTGTAGACGGGCTCTTTGGTCATCGGATCGATGCCGGTGTGGTACATCGCCGTAGCGATCGCCATCGGAGTGGGGATGAAATCCTGAATCTGCCGTGGGCGCAGGTTCTGACGTTTCAGGTAAAGGGCGAGCTCAATCGTGTCGGTGAGCGTGGATCCGGGGTGCCCGGTGATGAAATACGGCACCAAATACTGATCTTTGCCGGCCGCTTCACTGGCCTGGCAGAAGGCTTGGGCGAAGCGTTCGTACACTTCGATGCCCGGCTTCTTCATCTTCTTCAGCACATCCGGGTTCGTGTGCTCTGGAGCGACCGAGACTTGGCCGCCGGTATGGTGTTCGGCCAGCTCGCGGATGAACTCGGGGCTGCGTTCCGCCAAATCGTAACGCACGCCGGACGCGATGAACACGCGTTTTACGCCCTTTTCGGCGCGCACTTTGCGCAGCAGTTCGATCAGCGGCGCATGATCCGTCTTCAGATTGTCGCACACACCGGGGTGCACGCAGGACAGCCGGCGGCACGCGCTCTCGGTGCGTTCGTCCTTGCACGACATCTTGTACATGTTGGCGGTCGGGCCGCCGACATCGGAGATCACGCCGCTGAAACCGGACATGCGCGAGAGCTGCCGCACCTCGCGCAGCACGCTGTCCGCCGAGCGGCTCTGAATGATGCGCCCCTCGTGCTCGGTGATACTGCAGAACGTGCAACCGCCGAAGCAGCCGCGCATGGTGACAATCGATTCTTTGACCGTGTCGTAAGCGGGGATACGCCGGCCGTCGTAAACCGGGTGGGGGCGACGCGTGAACGGCAGGTCGTACAAGCCGTCCATTTCGGATTCGGCGAGCGGCAGCGCGGGTGGATTGAAATACACGGCTTGTTTGCCGTGCACTTGCAAGAGCGGTCGCCCATTGTGAGCGTTCGTCTCGAACTGGAATAGCCGCGACATCGCGGCAAACGCGCTCTTGTCGGCCGCGACTTCTTCGTACGACGGCAAGACCACGATCTTGCCGTCGCGCACGAATTTACTCGGCTGAGCCGCGAGGCTCTCCCACTCCGCGGGGTTATTTTTGACGTGAGCGGTACCACGCACGTCGCTGAGCGCGGTCACGGGCTCGCCGTCGGCGAGGCGCCGCGCGATCTCCCACGCTGCGCGCTCGCCCATGCCGAAAACCAAGAGATCGGCCTTGGCATCGAGCAAGATCGAACGCCGCACCGAATCCGACCAATAGTCGTAATGCGCGATGCGTCGGAGCGAGGCTTCGATGCCACCGAGCACGATCGGTAAACCGGGAAAAGCTTGGCGGCAGAGGTTCGAGTACACGATGCTCGCGCGGTTCGGGCGGGCCTCGGTCTGACCGTCGGGCGAATACTGATCCTCGGAGCGCATCTTTTTTTGCGCCGTAAGCTTGTTCAGCATCGAATCGAGATTGCCGGCGGTGACGCCCACGAACAGCTTCGGCCGCCCCATGCGCGCGATGTCCGCCGGCGAATGCCAATCGGGCTGCGCGATCAGGCCGACCTTGAAGCCGCGCCCTTCGAGGAAGCGCGCGATCAACACCGGCCCGAACGCCGGATGATCGACGTACGCATCGCCGGTGACGATCAGAATATCGAGCTCGGAGATGCCGCGCTCGTCGAGATCTGCCCGGGTGGTCGGGAGAAACGCGGCGTTCGGCGCGCGTTTTCGGCGCAATTCGAGCAAGGGCATGGCGGGCTGTGTAGCACGCGCGGTCTGAGCGGGCGAAACCCGGCGCTTGGCGCGCTCGGGGTGCCACGGATTTCCGGAACTCGTCCACGACGCCGAGGGCTGGGCCGCGGCGCGCCGTAGCGCGTGACCAGGGCTGCTCCTCTCAATTTGCGGTGCGGAACGGCCGTGCGTGCTCGCAGCCCTGCGGGCTGCTGCGCGCGCCGGGCCCCTCAACCCCGGACGCGGCGCAAAGCCGCCGCGCGCGGGGGAGGGAGCCCACGTCGCGCACGCCGAAGCTCGACGAGCGTGGCATCGTGCAGGCTCGTTGTCGGTTCGAGTCATGCGGGAGGGCGCAGCTGGCGTACCAGCCCTGGTCGGTACGGCGCGGTTCGTCCCGGGGGGTATTTCGCCGCTAGGTGCCGCTGCTTGGCCGCTTCATCGCTGATTTCTTGGCGCCGGCTCAGCGGCTCGTCATTGAAATCGATGGGCCGTATCACGCTCTACGCGGGCGGATGTGCGCCGGGCTGCGGCGCTCGCGCGCGCGGGTTACCGCGTTCTTCGCCTCGATGCGGCGCCTCGTAATGCGGGACATTGAAGCGGCCATCTCGCGCGTCCGCGCGGCGCTGAGGGGGGAAGGGCCCTAAGGCGCACAGGGTGTGTCAGCGCTCCGCTCCGTCCCCCCGCCGCCAAGTTCCGAACTAACCCCCAAATCAGCTCTGCGATCTCTGTGATCTCTGCGGCTCGGTGGTGAACTCTCTCTACTTCCTCTCACCCGCAACTCGACGCCGAAGGCTGGGTCGCGGCGCGCCGTAGCGCGTGACCATCACAAAACCAGTTCGCAGTCGGGCGCGTCCGCGCAAAGTAAGGCACAACGCGGCGCCGGCCGTCGTCTGGACCAAGGTTCCGCGAGCGCGGGCTCAGTCGTGCGTGCCGAACACTTCGCGCAGGCGATTCATGTCCGGATCGAGCACGTAGCCGCCCAGGCCGATGCGCAGGGAGACCGTGATTTCGTCACCCCACGGCCACCACAGCCCGTAGCCGAGCAAGCGACCCGACATGTCACCGGTGAAGACGCGTTGATCGGTGCGGACGCCGCCCGTGCTCTCCGCCACTTCCTTCAACGCGGGCGGCGCGCCGGCGATGGTCTTGGACGTCCACTCATTCGGCAAGAAGCGCAGCACGACGGCGCGTGCCTCGGCTTCCAGCTCGGTGTTGAACGACGAGGCCACGCATGAAAACCGGCTGTCCCAGCTCCATCCGCCTTTGATCCAGGCTTTCTTCAGTTGCTCGAACACCGCGAACAAAGCGGCAGACGAGCCAGCACGAACGTCCATGGGCGAAAACATAGCCGAGAACGAGCTCGATCGTCAGGTTTTGCAAGACCGTCTCATGCCGAACCAGAGCGGCGCTCCGGCCGCTCCGGCAGAAACCCGCGATTTAGCGGATTTTTGAGCCCGCACTCGGATTCCGACCTGCGCGGCCGAGTGTGGGGCGCGGTCGGCGTTAGAACCACCGCGCGGGTTCGGCGCTTACTGCAGGCTGTCGGCGCAGCATTGGCGAGCGGTTCCGCCGTCTCTGGGCAGGGGCTCACCGTCAACGAAGCACCCGAATCGTCACACCACCTTCTAACCGGTGGGATCGCTCGAGTTTTAGCGGGGCGGACGGGACTCGAACCCGCGGCCTCCGGCGTGACAGGCCGGCGTTATAACCAACTTAACTACCGCCCCGTTCGACGGCGCGCGGTACATACCACAGGCATGCGAGCACTCAACAAGAGAAAATCGCACGGGACTTCACGATTCTGTCGGCCAGATGGCCGCCTAGCGACGGAATAGCGAAATCCGAGCGCGCTCGTGCCGCGACCCGAGCGCCCGAAGGCGACGTTCGCGCGCCTTGATCAGGCGAGCTCGGGCCGCGCTGGGCTCGCCTGGTCGTGCGCTCCCGCCGTCGTGCGCGAGCACGCGGGACTCAGCGCAGCCCGTTCGCCCGCTCCGAGACTGAGCGCACTTGGACCCGCGCGTGAGCCGCGAGCAAGTCCAGCCCAAACGGCGAACGCCTCGGTACGAATGCTCGGCGGGCGGCGGTTGCGAGGCCACGCCTTTCAAC
>Ga0068855_100000892_pt1 | contig 37061 bp, 36 predicted proteins | sample KBSCornC52_FD_66592 | JGI IMG/M metagenome (GOLD analysis project Ga0068855, IMG submission 66592) | Corn rhizosphere microbial communities from Kellogg Biological Station, Michigan, USA - KBS Corn C5-2 | ecosystem: Host-associated > Plants > Roots > Rhizosphere > Soil ...
CCGGGCAATCACCTGGCTCGCCCTGCCTTGCTGAACTTCGCTGCGGGCAGTGATACCAAATTCGTTTGCCAGGCGCTCGAGCTCGCTGCGCATGGCATCCTGTGCATGCTTCGCGATCGCCTCGTGGTGCTGTGGGCGTGCGCACGTCCATCGTGAGAAAAGGCTCCAGTCCGGCATCGCATGTATCAGGCATAGCTCCGCCTGGTGTTGAGTTGCGAGCTGCGCACCCCGATCGGCCGCCACGCGACTCGCCCGTGAGAAGTCCGTAGTTACCAGAATACGGTTGAGAAAGGCCATGTCATCGACCCGCTACATCCTGATCGCTGTCGGCTAGCTTCTCGCACCACCCGGCTCCCTCGTATCGTGGCAAATGCCTAGTCTAGAGCCATCCCGCGAAAGTGCCGGCTGGCGAGCTGGGGTGTGCGGTAACCGGGCGCCTGCTTCCCTCTGCGCCATTCGCCGTGTACGCATAATCCGCACTCCTGATGATGTGACGCTGCGATAGCCTTTGAGCGGACTTTCGTCCTGATCGGGAGGCCGTTGTTGCGAGGCGCGAGAGTGAAGCGACTGATTTCCGGTCCGTGGCACGGGCTGCGTATGTTCGCCCTGATAGCCGGTTGCGCGGTGTTCTCGTTGGCAGTGATGGTGCTGACGATCGGCTGGCGCCTGGAGGTACCGGCCCTGCGCAGACCTTTGCCCGAGCTTGCGGCCAGCATGAAGCCCAACACCGCCATAGGGATCGGGGCCCTCGGACTGGCCGTCACATTGTTCCAACTGCGGGGGCCTATCCGGCAGCTGGGTGCGATCTTTGCGGCATTGGCAGGCCTGATCGGGGCTGTGACCCTGGCCGAATACTCGTTCGGTTGGGACGCGGGTATCGATCAGCTCTTCTTTTTCGACTCGGCAACCCCCGCTGCTTCCTTTCCAGGGCGGCCCGCTCTCCTGACCGCGGTGCTGTTACTCCTGTTGAGTGTGGGAGTAACGGGTCCCGAGCAGCGTGGCTGGCGTCATGTGCGGACCGTATGCTCGATAGTCGCACTCCTGGTGACCTGGACTGTCTTGAATGGCTATCTGTTCGCAAACTCCACTCCGCCTGGAGCGCTGCCATTCGGATCGGTAGCCGTGCACACGGCTGCCGCGCTCTTCGTGGTCGCGCTCGGGGCACTCGCCTCACAGCCCGGCTCCTGGCCGGTCCGTACCGCATTGGCCAACAATGTCGGCGGCACGGTGTGTCGCTGGCTACTGCCGCCGGCGACACTGGCGCCGCCGCTGCTTGGATGGCTCGTTCGCAATCCGCACGCCTTGGGTGAGCCTGCAGCTGCATTCAACTGGGCGCTGTATTCCGTATTCTCTTCGGCCGGCTCGGTGGCCCTCATTCTCATACTGGCTCGCCGGATCGAGCTGCTGGATGCGGAACGCACCGCGGCTACCATCATGTCCCGCCACGATCCGCTCACGAGCCTGCCCAACCGTCGCGCGTTCGATGCCTTTCTCCTGGAGGCATTCAATCGAGCCCGGCGCTACCAGAGGCCGTTATCGTTACTGACGATCGACGTCGATGAGTTCAAGTCCTACAACGATACCTTTGGTCATCCGGCCGGTGACGACGTTTTGACTGCCGCCGCCGCCGTGTTTGTCAGCGTTGCGCGGGACACGGATCTGGTAGCGCGTATCGGCGGCGAGGAGTTTGCCATCGTACTGCCGGAGACGCCTCTCGCGGGGGCGCGCGCTCTGGCGGAGAGAGTGCGGCAGAAAGTTGCCGAGCTCCGGCTGCAAAAGCCCGTAACCGTCAGCGTGGGAGTTGCGACGCTCGCGGGCGGAACCGCGACAGCTGCAACTTTGCTCGAGCAGAGTGACTCGGCGCTCTACACGGCTAAACGGTCCGGTCGCAATCAGGTGGTTGCTTGGGGGAAAACAGCAACCGCGCGAGTGGTGTTGTGATAGCCGGACGGCTCGGCAAGTGAGCACAACAACGCGTGCCGGGCGGCGAGATTGACAACACTTCGGGATTTTGGGATCGGCTTGGGGGCAGTGCCGCGGTCATTGAGGGCGTGCAACGCCGCTGCAACCCGCTCCGGGGTTCCAAGGTCGCTCCAACCGCATTCAGGCACAGCCAGCATCCGCAGGTGCCGCTCCTGGCCCTGGAGGATGTCGCGTGAAAAATCGAGATCCGGCAATTCATCGTACAACTCTGAGAGCGATCCGGACGGGAATTCGTTTTTCGGCTCGAGTTGGATGAGACGGCGCATCTTTGCGACGACCTCGGGGCAGCGCCGCTCAAACAGCCGCAAAAGTGTGGCCGCGTCGGCCGCGATGATGAACGCATTCCACAGTGCGCCCTGCCGGATGAGCTGCCGCGCTTCGGCAGCCGGCGGCTTCTCGACGAAGCGGCTTACGGCCGGGAACATACCGTCCTGTGCGTGCTCCGGCACGATATAACCCAACTCAGTATCCACGTGGTCCGGCTCGAATCCAAGTAGCACGATGTTGGCCTCGGTGGAGCCCATCGCGGCGCGCAGTGCGGCCGCCAGCCGCCCCTCGCTGCGGACGTGGTGATCCGACGGCAGCAGCAGAATTCGCGCCGCGGGATCGCGTCGCATGATCTGGAGCAATGGCAGAAGAATACCGATCGCCGTGCCACGGTTGCGAGGCTGCGCGATGATGTTGTTTAACGGCATCGAGTCCAGGAGAGGAGCCCAATGCGGCACATGTTGGGATGCCACCACGGCACAGATCCGTTCCCGTGGCACCACAGTTTGTGCCCGCCGCACCGTTTCCTCCAGGAAGGACAAGCCGCCGTTCAGCGTGCAGAACTGTTTCGGCACGACCGCTCCCGATGCGGTCCGGGTTAACCCTTGAAGGCGGCGTCCGTCCCCCGCGGCGAGCACGAGGGCCCAGTGGTTGTCGCAATTGCTCATGATTGTTTCCTTGCACTGCGGGTGACCAGAAATCTACCCACTCAGCCGGAGCCGCGCAGTAAGAGGAAATACGGACAGCGGAGAATACGTACTGCGGCCGGGCGCAGGGCCGTGCACTCTGTGCCGATGATCGGTGAGTTTCTCCAAGAGCCGCGCGTCGCATATTTCTCGATGGAGATCGCGCTCCGCAGCGAGATTCCGACCTATGCCGGCGGTCTCGGAGTGCTCGCGGGCGATACCTTGCGGTCGGCGGCGGACTTGGACCTGCCGATGGTGGCCGTGACGCTGGTGAGCCGTTCGGGCTACTTCCGCCAGCAGATCGATGCTGACGGCCGGCAGACCGAGCAGCGCGCCGATTGGGAGCCGTCCCAATGGGCCCGCGCTCTGGATGCGAAGGTCGCCGTCCGTATCGAAGACCGCGCGGTCTGGATTGGATGCTGGCTGTACACGGTCGAGAGTCATATGGGAGGACGGGCGCCCGTCATTCTTCTCGATACCGATTTGCCGGAGAACGCGCAGCAGGATCGGGATATCACCCACTACCTCTACGGAGGCGACGAGAGCTATCGCCTCAAGCAGGAGATGGTTCTCGGCATGGGCGGGGTACGCATCCTGCATGCGTTGGGTTTTGATATCAGCGCCTTCCACATGAATGAGGGACACTCGGCCCTGCTGGGCATCGAGCTGTTGCGGCGGCACGCCTATCCCCCGAGCGATTTGCGTGATGGTGACCTACCTTACGATCTGCCACGGGTACGCGAGTTGTGTCGATTCACGACCCATACCCCCGTGGAAGCCGGGCACGATCGCTTTTCGTATGAGCTCGTCGGGCGCCTGTTCCGGAGCGCGACGTACGGTCCACCGCCCGAGCCAATCGAGTTTGCCACGCTGAAGAAGCTGGCCGGCGACGACCGGCTCAACATGACACGGCTCGCGTTGAATCTGAGTGAGTTCGTGAACGGGGTGGCAAAGCGACACGCGGAGCTGTCGGCGAGCCTTTATCCGGGTTACAGGGTGCGTGCCATCACCAACGGGGTCCATCCTCATACCTGGACTGCCCCTAGCTTGCGTAAGCTCTATGACACCTACGTGCCTGGTTGGTGTCACGAGCCCGAGCTGCTGTCGCGGGCCGACGCGATTCCCGACGGGCTGCTGCTGGATGCGCATCAGTGTGCGAAGCAAGCGCTCGTGGGCAAGGTAAAGGAGCTGACGGGAATCGCTTTGGACACGCAAGTCGCCACCTTGGGATTCGCGCGCAGAATGACCGCCTACAAACGCCCGGATCTTCTGTTTGAAGACCTGGAACGATTACGCGGCATTGCCCGCCAGCATTCGATCCAGATCGTGCTTGCTGGAAAAGCGCACCCGCATGATGAGGAGGGCAAGCGGCTGATAGCCCTCTTACACCAGCGGGCTCGGGCGCTAGCCGGGAGCGTGCGCGTGGCCTACCTGCCCGATTACGATATGGGGCTCGCGCAATTGCTCGTTTCTGGCTGTGACGTGTGGGTCAACACACCGCTACCTCCGATGGAGGCGTCTGGAACCAGTGGAATGAAGGCGGCCTTCAATGGCGTCCCCAGCCTGTCGGTTCCCGATGGCTGGTGGCTCGAGGGCTGTATCGAGGGGGTTACCGGCTGGAGCGTCAATGATGCACGCGAGCTTTACGAAAAACTCGAACGCGTCGTGCTGCCCGCGTTCTACAGCAATGGTTCCAGAAGCGGCTGGCTCGAGGTCATGAAGGGATCGATCGCGAAGAACGCGGCATATTTCAACAGCCATCGGATGATGCGCCGCTATGCCACCGAGGCCTATCTGCGCTAGCCGTGGTGCTCGGCATCATTCCAACATAGCGCTGGCTGCCTTCTCGGCGATCATGATCGTGGGCGCGTTGGTATTGCCGCCAATCAGCCGTGGCATGACCGATGCGTCCACGACCCGCAACCCCTCCGTCCCGCGCACGCGCAGCCGAGCGTCGACTACGGCGCTCGCGTCGTTGCCCATCCGGCAACTTCCCGCCGGATGATAGATCGTCTCCGCCTTGCGCCGTACTACGGCCTCGAGCTCTTGCCGGCTCCGGACCTTTTCCCCCGGAAATACTTCCGCGCCACGAAAGGGCGTGAATGCCGGCGAATGAATGATTTCCCGGGATAGCGCGATCCCTTCCAACAGCACGTCCATGTCCGTATCCGTGCTCAGATAGTTCGCCTGTATCACCGGTGCTTCGTCCGGCCGGTTGGAGCGCAGTGTGATGCGCCCGCGGCTTTCGGGCCGCAGCGCGCAGGCGTGGACGGTAAACCCATGTCCCGGCAGGCGGTTCCGGCCGTGGTCGTCGAGCTGGGCCGGTACAAAATGCAATTGCACGTCCGGCCGCTCGTCAATGGCCAGAACAGTGCGAACGAACGCTCCGGCTTCGGCCACATTGGTGACGCCCGGTCCGGAACGCGTGAGCAGATATCGTAGTGCCACGACGGCTTCCTGCCATGCTGAGAAGTCGTAGGTGATCGGCCGCGTACACTTGTAGAGCGTGCAGAAATCCAGGTGGTCGTGCAAACACCGACCTACACCCTCGGAAGGCACGGCCACAGGGATGCCCAGCGCCCGTAATTCATCAGCCGGTCCGATTCCCGACAAGAGCAAGAGCTGTGGTGAGGCCACTGCCCCGGCCGACAGTACAACCTCCCGTTCGGCATGTGCCATCTGCAGCTCGCCGTTCTGGCGGTATTCGACGCCGACCGCCCGAGTCCCGCGCAGGAGCACTCGGGTCACCAGGCAGCGGGTGCGCACCGATAAGTTGGACAATGACAATGCCGGCCGCAGATACGCGCGTGCGCTGCTGCATCGGCGGCCGTTACGTTGCGTGACCTGGTAGAAGCCGATACCGTCCTGACGTGGCCCGTTGAAATCGGCGTTCCGCTCCAGGCCACTCTCCACGCCCGCGGCCACGAAAACCTCGCTCAAGGGATTGCGGAACTTGAGCTCCTCCACCGACAACGGACCATTGGCACCATGAAACTCGCTTGCAGCGTGTGCCTGTGCCTCGGATTTCTTGAAGTAGGGTAGAACGTTGACATAGCTCCACTGCTCATCGGCAAGACCTGCCCATTCATCGTAGTCCCGAGGATGCCCGCGCGTGTAACACATGGCGTTGATCGAGCTGCTGCCGCCGAGCACGCGTCCGCGCGGCCAATACAGCCGGCGCCCCAGCAGGTGAGGCTCCGGCTCCGTGTAGTAACTCCAATCGACTCGAGGGTTGCCGGCGAGGCGGGCGATGCCCGCGGGCATGTGGATGAAGGGGCTCGAGTCGGGGCCGCCTGCCTCGAGCAGGAGCACCCGCAGGTCGGAGCGTGCCGTGAGCCGGTTCGCGAGCACGCATCCGGCTGATCCCGCCCCGATGATGATGTAGTCGAACGAGTTGGTTTTCATACAAGGACTCGCAGGGTGCAATCGATGGCCGGCCGCGCGCTGAGGAGGCTCAGGTGACCGAGACCCCGCAGCTCGAACCGGGTCGCTCCCTGGAGCGCGGCGCTCCGGGAGGGCGTGACCAGGTTGTCGTTTGTGCTGTAGATACAGGTGACCGGCACCGGAAAGCGGCCCTCCTGGGCGGCGTTCAACGCAGCGAGCCATTCGGAGTCAGGTTGCATTTGCCGATACGGCAATCCCGGTAGAAGCTGGGCTAGCCAGGTGCCGTGATGGGGCGAGCCCAGGGTGACGATCTGTCTGATGTCATCGGCTTCCAGCAGCCGCAGCGCGGCTCGGGCCACCAGGCCGCCCATGCTGTGCGCGATGATGGTAACGCGCGCGCCGCCACACTTACAGCGCAGTTGCCGGATCACAGTTGCAACAGACTTGGCGTGTGAGTCGATGTTCCCCAGGAGCGGCTCGAGGTTGACCGCACGGATGGGGCCGAACTCTTGGCCGCGCAGGGCGTTGGCCAACGGCCGCCACACGGCGCGGCTGCATACAATCCCATGGATCAATAACACGGGTTTGGGCGGCTGCGGTGCGCCCGGGGGGCTGTCGTAGTCGAAGCGCCGCCAGGGCTCCAAGCTCATCGCAAGGGTTGCCCGCTGGAGTGCTACGGATTCACTGACCCATGCACGCAGCAAGTCGATGAAGGTTCCCCGGCCGCGTTGCGGTGGGCCCATGACGCCAGCGATGACGAATGACAGGCCGGCGAGGGCACCAGGCAAGAGCAGCAATACGCCGAGGCCTGCGAGCACGGCCAGCGCCAGGGGTAGCTTGAAAGCCACGCCCACCCGCATCGCAAACGCCGTTGCCAAAGCCAACTCGCTAAGAAACAACAGGCGCCAGTAGCGAGCCGCCATTGTGCATCTGCCTCAGTTGGCGCGCGACTCGGCCGAAAGGACCGAATCCAATTTGTTCAAGGCCGCATCCAATCGCCGTGTCGTCTGGCGAGCGCGCGCAGAGCGCTCACGCGCGGCGCTCGCAAAGGTACGCTTCCTGTCTTTGAGGCGCTTCTCGTTCAATTCCAAGCCACGCTTTGCCAGCAGTGGCGCGAGTGTACTGGCCCCGGCGAGCAGGTCACGGCGGGTACACTGATAAGCATGCTCCACGAGCCGGTGCCGGCCTGTGTAGCGGAATACGTTTGTGAAGAAAAGACGCTCGTCGCCGCGATCCGGTTCGAGCAGGAGTACGTCGGCGCAGGGAAAATGCAAGCCGTAGCGAGCCATGCCTACATGCATGCGCGAATAGATCAAGGCGCGGAAAGTCTGGGAGAGGATGGCTGGCAGTCCGTTATCGGCCAGGTTCGAGCGCCGGTGATCGCGCGACTGCGAAGCGTCGAATGGCACGAGCGGATTGATGCAGATCAACAAGTCACAGCCGGCTTCCAGGGCCAATGAGGCATGTACGGTGCGGATGAGTGCGCCGTCAACATAGTGTTGGCCGTCAATTTTGACGGAAGGGTACAGACCCGGTAGAGCGGCGCTGGCGATCACGGCTCGCGATATCGGTGTGCGTGTATGGCGCTTATCACCGAAAACGACGGTATTGCCGGTGTTGAGATTGGTTGCGACGACATACAGTTTTGCCCGGAGCTCGCGAAAGTCGTCCGTGTGGCCACGGCTGGTGAACAGCTTGTGCAGATAACGCTCCAGTGGAGCATTGTCGAACAAGGCGGTCGGTACGACCCGGGCGATCGGGCCGACCAGAGCAGACCAGCCGCTCTGGATCGGCTCCTTGACGTACTGCCGCGCCGCATCCAGCAGCGCCTGCGGTAACAGTGCGAGCCATCGGGCATATTGTCCGATCGCCGGCTGCAACAGCATCTGTGGCGAGAAGGGCACGAGCGTGGATTCATCCTGTATGAATGTCGAGCCCATCGATGTCGTGTCGAGGCCGTTGGCCAGGCCCGCCGCGACCAGCGAGCCTGAGCTCACCCCGACGTAGACGTCGAAATCCGTCAGCTCGCGCCCCTCCACGCACTCACCGAGTGCATGCAGAGCGCCAAGCTCGTAGAAGGCGCCCAGGGGCCCACCGCCCGCGAGTGCGATCGCGAGCTTCCCTGTACCCGCGCGATGCTGTCGCGCGGGCTGGATGGTTAGCACGGTCTACTACGGGGCGGGTGCGGTAACCGCTGACGCTGCTGCCCTGCGTGTCCCGTGCGGCCTCGACCGGGCCGGTTTACGAGTGCGGTTGAGCTGTTTGACACTCTCGTTGAGTGCGGTGACCCGGGCACTGAGCGCCTCGACTTCCTCGGCGCTGGGAACACCCAACTGAGTCAACACGCGATGGACTCGAGTCTGGAAGATCTTCTCGAGATTCTCCAGCGCATCGTTCGCGTGGCCCTTCGCCTGGCCGACACGGGCGTCGAGCGTGGCTTTCGTGTTGCCGAGCAGCTCACGCAACGCCTTCTCGGCGGCACCGCGAGTCTCGCTGTGCACTCTTGCTCCTTCCTCCACGAGATCATCCATCAGCTGCGGGGCGCCGCGTTGTGCTTTCGCAGCTGCTCCAAGTCCGGCGAGCCATATCCGGTGCAACGTATCCAACATCCGCGCCGACGGGTTGCTGGCGCCGTCGTGGCCGGGTCGGGAGCGCAATTTTCTTTTGGCCATGGGGTTCTCCTGGAATCTCGAGTGAGTTGACTATGCGTATTTGCCCTGCTGGGCGACTGTGGACACGTGAGTACTATAAGTATCCCCGAGAGCGTTTTAATGCGTACTTCCCACAGGAGGGTGCCATGTCAACCCGGACCACAGCATCGAAGCAGAAAGGCGACTCGCTCCATGGGCGATGGAAGCGCCTGCATGTCACCGATCGGGAGCCTTGGCCCGATGAGCGCTTCATCACCGGGCTGGCCAAGCAGCACCGCTCTTTCTCGACCTGGGTGGATTCCTCGGGTGGAGCGGCTACCGTAGCCCGTGGTCTGCAGAGTGCGTGGGAAAAGTTCCACGGGGGAGAATTCCAGGCCGCCATCAAGGCCGGCAGCGAGCTCGGAGCCCCGGGTGCCACGGTGGCCAACAAGGCCGCGGCGGTCCACAGCTTGTATTCGAAGAGAGGCGGCCAGCACGAGCTGGAGCTTCTCGATGCTGCGGTAAAACGCGGCGAGCAGGCGATAATCGCGCTTCCCGACTACGCCAACGCACACTATACGTTGGCGCTGGCATTGGGCCGCTACAGTCAGGGGATCTCGATTCTCAAGGCCCTTACGGCAGGGATCGCTACTCGCGTGCGCACGCACCTCGATCGTACGCTGGAGCTCGAACCCCAACACGCGGAAGCGCACGTCGCGTTGGGCCTATACCATGCCGAGATCATCAACAAGCTGGGGGCGCTAGCCGCCAGTCTCACCTACGGGGCATCGAGCGATGCCGCGCTGGATCACTTCCGCCGTGCACTGAAAGTGGCTCCGGAGTCGGCGATCATTCACGTCGAGTATGCCAACGGATTGTTGCTGCTCGACGCGGATCGTTATTACGACAAGGCCCGGGCTCTCTATGCGGACGCGGCGGCCTGCGAGCCGGCCGATGAGATGGAGCGGCTCGATATCGAGCGTGCGCAGCGAGGTATCGCGTGACCTTTCAGGGCAAGGCGGCGCCACCGAGCAGCACCAGTAGCACGAGGCGCTCGAACTCGGCGCCCATGTGTTTGATGAGCTCGCGCGGATCGGGGATCATCTCACGGTCGGCGATCACGCCAAACTGCACGCGTCCGTCATAGGTGAGCATGCTGACACCCGTCCCGATGCTGCCGGCCTGAGGAACCCAGAACAGTATTTGTGAGATGGGCGCTCCGGCGAGCCTGAGAGGCTCTGTCGGACCAGGTAGATTGGAAGCGACGAGGCTCGCCTTGGCACTGAAAAGGGCAATGGCAGGCGATTCAACCGGCGCGGGCAGATACCCGATCGCCGCAAGCAGACCGAATGTGGTTGCGGCCTGCACCGATGCCTTGAGTGTCTGCATTGCCGAGTGCACCGTGTACAGACGCTCGAGGGGATGTCGGATTCCGATGGGCAGATCCACAAAAACCAGCCCGAAGCGGTTTCCCAGCATTTCTTCGTCGTTCGCGCCTTCTGAGCGCAGGTTCACCGGCACCGTGGCCCGGATGGTGAGCCCGAGGACGTGGTCGCCGTGATCCTCGAGATAACGTCCCAAGGCACCCGCAAGGGTCGCCACCAACACATCGTTGACGGTGCATCCCAAAGCGTGCCCGATGGCCCGCACCTCCTCCAGCAATAACGGGGCAGCCCAGGCTACGCGCCGAATGCCTGAGAAGGGTCGCTTGAGCCGGGTCGGCGGGTCATCGGCCATGGTCCCCAGATGCGCCATCTCGTTGGCGACCCCCAGGGCATCTCGTGCGACGGTGGAGGCCTCGACGGGGTGGAGAACGTAGTGCAGTCCTTTCTCGAGCCATCCCGTGGGGCTGTGATCGTGCAAAGCGGCAGGTAAGGGAGCGCCTGTGTTCGTGAGCGACAGGAGCACCTGGACGAGAGCGATTCCATCCGCATAGCAGTGATGAATCCTGACGATGATCGCGCTCCCGCCCTGGTAGTGCTCCACGAGGTGGAAGCTCCATAGCGGCCGGGACGGATTGAACGGTGTACTGGCCAGCTCGCCTACGAACGCCTCGAGCTGCGTCTGGCCCGCTCGTCGCGGCAGTGATGCGCAGAGCACGTGGGCGTCAATATCGAAGTGGACTGCAGGGATCCAACTCGCCCCCAGAGAGTCGGCTGCGGGGTAACAGCGGAAGCGCTCGAGCAGCAGGAACCGCTCTGCGATGAGCTCACGCAGGGTGGCACGATCGATAGGGCTGCCCAGAATGATCAGTGCCACGATCGTCAGCGGGTTCGTGGGCCGATCCATCAGCAGCCACGCCCGATCGACGGCTGATAAGCGCTCTGCTGTCAACATACCGCGGACTTTGACGCAGGTGGGCCGCCTTGTGTCCCTCGGTTTGCCACGATACCGGCGCGCCTCGCTGCAGTGTAGCGTGCCGTCAAGTTGGGCTTGGTGAATACGTGCGATGACGTACTTCGTTACCGGTGGCACCGGCTTCATTGGCCGGCATGTCGTGCCCGGGCTGGCCCGTCTGGGCCGGCCGGTATATGTCCTGACGAGACCGGGCTCGCGCGCCAAGCTGGATCGCATCCTGTCCGAATGCGGATCCGACAAGCAGCGCGTGGTCCCTGTCGAAGGCGATCTGAGCGAGCCGTTGCTGGGGATCACGCCAGAACAGCTGGCCGCGCTCGAGGGCAGTGTTCAACACGTGTTCCACCTGGCCGCGCTGTATGACCTCGATGCGAGTGCGGCGGATCTCGAGCGCGCGAACATATCCGGAACGCGTAATGCCTTGAGCCTGGCGAGCGAGATCGGAGCGGCTTGTTTCCATCACATGAGCTCGATCGCGGTCGCGGGACGCTTTCCCGGCAGGTTCTCGGAGGATATGTTCGAGGAGGCCGTTCACCTCGATCATCCGTACTTTCGCACCAAGCATGCTGCCGAAGCGCTGGTGCGCGCCAACCAACGTGTTCCCTGGCGGATCTATCGCCCCGGTATGGTGGTGGGACATTCCGCCACCGGAGTGATGGACAAGATCGATGGACCCTACTACCTGTTCAAGCTCATCCAGAAGGTGCGCAGCGTCCTGCCTCCGTGGTTCCCCCTGTTAGGTTTCGAGGGAGGACACGTCAATCTCGTTCCCGTGGATTTCGTGGCGGCTGCGCTGGTGCGGCTGGCGCATATTGCCGGTGAGGATGGCCGCTGCTTTCACTTGACGGATCCGACGGATCGCCGGGTTGGCGAGGTGCTGAATCTGTTTGCTCAGGCTGCCCATGCACCCAGGTTGTCAGTACAGCTGGATACCCGGCTGCTGGAGACTGCCACCGCTGTGGTGACCTCCGTAAGCAATAGCTCGCTTCCGGTCGCACGGATCGTTGATCAGGTGTTGCATGAGCTGGGTATTCCGCGGGCAATTCTGCAGCTCTTCGACTATCCGACCACATTCGATGCGTCGCACACGCAGGCTTTGCTCGCTGCGACGGATGTGCGCTTGCCCAAACTGGAAGATTACGCGTGGCGTCTCTGGGATTACTGGGAGCGGCACCTCGATCCCGAGCTGCATGCGGCCCGCAACCTGCGAGCCGCCGTAAAGGACAAGACGGTGCTGGTTACTGGCGGCTCTTCGGGCATCGGGCGCGCGACGGCTCTCGAGCTGGCGGAGGCCGGCGCGCGAGTACTCATCGTTGCACGCGATCCGGTGCGGCTGGCCAACGTGCGTACCGAGGCCGAAAAAAGGGGCTGGCGCCTGAGTACCTACGTCTGCGATCTGGCCGACCCGGTCGACTGCGAGCGTTTCCTGACACGTCTGCGCACCGAGCACGGACATGTCGACATCCTGATCAACAACGCTGGGCGCTCGATCCGCCGCGCGATCGACAACACCTACGGGCGGATGCACGACTATGAGCGGCTGATGCAGATCAACTACTTTGCTGCCGTAAGAATCACACTGGGATTGCTGCCGGGAATGGTGGAGCAGGGCGGCGGAATGGTCGTCATCGTATCGTCCATAGGCGTGCTCACCAACGCGGCACGGTTCGCCGGCTACAATGCCTCAAAAGCGGCACTGGAGGCCTTTGCTCGCTGCGCTGCCGGGGAATATAACAGCCGCGGCATCCATTTCAGCATCGTGAACCTGCCCCTGGTACGTACGCCAATGGTGGCACCTACCCGGATTTTCGACCGTTTCCCGCTCCTGGAGCCCGAGCGGGCCGCACAGATGGTTTGTTCGGCCATCGTGCAGCGCTCCGACCGGCTGGCTACGCGCCTGGGGGCGCTCGCGCGATTCGTGGAGCTGCTCATGCCCAGTCTGAACAGGGCCATCATGAGTGAGGCGTTCCGCATTTTCCCGGAGTCGGCGGCAGCCCGCGGGACAGCGTCTGCCGAAGGATCCGAGCCGGAGACGCCGGAGCTGGCCGCATGCACATCGCTCATGCATGCGGTGCATGGCTGATCAGGCGGCGATGAGCTCGCGCCGCAAGACCTTGCCGACGTTGGTTTTGGGCAGCGAGGCGCGAAACTCGATCCGCTTGGGTAGTTTGTAAGCTGTCAGCCGCTCGCGGCAATAGGCGAGCAGCTCGCTTGCGGTGAGCTGTTGTCCGGGCCGCACGACCACGAAGATTGCCACCGCCTGCCCCGAGCGCTCGTCCGGTACGCCGATGCAACCACACTCCAGGACCGCCGGGTGCGCACCGACGACGGCCTCGATCTCATTGGGAAATACCTTGAAGCCTGAGACGATGATCATGTCCTTTTTGCGATCGACGATGCGCAAAAAGCCATCCGGCTCCCAGATGGCGATGTCGCCGGTGCGGAGCCAACCCTCCACAAACACCTGCGCCGTCTCGTCATGTTTGTTCCAATAGCCGCGCATGACCTGTGGTCCCCGTATCCATAACTCTCCGGGCTCGCCGCGGGGTACTTCGACGTCATTCTCCCGGATACTGATCTGCGTTGCCGGTAACGGTTGCCCGACCGTTCCGATCCTTGCGTTCAAGTGAGAATTGCACGCAACGACCGGTGACGCTTCTGTCAGGCCATAGCCCTCGACCAAGGGGCGTCCTGTGATGGCGCGCCATTTGTCGGCTACGCTCGGATGCAGGCTCATGCCTCCTGCCACCGCAAGCTTCAGGCGCGAAAAGTCCAGCCGGCCAAATCCCGGATGCGCCAACAGGGCGCTGTAGAGAGTGTTGACGGCCGAAATGATCGAGAAGCGCCAGTGGCCGAGCTCGCTGACAAAGGCCGGGATATTTCTCGGGTCCGTAATCAGTACGTTGAGGCCGCCGTGTTGCATGAAAAGCAGGCAATTGCAGGTCAGGCAGAAGACATGATAGAGGGGCAGCGGAGTGATGATGATTTCTGCGCCCGGCTCGAGGAGTTGTTCCCATACTGCGCTGAGTTGCATCAGGTTTGCGACGATGTTGCGATGGGTGAGGATCGCACCTTTGGGTGTGCCGGTGGTGCCACCAGTGTATTGGAGGAACGCAATGTCCGTCGGCCCCACCGTCCGGGCCTGGTATTCGGCGCGGGCTCCGAGGGCGAGCGCGTGCCGCAGGCTTACGGCGCCTGGCAGATCGTAGCTGGGCACCAGGTGTTTGATGTGGCGCACGACGAAATTGATCACCGTACGTTTCGGAAGCGGCAACAGCTCACCGGCCGCGGTGACGACGATATGCTCGACCTGGGTGTCAGCCTTGACAGCGGCCAGCACGTGCGCGGCGTTTTCCACCACCACCACGGCCCGAGCGCCCGAGTCGCGCAGCTGACCACCCAGCTCGCGCGCCGTGTACAGGGGATTCGTGTTCACCACGGTCAGCCCGGCGCGCAGCGCACCAAAGAGTGCGACGGGATACTGCAGCAGGTTGGGCATCATGAGGGCGATCCGGTCTCCTTTGATCAAGCCCTGTGATTGCAGATAGGCGGCGAAGTGCCGCGACAGACGCTCCAGGTCGTCGTAAGTGAGCGTGGTCCCGAGATTGTGGAAAGCCGGTCGGGCCGCGAAGCGCCGGCAACTGCTCTCCAACAGGCTCACGACCGACGCGTGAGCCTCGAGGTCGAGGACCGGTACTTGGTTGCTCATGGCCGACTCCGGCTAGCCGCGGCCGTCCTTCCGGATAAGGAGAACAGGGACCGGCGAGCTGCGCACGATGTACTCGGCATCACTGCCCATCACGATTCGCCGCAGGCCCCTGCGGCCGTGTGTGCCGCACACTATGAGATCCGCGCGCCATTCCTCGGCGGCTTTGACGATGAGCTCCCCAGCCGGGGTTCCGATGGACTCCAGCAGCTCCGTTTCGATCTTCAGCTCCTGCTCACCGGCCACCGTTTCGGCATGTGCCAGGATAGACCTGCCGGCTTTACGCAAAGAGTCGGTGATGTCATCGAAGACGGTGCCATAAAACTCCGATGACAGGGTGAGGAGCTCGTCGACGACATAGATCGCCCGCAGCTGCGCGCCGAGTTGCTTGGCAAGCTTGCATGCCTCGCGCAGGCCCGCATCCGCCGTGTCGCTTCCGTCTGTCGGCACCATGATTCGTTTGTACATGGGGTTTCCCGTTCGTGGGTGATGTGGATGGCTCACATCATTTGGCGAAAGGGGGGGCGATTCGATCCGCATTTACCCTTATCCAACCCGCGGGGGGCTGGTCCAACCCGCGGGGAACCGGATCAGCGGTCAGCCCGGGGTCTGCAGGATATCCACCAGCCGGCTTGCATTGCGGATCACGCCTTCGTCGCTGAGTATGGCGGCGAGCCGTGGATCCTGCAGAAGCGTCAGCAGCGATGCCGCCGCGCCATTGACATAGGCTACGGCACTGACCAATCGGACTCCGTGGCTGTAATCGGCGTAACGCGCGCCGTGCACAGTGCTGAGCGGTTGAATGGGCCTGCCATCGGCAAGGTGCCAGCCGTAGATGGCTACCCGTTCCATGTTTGTCCAGAACCGGTTCGTCAGGACCAGGTCTTTCTTGTCTCCCGCCGTGAGCGAGCCCAACGGCTCAGGGAAGGAGAGCCGTTGTTCGCGTACCAGCTCGCTGTGATGCCAATAGTAACCGGTGGTCCGCATCGTATCGCTGGCGGGCAGCGGTTGTGGCTCCAGGCGCACTCTCGCCTGCGCGTAGATTGCATCGACCATCCTCCTGGTGGGCAACAACGAATCGTAGTGGCCCGCAACGGCCAATGCGGTCTTGAGCCGCATCGGTACGAACAGGTAATCGGTGTCAGAGCCCACGGCCAGATAATCGGGGGCGACGCAGATCGTGATTGCGACCGCGGCTCCGTCAGCCGAGTGGCCAGTCAGAGTGACGGGCTGCCAGTGGCGCAGGAATGTTGGAAAGTTGCCGCTGAGCGCCTGCCCGAGGATGGCGGATTCGCGCTCGTCAGCGCTCATTCCCTGGATTTGCCGGACAAACTCGCTGCCCGTGGGCGCCGCTTGCGTGTGTTCAGGGTGTTGCGCGGGCACAATGTCACCGCACAGGTGGTGCGCCGAAGCTTCGGCGGCAAGCGCGCCGCCCGAATAGCTCGCCCAGATGACGATTCCTGCGGCGAGCGTGCGGATGAGGGTCTCACTCGGCATCGGCTGGAGTGTACCAGCGGGGCAGCACAGAAGGCTTGTGGCCATCACAATACGCATTTTCCGCATACGTGGTAATCACGATTCGCTGGCGCTCTGTCCCGGTGTGCAATCGGCACAGGAGGCCAATTCATGACGCAGCAATTTGTGGAGTTCACCGAGATCGCGAACCGGCTCAGGGCTCGGGCGGAGGAGCTAACCGGTCGCGTACGCGCAATACGAGCGGACCAGGCCCGTACGCGGGAGCCGCTCAGTCTCGATTCAGCCGATCGGGCCATCGAGCGCGAGAATGACGATGTGGTCGACGCTATTGGCTCGAGTGCTGAATCCGAGTTGACAGTCATCAAGCAGGCTTTGAGGCGCATCGAGGCAGGCACCTTCGGACGCTGCGTGGCATGTGGCGCGCCCATCGGGGTCGCGCGCTTGCATGTTGTTCCCTATGCGTCGCGCTGCAGCCGTTGCGAGACGAATGCACTGGACAGCTCGACATGAGCATTCGGACGGGCACGAGGGGCCCTTGCAGGCTTTTCATCGTGCTATCGGCAACACTCTCGCTGTTAGGATGTACTGCTCACGACCGCTTCGCCGACTCGCCGGCTCACTACTCCGGCGGTCACCTGTTCCAGGTGTATTGCTCCGGGTGTCATGGGCTGGATGGACATGGGGCGGGCTCGGTGGAGCCTTTCATCGCGGCGCGCGCGCCAGACCTGACGCAGATTTCCGTCCGCAATGACGGCAAGTTTCCGCAGGAGCGCGTGTTCAGAACCGTCGATGGTCAGTTCGACAGTCCGCCGCCGAACTCACGCCACATGCCCATCTGGGGTTACGACCTGTTCACCGGCGAAGGCGACGATGAGGCCGCGCATCAACAGGTCATTGACATGGAGCATCGGATCGTCAGATATGTCGAGTCCATTCAGGAGGCCCCGCGGCGTTAACGGTGCGCCTGCGGAAGCGTACTGCAACAACGGAAACCCAGGTGATAGTTTGCGTGACTGTGCGGGTCCAGGACCCTTGTTCCATGCCAGAAAGGAGCACGCCACCGGCACCAGTCCTCGTGGGCGCGGTACGTATCGAAGATGAACCAGCTACCCTTCATCTCCGTATAGCCCAGTGTCAGGCTCCCGCGGCTCGACATCTGTTCCGGGTTGAGAGGTAGGTTCATGTGCTCGGCAGCGTTCCCGTTGAGGTCGTAGACGTCCAGAGGACTGCGGCACGAAGGGAAGCTACCGGCCGGATAGGTGTTTGAGCCGCATTGCGCCCAGTTGCCGCCGTTGCAGCCGGCGCTTTTGAAGCTCCCGGTCGCACAGATGCGGGGTTGATAGACAGGGCCGTAACTCCAACGCTTGTCGCCGGCATGAGCGCGGTTGTGCGCCGCGCGCATCAGCCGGATGCCGGCCTCGGGCGCGGCGCCTCGTGCCAGGTCGAAGCGATAGTCCGGCGGTTGGGCCTCCCCTTGGCAGGCATCCTCCCACTCATTGGCATCACACAACCTCTTGCCTTCGGCGGCGCAGATTTGCGCCGCTTCGCGCGCCTTCACCCACACCACCGGATAGGTGCAGGGAATGTCTGGAAATTCGAACTGGTCGATGCAGGCACTCGCATCCTCGGGCTTCTGCGTGGCGGGGTTATAGAGCGGGGCCATATAGCGGGCGCCACAGATGCGCTCGAATCGCTGATTCTCGTAGGTCAGACCCTGTTGTTGCAGGTTGGACCTGCATTGCTCAGGGGTAAGGGGATGCCGGGTGATCGCCGGGTTACCCTGGCCGATGACCGGTGAGCCAGCGAAGAGGGCCCTGAGCTGGTCCATCTGGTCCGGCCTCAGCCGATGGACCTCCTGGAGCTCCTGCAGCAGTTGCGTATTGGATTGCGACAACTTCTGCGCGAGTGCCGGAGCGGCCAACGTTGCAACGCTGACGCAAATGAGAGCTGCACGGGCAAGATCGCGTCTCATCGGGCCGATTATGCCTGGTGCCGCTCCCGCGAAGGCTGCCGTTGCAACATTTGCGCCATCGCGCTCACCTGGCGGGCTACCTCCCCGATAAGATCGTCGGTCGACACGAGCCCGATCAACTCGCCGTGGGCGTTGACGACCGGGGCGCGCCTGACGCCCCGTCCCCGCAGGATCTCGATAGCCGTACCGAGCGTTTCTTCGCTGTAGAGCGTCAGAGGCGACCGGGTCATGACATCAGCCACTCGCACGCGGGAAAGATCAGCCACGTGCTCGAGCTGCGCCCGAACGATGTCCCGGTCGGTAATGATCCCAACGGGCACCGCTCTTTCGGAAAACTTTGAGATGACTACGACAGTCCCGACGCGATGCTTGGCCATCGCAGCCGCCACGTCTCGAAGCGAGGCGCTCTCGGTGACGGACACGACCCCACGGCTGCATATTTCACTGACTTTCATTGGGTACCTCCGTAATGGCTGAATTGAGTCATGGCGCGGCTGGAGGGGCTATTCGTATCAACCCTGATGCGAGCAGGTGTCCGAGGGGTATCCAATAACCGAAAGTGGCGGGAGGCAACCATGACGATCGGAACAGTGTGCTCGCGGGACGTTTGTACTACCAGGGTGGGTGCGGCTCTAGGTGCGGCGGTTGAGAGTATGAGCAAGCGCCATATCGGCGCGATCGTGGTCATAGAGGAGAGTGTTACCGGGGCGAAGCCGATCGGAATCATCACCGATCGCGATGTCGTATGTGGGCAGCTGAACCCGCCCCGGGACCTGTTCTGCATGTCGGTGGAGGATGTGATGACCACCGAAGTCCTCACCCTCGAGGAGACTTGTGAACTCCCCGAAGCGATTGCGCGCATGAGTGAGCGTGGTGTGCGCCGCGCGCCGGTCGTCGATCGCAACGGCAACCTGGTCGGTATCGTCTCGATCGACGATCTGCTCCCGTATCTCGCCGAGGAGCTTACAGCTTTGGCTACGCTCGTGCGCTCGCAATCGGCCCACGAGAGATAAGCGAGACGCCACATGAAACTTCACACCCGCCACGTGATGCTGGCCGTTCTGGTCGGAGTCATTTTCCTGATCTTCGCCTCGCTGGCACTGACCGGCTGCGGCTACAACACCATCCAATCGCAGGACGAACAAGCCAAGGCCGCGTGGTCCGAAGTATTGAATCAGTACCAGCGGCGGGCCGACCTGGTACCCAACCTGGTGAATACGGTGAAGGGATACGCGCAGCAGGAGCAGCGGGTCCTGATTGCCGTGACGGAGGCGCGTGCCAAGGTCGGCAGCATCCAGGCCACCCCTGAGCTGGTCAACGATCCCGCCGCATTCGCAAAGTTTCAGGCGGCACAGGCCGAGCTCACCGGTGCGCTGTCGAAGTTGCTGGTGGTGGCGGAGAATTATCCGCAGTTGAAATCGGACACCAACTTCCGGGATCTGCAGGCGCAGCTGGAGGGGACGGAAAACCGCATCGCCGTGGCGCGCAACCGCTACATCCGCGCGGTGCAGGCCTACAATGTCACGGTGCGCTCGTTCCCCTCGAACCTGACCTCGATGACTTTCGGCTACAAAGTCAAAGCCAACTTCACGGTTGACGATCAAGCCGCCATCAGCAGGCCGCCTGCGGTGGATTTTTCGCGTAATTGAAGGGCTTTACCGTGGGGACCGTTCTCCGGGTACTCGCGCTCGCCTGGGTTCTCTCGGGCGGATCGTTCGTGGCGGCCGCGGTCAGTGTGCCGCCGCTCACCGGGCGTGTGATCGATTTGACCGGGACCCTGACCGCCGCCCAGGTACAGTCCCTCGCTGAGACGCTACAGGCCTTCGAGACACGCAAGGGCAGCCAGCTCGCTGTGCTCATCCTGCCGACCACCCAACCGGAGACGATCGAGCAGTATGGCATCCGGGTTGCCGAGCAATGGAAGCTGGGCCGTAAAGGAGTCGACGACGGAGCCATCTTGATCGTAGCGAAGAACGATCGGACGTTGCGGATCGAAGTGGGTTACGGCCTGGAAGGCGTGCTCAACGACGCTACCGCCAAAAGGATCGTGGGTGACACCATAACACCCCGCTTCAGACAGGGTGATTTTGCCGGCGGCATCCGCGAGGGGGTCGACCGGATGATTCAGGTCATCGAGGGCGAGCCGTTGCCGGAGCCGGCGGCCAACCCGGCGCAGGAAGGCACCGATCTACGCCACTACGCGGTGGTCGCCTTGTTGTTTTCATTCTTCCTGGGCGGGTTTCTCCGTTCGATCCTGGGCAGGATTCCCGGCGGTCTCGTCACCGGCAGTGCGCTTGGGTACCTCGCGTGGCTGGTGTCTGGTGCGCTTTCCGTTGCTCTCGTTTCGGCGCTGATCGGCCTCGTCGTCACGGTGTTGGGCGGAGGTCTGGTCGGGCCAGGAATGAGGGGAATGGTCGGTGGCCGGAATCGCGGCTCGGGGTGGGGCTCAGGCTATGGTGGTTTTGGTGGCGGCAGCTCGGGTGGGGGCTTCCGTGGAGGCGGTGGAGGTTTCGGCGGCGGCGGCGCTTCCGGAAGGTGGTAGCCATGTCAAACTCCCGTCTGGCGCGCATCTGCAAACACCTCTCCATGACACCCTGGCGAGTCAGGCGGAAGTTTCCTCGCACCACGCTCGAGGCCATCGAGCGGGAAATCCAGAGCAGCGAGGCCACGCACGCTGGTGAGATCTGCTTCGTCGTGGAAGGAGCGCTGCACGGCGCCGCGCTCTACGGCGCTCAGTCGCCTCGCGAGCGCGCTATCGAAGTGTTTTCCTTGCTGCGGCTCTGGGACACCGAGCACCGCAACGCTGTGTTGATTTACGTGCTGTTGGCCGATCGCGCCGTCGAGATTGTCGCCGACCGCGGGGTTCACTCCAGGATTCCTGCCAGGGAATGGCAGGGTGTTTGCCGGGCGATGGAAGTCGCTTTCAGCCAGGGCCGTTATCACGCCGGCACCGTGGACGGCATTCGTGCGGTGACTCGTCATCTGACGGCGCATTTCCCGGTCGTCGCCAGCAGTGCCAGGGAGTTACCCGATAAGCCCGTGGTGCTTTAGCATCGTGAAAGGCAATGCTGCCTCAGCGGGCCGTGAGGAAATTTCCGGGCTCACGGAGGCTGAAGCGCGCCGCAGGCTAATGGACGAGGGGCCGAACGAGCTCGCCTCGGCCAAACCACGCGGGCTGTTGTCGATTGGTCTGGAGGTTATCAGGGAGCCTATGTTCTTGCTCCTGATTGCGGCCTCCAGCCTCTACTTCGTGATGGGAAAGCTCGGGGATGCGCTGATGCTCCTCGCCTCCGTGCTCATCGTACTGGTGATTACCGTGTTTCAGGAGCGGCGCACCGAGCGCGCTCTGGATGCCTTGCGGGATCTGTCGAGCCCGCGGGCACTGGTCGTTCGCTCGGGCCGACAGCAGCGCATTGCCGGACGTGAGGTTGTGCGAGGTGACGTTCTCCTCGTCGCCGAGGGCGATCGAATCCCGGCTGATTCGATTCTGAGGCGCGCGATGAACGTGGGTGTGGACGAATCGCTCCTGACGGGCGAGTCGGTTCCAGTTCGGAAGGTGGCGTCCCCGACCGGGCAGCGCCTGGGACCTCCCGGCGGAGACGATCTGCCATCGATGTTCGCCGGCACACTGCTGACTTCGGGCCAAGGAATTGCCGAAGTCGTTGCCACGGGCCCGCGCACGGAGCTCGGCCGAATAGGTAGAGCTCTGCAGACGATCGAGCCGGAGGAGACGTCGTTACAGCGGGAGACGGGCCGGATCGTCCGTGTCGTCGCTACGATTGCCCTCGTTGTGTGCGGCCTCATGGTGTTGGCGTTTGGGTTGTCACGAGGCGGCACGTGGCAAGCCTGGAGGGACGGCCTGCTCGTCGGCATTACGATGGCAATGTCTCTTCTGCCTGAGGAATTCCCCGTTGTGTTGACTGTCTTCCTCGCCCTCGGGGCGTGGCGGATCTCACGCAGTCGCGTGCTTACGCGCCGGATGCCCGTAATCGAGACATTGGGCGCTGCCACTGTGCTCTGTGTCGACAAGACCGGCACGCTGACTCAGAACCAGATGATCGTGAAGGTGCTTGCGACCGAGGCCGATACTCTGGTCCTGAGCGGGAGCGACATCTCAGTCTCCGATCCGTTGCGGACTCTGCTCCAAACAGCCGTGCTGGCCAGCAAGCCCGAACCGTTTGATCCAATGGAGCGCGCGTTACACGCGGCGATCCGGACCGTGCGGATGCAGCCAAGGGATGGCGGGCCAGGGGAGTCAGCCGCTCTCCCGAATGAGTCGCTCATCCGGGAGTATCCGCTGACCCCGGATCTGCTCGCCGTGACTCATGTCTGGCAGATCTCCGGCCAACCCTCCGTGACGATAGCCTCCAAAGGGGCCCCCGAAGCAATAGCCGAACTGTGTCGTCTTTCGCCGCAGAGACACGCTCGCATCGCGGATCAGGCCCGATCTCTGGCGGCCCGCGGACTACGAGTGCTCGGCGTGGCCCGTGGGGCCAATGAACGCGGAGAGCTCCCCGGCACTCATCGCCAGCTGGTCCTGGAGTTTGTCGGGTTGGTCGCTTTCGAAGACCCTTTGCGCGAGAACGTGCCCGCGGCTGTCGCAGAATGCCGGACTGCCGGCATTCGGGTGGTGATGATTACGGGCGATTATCCGGATACGGCGCGTAGCATTGCGCATCAGGCCGGACTGGCTGATTCGGACGAAGTCATTACCGGCCAACAGCTGGCTGGCATGTCAGATCATGAGCTGACTTCGCGGTTGCGCTCCGTTGAGGTTTTCGCCCGCGTTGTGCCTGAACAAAAGCTGCGGATCGTAACGGCTCTGAAAGCCAACGGCGAAGTGGTCGCCATGACTGGCGACGGTGTCAACGATGCCCCCGCGTTGAAAGCGGCGCACATCGGGATCGCAATGGGCGGCAGGGGCACCGATGTGGCACGCGAAGCTGCTTCGCTAGTGCTGCTGGACGATGAATTCTCATCGATCGTCGCCGCCGTGAAGCTCGGCCGTCGGATCTACGACAACATCAGAAAGGCGATCATCTTCGTTGTTGCCGTACACGTGCCGATTGCCGGGTTGTCCATCGTTCCGGTACTCATGCCGGGCTGGCCGCTGCTGCTGCTTCCGGTCCACATCGCATTGCTCGAGCTGATCATCGATCCGTCATGTACGCTGATTTTCGAGGCTGAGCCTGCGGAGGCGGATATCATGCGCCGTCCCCCTCGTAATCCTGACGAGCGGCTGTTCTCACTCAGCAGTGTGAGCATCGCTCTCCTTCAAGGAGCGAGTGTGCTCGCCGTTTGTTTGCTCATTGTTTGGATGGCGCTGCCAGGACATGGCGCCGACGCGGCGCGTGCACTCTCATTCGCGTGCCTGGTTGTAGCATTCGTGACGATCATTCTGGTGAACCGTTCCTGGACGCGATCGGTTGTGAGCCGCATGCACACACCCAACCCCGCTCTCTGGTGGGTCATCGGCTGTACGGGTGCGTTTCTCGCCGCAGTGCTTGCGATTCCCTCTGTGCGGAGTCTCTTTTCGTTTGCACCTCTGCACATTGGGGATCTCGCATTGAGCCTGATCGCCGGGGCGGGATGCCTCTTCTGGCTCGAGATCGTGAAGGTCTTCTGGGCCAAGAACGCCTGGTTCGCTAGGCGCTCGGGGCGAGGGGGGTCATAGCGACTTCAGTCTCCAGAGCGCGCGTACCGCGCAAGGAGTTCGCGATGAGGCAGCCTTGCTCGGCGCGCTCGAGCAATGCGCGGGCCTTCGCCGGGTCGGTTCCCATCGGAACGGAAACCTTTGCGAATGTCGTGAACTTCGTGAATTGAGACGTTCGCTCGACACGGTCGAGCACACCTTCCACACGGCACTCCAGCCTCAGCCATTCAACATGCGCTGCGCGTGCCACGGCGCGAAACGTAAGAATGAAGCAATCCGCGACAGACGCGCACAGCAGGGTCTCGGGCGACCATACTCCGCGCGGACCATCAAACTCTGGTGGCGCTGCAGTCTCAATTGCTGCCACTTCTGGTGATGTGACAGCGACGAAGCCGGCATTCGCGGCCTCGGCCGAGGCGATGTAGGTATGCGGATATGGGTTCATGATGCCTCCCTGAAAGCTTTAGCTTTGACCTTCGCGAAGCGTCTTGGAATACGAACATTACCGGAAGGGACTGCGGATACCCCGTATTGAGCAGCGACGTATCGGGAACTCGCGATCCATGCGCCGGCATTGCGCTGCTTTTACTTTGCAGTGTAAAGTGAACCATGTGCAGGGCGTAACCATTCGAAGCCGGGATTGGATAGGGGTTGCAGCCGCGGCGTGGACCATTGGGCTGGCCGCACTGCTTTGCGATCATCTCCAGCTCATGCGGCCGGTCATCATCGGCACGCATACGCTATTTGGAGTCGCGGCATCCGCTGCGATTTGCCTGGTGCTGTTCGCCAAGGCACGTGCCCTGGAGGGCGCATCCCTTCTGGAGTTGCACCAATTTACCCGGCTGGTTTCCCGCTGGGTCTACATCCTGATGTATGCCCTGGCGATCATGCGGGTGGTTTTGTACCTGTATGAGTCGAGTCAATATTGCGCGCTTTGTAATATGCGCGGCGCTGTCCCGCCAATCCGTCCGTTGGATGATTTTCAATTCTACGTGATGTGCTGCGTGGTTCCGCTTTGGGTGGCCCGCGCCGCAATTCTCGCCAGAGGCACTCAGAGCAGCAGGTTGCCGTGAGCAATTGCGTATGCCGCCACCGCGGCGGCAGATCGTAACCCCAACTTGCGCATGATGTTGGCTCGGTGCTTCTCGATGGTTTTGTCACTCAATGAGAGCTGATGTGCAATCTCCCGGGTTCGATAGCCGGCGGCAATCAGTCTCGTGACCTCCTTTTCCCGCTCAGTCAGTACGCCGACAGCGCTGACATCCGGGTTGCCAACCGGTCGCGTAACATAGCGCTCACCGTTGGCTACGGTGCGAATCGCCGCGAGCAGGTCTGTGTGACTGTCGCCTTCTGAAATACAACCGTCGATTCCGGCTGCGGCTGCCATCCTCACTGTACGGCCGTCCAGCCGGGGAGTCAGTGCGATTACCCGCGCACCTGGCCAGCGGCTGCGAACGGCAGCGACTGTGTCGAGTCCACTTTGGGTCACCACGGCAAGATGCATCACGGCGACATCCGGAATGGCTGTCAGATCGACTGACTCCATGGTTTCAACCTGACCCTCCATGACTGTCACGGCCTGTATGCCCTCTTGTGCCCGAAGCAGGGCACAGAGCCCATCGCGCAGGAGGTTGGGCTTGCCGATGACGACAATTCGGATATCGCGAGTCATGTTTGTCTACACTTTGTAACACAAAGTATAGCGTACCTGGGCGGCAGACGGCGTTGGTTGTACTTATTTCCCCAGGCGGAAATGCGAATCATTCCCACAGCTGCAGGGACGCCGGATCCGCGTCGCGTCCCGTACGGTTAGAGCGGGTTTTCCCGCCTCAATGCGCCTACTTCGGTGACTGCTGATGCATCTTGTGACCGTGCATCCCGCCCATCATCGAACATCCCTCCGTGCCCATTACGTCCTGGCAGCTCTTCATCGCGTCCTTGTGACAGTCGGCGATCGGCTTGTCTGAGCGGAGGCAGGTAGCCATCTGCTCATGAATGGTCGCCATCTTCTCGCGCTGTTCTTTGGTGGGCGCGGCGTGTTGTGCGGAGGAAGGTTCAGCTGTAAACGCCGCGCTGGAGCCCAGAGCGAGGCCCAATAGGGCGACAGCGGTTCCAACCTTCAGGTGTGCGACTTTCGTACTCATGGCTATTCCTCGTTGGGGCAAACAGCAGTTCCGCCTGCTGCCAACCATGCGCTCGGATGTGAGCGCGTCCAATAAGGGGTTTCCGCATAGATACGTATTTTGGCGGCGAGAGTGCCACCCGCCTCCACAGTCGCTGGATCAACTCGAGGGTAATCGGACGGTGAACGTACTCCCGCGGCCCAATCCTCGCTGGCTGCCTGGATGCTCCCGCCCACCGTGCGAACGCTTCGTTCCCGCCTGACCGGCCTGCGCGAACAAGTCAAATACAGAATGGATGTGATCGCTCGCTATGCCGATTCCCTCGTCGCGGACCTCGACGACCGCCATTGCGCCCTCGCGGCGGGTCGCAATCGTCACTGCGGTCCCGGGGTCGGAGTATTGCGGTTGACCTTACAACGGGTAAACAATGGCTGTGCTCAAGGTCAGGCATCCCGCCCGGTATGAAAGTTGCGAGAAAGGTCTGTTTCTCAACGATCAGCGGATGAACCAGGCAATCATGAGCCCGATTGTGCCTCCGAAAGACGCCTCGATTCCCGAAGAGCTGGAACGCGCGCGTGCGCTGTTGGCAGCGATTGTGGCGTATTCAGAGGATGCGATTGTCAGTAAGACTCTCGACGGGATCGTGACTTCATGGAATCGCGCGGCGGAGCAGCTGTTTGGCTTCTCGGCCGATGAGATGATCGGCCAGTCGATCACCCGGATCATTCCGGACCATCTGCAGCACGAAGAGGTTGATATCCTCGCGAAAGTACGCAAAGGCGAGCGGATCGAGCGTTACGAAACCACCCGCGTTCGCAAGGATGGGCAGAGGCTCGAGATCTCCCTGACGATATCGCCGATACGTGATTCGAGTGGAAGAATTGTCGGCGCTGCGAAAATCGCGCACGACATCACCGCACGCCGACGCGCCGAACGCGAATTGCAAGAGCGCGAGGCGCAGTTGTCGAAACTCCTTTCCGAACGAGAGTTCTTTCTCGAATCGGAACGCGCCGCCCGGTCGGACGCAGAAAAGCTGAGCAGAGTGAAGGATGAGTTCCTGGCGACACTCTCGCACGAGTTGCGCACCCCCTTGAATGCGATTCAGGGTTGGGCGGTGTTGTTGCGGGAGCGCAGGGTTTCCCGTCCGGAAGATTACGAGCGCGGATTGGAAACGATCGAGCGTAACGTGCGCATTCAGTCGCAGATTGTCAATGATTTGCTCGACATGAGTAAAATCATCTCGGGCAAGGTGCATCTGGACGTGCAGCCGCTATATCTGCACGACATAGTAGGCCAGGCGATTGAGGCAGTGCGCGAGACGGCCAGGGCAAAGAATGTCCGGATTCAACCGCTGCTGGATTCCCGTATCGGTCTCGTGCGTGGCGACCCCAACAGGCTCCAACAGGTGCTCTGGAATCTTCTGTCGAACGCCATCAAATTCACTCCGAGCGGAGGCCGCGTGCAGGTGGTACTCGAGCGCGTCAGCTCCCACGTGGAGATTTCGGTCGAGGATACGGGGATCGGCATTCGCAACGACTTCCTGCCTCTTGTGTTCGATCGCTTCCGCCAGGCTGACCCGAGCACTACTCGCCGCTACGGCGGGTTGGGTTTGGGGCTCTCGATCGTGAAGAGCCTCGTCGAATTGCACGGGGGCTCCGTCCGTGTGAAGAGTCCGGGCGAAAACCTCGGCAGCACGTTCATTGTCGCCTTGCCAATAGCGCATGTTCGAACCGATGCGGAACAGGCCGAGCAAGCGTTCGCCCTCGAGTCGTCGGAGAGTGTCGAGCTACCGAGACTGGATGGTATTCGCGTGCTCGTCATAGATGATGAAGAAGATGGCAGAATGTTGACTGCCCGCATCCTGGAAGGACAGGGTGCTTACGCTGCGTGCGCATCCAGTGGACCGGAAGCGCTCGACGTGCTGGCGAAGGAGCGCTTTGACATCGTGTTGAGTGACATCGGGATGCCTGACATGGATGGCCTCGAGCTGATTCGTCACATCCGGAGCCTCGACAAATCGCGCTCGGGCCCGTTACCGGCCATAGCACTCACAGCGTACGCGCGGACGGAGGATCGACAGCGGACGTTGCTGGCTGGTTTCCATATGCATTTGTCAAAGCCGATCGAAGCGCGGGAGTTGATTGCGAGCATCTCGGGGCTCCTGCACCTGAGCCGATGAGGCGCAATCAGGCCCAGCCGAGCGCTCCCGCCAGGCGGAAATTCAGGCGCACTCACCTTTCAGTGCTGCAGCGAGCCAGACACTCGTCGCAGTCAGATCCACTTGAACGCCCGTGCCATGATCCCTAGCAGGGCAGCGGACATCAACAGCCACCATACACGATCGAGCACGCGGCCAACTTTCATGGCACTGAAGGACTTTTCCATGCTGAGGGCCAGATTGGCTACCGAGTCCTTGACTCCATCGATTTTTGCGGTGAGCTCGCGATAAATCGCATCGATCTTTGCGGTGAGCTTCTCATCGGAAATCGCCGAGCGAAGAAGTACTACGGTGGGAATCGCCTCGAAATTGACGTCGAGCGGACGCGTAGGGTGCCGACGTCACCACGCGCGCGAGCGTCTTACATACTAGAGCGCCTTGCGTCGCGTCGGCGCGCAGGGCGTCGGGGAACGGTTCGAGGCGATGAGCCGTGCCGCCTCACTGATCCCTCAGAGATGATGACTTATCGAGCGCTGCGGTACGTCTTGCATCAACCGGCGAAAATCCGATCCCTTCAAACGAATCAACGTGAGGTGATCGCCCGCCTCGAAGTATACCTCCGCAGCGTCGGCTAGACTTCTATCCAGAACAGTCTCGATGTCATATGGGGACCCAAATGGCGGGACCGCACCCCGTTCGCAGTCCTCAAACAGCGTGAGCAGCTCATGCTCATCAGCAAACGTCAGTCCGTCGCGGTGCAGCTCGTTGCCGAGTGCCTCCAGGTCCAGTTTGTGACTGGCCGGCAACACCACCATGAGATAACCGTTGTCGTCCTCCAGGATGACCGCTTTGGCCAGCTGATCGCCCGGAACGTGCGCCAGCTCGGCACTGTGGGCTGAGTCGTGTGTTAGCGGGTGCGGAAGGACATCGTATTTGACACGCTTCCGATCGAGGTACTCCCGTACGGATGTTGCGATAGCCATGCGACCTCCGGAGTCTCGGTGGAACCCATGAGTGGTAAGGAATCTCTAACGATATGGTTTGATCCGCGGGAGTGTGTTATGAAAACGAGCCGCTATTTCCTGCTACCCGCCGCCATCGGTGTATTACTGATACCCGGGGTGCCTACCTTTGCCCAGACCACGGGCGAAAGCACCGCTATCGCCCCCCAGGAACAACCCGTCGACATCTCGCAGGTTCCGAAGCCTGCGCTCGATGCGGCCCGGAAAGCGTTGGGTATGAAACCAACGGACGCCAAGGTTGTCATCGGCACCAGCCCCCAGGAATACGAGCTGATGGCGAAGAGCAAGTCTGGCAAAGCGCACAAGGTGCATGTGCTCGCGGACGGGACAGTGATGAAAAAGGGAAAACCGGAGCGCGAAGCCCGAGCCCCCGCATCGACACCCCGTTGAGCAGTCTGCCAAGGTTCTTGTTTCCGCGCCGTATGAGGTAGAGACAGCGCTTTGGGGCGAGGAGGCCTCGGGCCGCCCTCCGTCCATAGTGAACGATCAGGCGGAACCCTCTGTAGCCGACGCAGTTACCTTCTTTGGAGGATTCGAGCAATGGCACAGAAGGTCAGCGATTTCTTTTGGGAGCGCTTATACGCTTGGGGCGTGCGCCGTGTGTTCGGTTATCCGGGCGATGGCATCAATGGCCTTCTCGGTGGGCTGCAGCGCTTCGGTACCGACAAAATTGCATTCATCCAGGTCCGCCATGAGGAAATGGCGGCGTTCATGGCCTCGGCCTACGCGAAGTTCACCGGCGAGCTCGGCGTATGCATGGCCACCTCAGGCCCGGGCGCCACCCATCTGGTCACCGGTTTGTACGATGCGAAGCTCGATCACGCACCTGTGCTGGCCATCACAGGCCAACAGGCGCGGGCGGGATTAGGAGGACACTACCAGCAGGAGCTGGATCTGGTTAGTCTCTTCAAAGACGTCGCGGGCGCGTTCGTGGAGCAGGCCAGTACGGCTCCACAGGTGCGTCATCTGGTAGATCGAGCCGTGCGCATTGCGGTCGCGAACCGTACCGTCACGGCTCTCGTGATTCCGAATGACCTGCAGGAGGAGCCCTATGAGGAGCCACCTCGCAAGCATGGGACAGTGCACTCGGGGGTAGGCTACTGGGCGCCTGAGATCGTGCCGCACCCTTCCGAGCTTCGACGCGCCGCGGACGTGCTGAACGCGGGCAACAAGGTGGCGATGTTGGTTGGAGCGGGTGCTTTGCACGCCTCTGACGAGGTGTTTGAGGTCGCGCAGAAGCTGAACGCCGGAGTGGCTAAAGCGCTTCTGGGGAAAGCAGTGCTGCCGGATGAGCTTCCGTGGGTCACTGGTAGCATCGGCTTACTGGGGACCAAGCCCAGCTGGGACCTGATGACCGAGTGCGACACCTTGCTCATGATCGGCTCGGGCTTTCCCTACTCAGAGTTCCTGCCGAAGGAGGGTGCGGCTCGTGGCGTGCAAATCGACATCGAACCGGGCATGTTGAGTTTGCGTTACCCCATGGAGGTGAATCTGGTTGGTGACAGCGCGACGACCCTACGCGCGCTGCTGCCGTTGCTGGCACAGAAATCGGACCGCAGCTGGCGCGAATCGATTGAAAAAGGCGTGGCCGAATGGTGGAAGGATGCGGAGCGACGTGCCCACGTCAGCGCCGAGCCGGTCAATCCACAACGTGTCGTCTGGGAATTGTCGCCCCGATTGCCCGAGGGAGCGATCATTACCAGCGACTCCGGATCTTGTGCGAACTGGTATGCCCGTGACCTGAAAATCAGGCGCGGGATGATGTGCTCGCTCTCCGGCGGCCTTGCCTCGATGGGCGCGGCCGTGCCCTACGCCATTGCCGCGAAGTTCGCTCACCCGGAGCGGCCCGTGATTGCGCTCGTGGGTGACGGAGCCATGCAGATGAACAACATGGCCGAGCTGCTCACGGTGACCAAGTATTGGCGCGAATGGGCAGACCCGAGATGGATCGTGTGTGTGTTCAACAATGAAGATCTCAATCAGGTGACCTGGGAACAACGCATCATGGAGGGTAATCCCAAGTTCAACGCAACCCAACAGATTCCAAATATGCCCTATCATCGCTTCGCCGAGCTGATCGGCCTGCAGGGCATTTATGTCGAGCAGCCCGAACATCTCGCGGGCGCTTGGGAGCAGGCGTTGGCTGCGAATCGCCCTGTGGTGCTCGAAGTAAAGACCGACCCGGAAGTGCCGCCCCTGCCTCCGCACATCACGCTCGACCAGGCACGCAAGTTCATGCATATGGCAGTGAAGGGAGATCCGGAAGAGGGACGCGTGCTGCTGAACACCGCCAAGGAGCTCTTGAGTACGCTATTGCCCGGCCGGAGCTGAGGGGCATGAAGGCCGAGGCTCCGATCAGCCGCATTACGGCGAAGGCCTATGTCATTCCAACGGACGGGCCGGAAGCCGACGGTACCTTCGAGTGGCGCTCGACCACGTTAGTTGTCGTTCATGCGGAAGCCGCTGGGAAGGCGGGGCTCGGCTACACGTATAGTGACGGGGGCGTGGCGTCCTTCGTCAACAGGCAGCTTGCTCCGCTGTTGCTGACACGGGACGTCTTCGACATTCCCGCCGCGCAGGAGAGCTTGCAGCGTCATGTGCGCAATCTCGGCCGCAGTGGTCTTGCCGCGACCGCGATCTCGGCGATCGACAGCTCGCTCTGGGATTTGAAATCCAGGCTGTTGGAGGTCCCGCTCGTCAAGCTCCTGGGTGCCGTTCGTACGCATGCCCCGGTGTACGGCAGTGGCGGATTCACCAACTACGAGGATTCCCGTTTGGCGGCGCAGTTGGGCGGCTGGGTAGAGCGGGAGGGCTGCCGTTGGGTCAAGATGAAAGTGGGCCGCGATTTGCAGCGCGACCGCGCGCGAGTTCGCGTGGCTTTGCAAGCCATTGGGAATGCGCGGCTGTTTGTGGACGCGAATGGTGCACTATCGCGCAAGGCCGCGCTTGGATTCGCCGCTTTCTGTGCTGAACAGGGCGTCGGTTGGTTCGAGGAGCCGGTATCGAGCGATGACCTGGACGGGCTACGTTTGCTGCGCGATCGATCCCCCGGGCACCTCGAAATCGCAGCCGGCGAATATGCCTACAATCTCGATGACATCCGTCGCACCTTGCAGGCGCAAGCGGTAGATGTTCAACAGGCAGATGCGACCCGCTGTCTCGGGATCAGCGGATTTATGGCCGCGGGGCCCATGTGCGAAGCGCATCATACCGATCTATCCGCGCATTGCGCGCCTTCGCTCCATCTGCACGCGGCATGCGCGCTCCCGCGCTTGCGACATGTTGAATACTTCTACGATCATGTCCGGATCGAGCAGATGTTGTTTGACGGCGCTGCGCAGGCCAAGGATGGCATGATTTGTCCGGATCTCACCCGTCCGGGCCTGGGACTCGAAGTCAAGGAGGCCGATGCACAGCGCTACGAGGCAGGAAGCAATTGAAGACCACGGCGGCAAAGGCCGAAGCAGCTGTGCGCAGTGCGCATCGGCTCAACACGGCTAGCGGAGTACTAGCACTGTCGGTGCTGCTCGACAGCGCTCTGGAGCATTACCGCGGCTCATTCAAAAACCGCGCAATGTACACACCGCTCGCTGTCTCAACGCTTGCGCTAGGGGTCAGCGCACATGGAACACGGGATACGAAGCCCCTTGCTCATCGCGCCCGGCGAGGTGTATGTATAGCTGCGGCTATCACCGGTGTTGTCGGCACCGGTTTCCACCTCTATAACATACTCAAGCGCCCGGGCCGACTGGCCTGGCAAAACGTATTCTACGGCGCCCCGATCGGCGCACCCACAGCCATTTTGTTGGCGGGACTACTGGGCGCCGCGGCCGAGGAGGTACGCCACGGCGCACGCGGCAAACCGCTTGTTCTGGGCCGTCCGGCCGGCCCACTGTTGGCAGCGGTGACGGGTATAGGTTTGCTCGGCACGGCGGGTGAAGCAGGCTTACTACATTTCCGTGGTGCCTTTCACAATCCGGCGATGCTCGTGCCCGTGACGATTCCACCGGCGGCTGGGGTACTCCTGTTGAAAGCTGCCGCTGGCGCGTCGCCGCGAATGAATCGCTTCACTAGAGGCTGGTTGCGTATGACAGCCGCGGTGGGTCTCATCGGCTCGCTCTTTCACGCCTGGGGCGTGCAGCGAAACATGGGCGGCTGGCGCAATTGGTCGCAAAATGTGTTGAACGGCCCACCGTTACCCGCTCCACCGAGCTTTACGGGCTTGGCCCTGGCCGGCTTGGCCGCACTCGGATTGTTGGGGGCGCGCCCACATGGATGAGCGATATCCCGGCTATGACGTCCTCGCCAAACGCAATTCGCCATCCTGGAACGAAGCGACGCGTCGTGCGATCGATCGGCGCCTTGCCACTCCCCGGGAACCGCGCTATTTCACGGCCGAGGAATTCGCAACGCTTACCGCGATTGCAGAGCGCATTACACCCCAGCCCCCAGATCGGGCGCCCATTCCCGTAGCGGCTCTGATCGATGCGAAGTTGCTGGAAGGACGGGAGGAGGGCTATCGCGCTACCGAGCTGCCACGTGACGGTGAGGCCTGGCGCCGCGGACTGGCGGCGCTGGAGGCAGAGGCCCGCAGTCGCCACGGAGTTGCATTTCGTGAGTTGCAGCCCGCCGCTCGGGACAGTTTGCTGACAGCCATGTCTTCGGGCGATCTCAAACATGAAGCATGGCAGGGAATGCCGTCGTCTACCTTCTTCAAGCAGCGCCTGCTCACAGACATCGTGTCTGCCTACTGGTCGCATCCAACCGCTTGGAGTGAGATGGGCTGGGGGGGGCCGGCGAGTCCGCGCGGCTATGTGCGCATGGGCTATGACGCGCGCGATCCTTGGGAGGCGGTCGAAGCGCGCGCGGGGCAGCAGGAGGAGGCTCGCCGGAGAAATCGGCATGTTCGATGATCCACTCGCAACGCCTCGGGCGACAAATGGGCGCGCGCCCGATGTGTTTCGTCGAGGTGCCTGGGTGCCGATGCGGGAGTTCCGCGACGATGAGCCCGTTGACTTCGTCATTGTTGGCACCGGCGCCGGAGGCGGTACGCTCGCTTGTCGGCTGGCCGAGGCGGGCTTCTCGGTCGTTGGAATGGATGCCGGGCCGTGGTTTCGGCCTCTGGAGGATTTCGCTTCCGACGAGGCTGAGCAATCCAAGCTCTACTGGACAGACGATCGGATCTGCGGGGGCGGTAATCCGCTGCAACTCGGTAGCAACAACAGCGGCAAGTCGGTTGGCGGCAGCACCGTCCATTTTGCCATGGTCTCGCTGCGTTTCCGCCCCGAGTGGTTCAAGTCGCGAACAGTCATGGGGTACGGCGCGGACTGGCCTGTGGATTGGCGCGAGATGTGGAAGTATTACGCCGAGGTAGAAGATGCGCTGAAGATTGCCGGGCCGGTGACCTATCCGTGGGGTCCCGAGCGGCCCAGATACCCATACCGGGCCCATGAGCTCAATGCCGCCGCCCTCGCGCTCGCTGAAGGTTGTGAGGCACTCGGAATTGCGTGGACCGAAACGCCCCTGGCTACATTGTCAGCGCCGCGGGGGAGGGCGCATCCGTGTGTATATCGGGGCTTTTGCGTCGCCGGATGCGCTACTAATGCCAAACAGAGCGCTCTGGTCACCTGGATCCCGCGCGCTCTCGCGGCGGGGGCGGAAGTCCGCGACCTGGCCATGGTGGGGCGGATCGAAGTGGATGCTGACGATCGCGCAACCGGCGTCCATTACTTCCGCGCCGGGCGCTGGCGCTTTCAGCGTGCACGCCATGTGGTCGTCGCGGGCTACGCGATCGAAACACCCCGGTTGTTGTTGAATTCGGCGACGGCTCGTTTCCCCCAAGGCCTTGCCAACAGCTCGGGGCTGGTGGGCAAGAATTTGATGGTGCAGGCCAACCAGGCAGTCTGGGGTCTCTCGAAACGAGAGATCCGCAGTTACAAGGGCCCGCCGTCGCTCGCCATCACGGAGCACTGGAACTACGAGGATCGGAAAGACTTCCACGGCGGCTACTGTTACATGAGCCAGGGTCCGCTGCCCCAGTTGTGGGCCCGGACTCAGGCAACCGCCCATGGGCTCTGGGGCGAGCCCCTGATGCGAGCCATGCAGGACTACAATCACGTCGTGGGACTGAAGATGGTGGGGGAGCTGCTGCCCCAGGAGCGCAATCGAGTCACGCTCGCGGACAGCAAAGATCAATATGGCCTGCCGATTGCACGAGTCGACTACACGTACTGCGACAACGATCGTGCCCTGATCGAGCACGCGCTACGGTTCATGCGCGGCGCGCTCGAGGTCATTGACACCAGGGACATCTGGGAGCAGACCGATGACACCTGTCATTTGAACGGCACTGCGCGCATGGGCGATGACCCCGCGACGAGCGTCGTGGATGCGGACTGCCGCAGCTGGGATATTCGCAACCTGTTCGTCTGCGATGGCTCGGTTTTTCCGACCGTGGGCGGGGTCAATCCCTCGTTGACCACTCAGGCGATTGCATGCCGCACGGCCGATCGGATCCGCGTGCTCGCATCCCGAGGTGAGTTGAAGTCATAGAGGAGTTTGATATGTCACGCGTTGTCGTAGTGACGGGGGGGAGCGCCGGCGTGGGACGCGCAACCGTCGCGAAGTTTGCTCGCAAAGGCTGGGATGTCGGTGTGATCGCACGGGGCACAGACCGATTGGAGGAGACTGCAGCGGAGGTGCGCCGCCTCGGCCGCCGTGTGTGCACGATCTCGGCCGATGTAGCCGACCCCGAGGCGCTGGAGAATGCAGCGGAAAGCATCGAGCGCGACCTCGGACCGATCGAGGTGTGGGTCAACAATGCAATGGCCACTGCCTTCGCGCCCATCGCTTTGCTCACTCCCGCCGAATTCCTCCGCGGCACACAGGTGACTTACCTGGGCCAGGTCCACGGAACCATGACCGCGTTGCGCCGCATGCGCAGGCGCGACGCCGGCACCATCGTCAATATCGGCTCGGCGCTGAGCTATCGGGCGATTCCCTTGCAATCGGTCTATTGCGCTGCCAAGTACGCCGTGCGCGGCTTCACGGACTCATTGCGCTGTGAGCTGTTGCATGATGCAGTCAACGTGCACGTGACGATGGTGCACCTTCCGGCCATCAACACGCCCCAGTTCGATTGGGCATTGAACAAGATGCGACGCCGGCCGCAGCCGGTGCCTCCCATATTCGAGCCGGAGGTCGCAGCAAGAGCCATCTATTTCGCCGCCACCCACCGCCGACGCGAAGTGTGGGTTGGATTGCCCACGGTGAAGGCCATACTCGCCAACAAGATTGCGCCGGGCCTGCTCGATCGATATCTCGCCAGGGCAGGCTACTCCGGACAACTCTCGCGTGAGCCGCGCGAGTCGGACGCGCCGGCGAACCTTTTCGAGCCGGTGAGAGGCAACTGGGGCGCGCATGGACGCTTCGATGATCGGGCGCGCAGAAGTAGCGGCCAGCTTTGGACGAGTCGTCACCGCCTCGGACTGGGGCTGGCCGCACTGGTTGGAGGGGCGTGCTGGTTGTGGGTCAGCGTGCGTGGCGGCGCGCGCAAGCTACAGTGATCGCAGCAGCGGTGTCTTGCGCCACCAGCGGACCTGGCCAGCACCAGAGTGGCCCATGAGGCGTCCCGGCACGGAATCCTT